>Ga0065721_10003882_pt1 | contig 60331 bp, 60 predicted proteins | sample Mesricmetagenome_FD_59108 | JGI IMG/M metagenome (GOLD analysis project Ga0065721, IMG submission 59108) | Mesophilic microbial community from rice straw/compost enrichment Sample: eDNA_1 v2 (version 2) | ecosystem: Engineered > Solid waste > Grass > Composting > Bioreactor | place: USA: Davis... | reverse complement strand
GGGCAGGGTGGGCGGGCCTGGGGGCGGGATGGCGGGCAGCCTTCAACCACAATCTCCATATCTGGATGCGTTCACGATCCACCTACGGAGTACGCACATGGCTGTTCCGCAGCACAAGTTGACGCTCAGCGAGTTCCTGGAGTGGGAGAACGCCCAGCCCGATCGGCACGAGTTCCATCGCGGCGAGGTGTTCGCGATGGTGGGCGGGCGGCGAAGCCATGGCCGCGTCGTTGCCAACCTGGTGCGCCACTTGGGAAATCAGCTCGACGGCACGCCTTGCCAAGTCTTCAGCGAGTCCATGAAGGTTCAGGTGGCCGACGACACCATCCTGTACCCCGACGTGTTCGTCACCTGCGACAAGGCCGATCTCGCCACGGACACGATCTTCCGCGCGCCCACGCTGGTGATCGAGGTCCTGTCGCCCAGCACCCAGGCCTACGACCGCAGCCAGAAATTCGCCCTCTACCGCCGCCTTGCCGCATTGCGCGAATACGTGCTGATCGATCCCGACACGCGCCGCGTGGAGTCCTTCCGGCGCACGGCCGATGGCGGATGGACCTTCCACGACATGAGCGCGGACACGGCCATGGCGCTGCCGAGCATCGGCTGCGACGTGACGCTCACCGAGGTCTTCCAGGGACTGGACACCGCCTGATCTGCGTTCAGGCCGCGTTTCCCCACGCGGCGACAATGCAGCCCCCCGCTGCCGTCCCCCTGAACTCCCATGTCCCTCGCCGGCCTGGCCCGTGGTGCCAGCCTGAACCTGCTCGCGCGCGTCGCCACCGTGGCCCTGGGCCTGGGGCTCATGGTCCACGTGGCGCGGCTGGGACCGGAAGTGCAGGGCGCCTTCGCGCTGTTCATGGCCGTGGAGTCGGTGCTGCTGACCCTGGGCTCCGGCTTCGGCCTGGCGCTGGCGCGGCGCATTTCCCATCACCAGGAAGCCCCCGGGCCCGGGCTGCGGCGCTGGCTGGCGGTGTCGGTGGCCTTCGGGGCCGTCGCCTCGCTGGTGCTGCTGGCGCTGGCCGCGACCGTCCAGCGCCCGCCCTACGACCGCCTGGGCCTGATGGCGCTGGCGGCGCCGCTGCTGCTGCTGGTGCCCACCGCCACCGGGCTGTGGCTGGGACAGGGCCGCATGGCGCCGCTGAACCTGCCGCAGGTCGCGGCACCGGCGCTGGTGCTGGGCGCGCTGCTGCTCCTGCCCGGACAGGGCTCTGATCTGCTCGGCCCCGTGCTCGTGGCCTGGGTGGCGGCCAAGGCACTGGTGGGCGTGGGGACGGCCGCGACGGCGCTGCGCGCTGCGCCGTCCGGCGCGGCGCACACCTGGGGCGGGCTGAAGCGCGACGCGCGCTTCGTAGCCGAGATCGGCATCACCAACGTCGTGAGCCTGCTGAACTACCGCGTCACGCTGTTCCTGGTCGAGCGCCACGACGGGCTGGCCGCCGCGGGCGTCTATTCCGTGGCGGTGCAGGTGGCGGAGCTGCTGTGGCTGCTGTCCTCGGCGCTGACCATCTCGGCCTACCACCGCATCGGCCAGCCCGACACCGATGCCGCCGCGCGCACCGCGCTGCAGGCGGCGCGGCTCAACGTGGCTCTGGCGGCGGTGGCGGCGCCGCTGCTGTGGGGCGCGGCGGCGCTGGCGCTGCCGCGCGTGCTGGGCGAGGCCTACGCCGGCAGCCTGATGCCGCTGGCGGCGCTGCTGCCGGGCATCGCGGCCTACGCCGCCGCTTCCAGCCTCTCGGCCTTCTTCACCAACCACCTGGGACGGCCCCACCTGTCGGGCCTGATCGCCACGCTGTCGCTGACCCTGAACACCCTGGGCTGCCTGCTGGCAGTGCCGCGCTGGGGCGCGCTGGGCGCGGCGGCCAGCACCAGCGCGGCCTACGTGGGCGCCATCGGCCTGGCCTTGTGGCTGTTCCGGCGCGCCGCGCGCTCCGGCGCCGGGCAGGCACCCCTGGCGCAGCCGCGACAATAGAAGTCTTTGCCTTTTTCAACTGAAGCCGCCCGCCGTGTCGATCAAGAGAGCCCTGCTGTCGTTGCTGAGTTGCGTGCTGGCGCCGCGCATGGTGTACGGCTGGCGCACCCCCGACGGCCGGCTGCTGCGGCACACGCGCGTGAGCACGCATGCGCATGTGGAATACCGCGACACGCTGCACATCGGCGACCACGTCTTCATCGGCCACTTCAACTTCCTGGACGCCTCGGGTGGCCTGACCATCGGCGAGGGCTGCCAGATCACCAACCACGTTTCCATCCTCACGCACAGCTCGCACCACGCGCTGCGCGTGTGTGGGCGCGGCTACTACGGCCATCCGCGCCCGCCGGGCTACCGGCAGGCCTCCACCGAGATCGGCCCGTACTGCTTCATCGGCCCGCATGCCGTCATCGCCCCGGGCACCAAGCTCGGCCGCGGCGTGCTGGTCACGGCCTACAGCTACGTCTCGGGCACGGTGCCGGACTTCGCCGTGGTGCAGGGCCAGCCCGCGCGCGTGGTGGGCGACGTGCGCGACGTGGACCGCACGCTGCTGAAGCTGCACCCGGAAATGCGCGAGCACTACCGCGCCTGGGCCGGAGAGCTGCCATGAGCGCGTTGATCCGGCCGGCCTCGGCCGGCACGGCCGCGGCGCGGCGCCCGCTGCGCATCCTCTTCACCGGCGACGCCGACAGCGTGCACCTGCAGCGCTGGGTGTGGGAGATGCACCGCCGCGGCGTGGAGTGCCACGTGCTGACGCGGCGCCCGGCGGCGGTGCCGGGGGCCGCCGGCGTGCACGCCATCCGCCCCGGCAGCGACGGCGCGGGATGGTTCCTGGCGCTGCCCGAGGTGCGGCGCTGGGCCGCGCGCATCGCGCCGGACCTGGTGCATGGCCACTACGTCAGCTCCAACGGCCTGTGGGCCGCGGCCAGCGGGTGCCGCCCGGTGGTGCTCACCGCCTGGGGCACGGATTTATTGGTGACGCCGCGGCGCAGCCGCCTGATGCACGCCATCACCGGCTGGACGCTGCGCCGCGCCGATCTGCTCACCGGCGACTCGCGCGACCTGATCGAGGCCATGGACGGCTACGGCGCCACGGCCCCGCGCGAGGAGCTGCTGTGGGGCGTGGACACCGAGCGCTTCGAGCCGCCCGCGCCGGGCGTGCGCGAGGACGCCGCCTTCGAGCTGCTGAGCCTGCGCTCCTGGGAGCCCAACTACCGCATCGACGTGATCCTGCAGGCGCTGGCGCTGCTGCGGCAGCGCGGTACGCCGCGGCCGGTGAGCTTGGCGCTGCTGGGCGGCGGCTCGCTGGAGCCGGCGCTGCGCGAGCAGGTGCGCGCGCTGGGGTTGCAGGACGCGGTGCGCTTCGTCGGCCGCCAGGACGACGCCGGCATGCGCGGCTGGATGCAGCGCTGCCACGTCTCGGTGAGCGTGCCCGAGAGTGACGCGACCTCGGTGTCGGTGCTGGAGTCCATGGCCTGCGGCCTGGCGCTGGCGGCCTCGGACCTGCCCGCCAACCGGCAGTGGATCGACGACCGCGGCGGGCGCCTGGTGCCCGCGGGCGACGCCCGGGCGTTGGCCGATGCGCTGCAGGCGCTGCAGGCGCTGCCGCGCGAGGCGCTGGAGGCCATGGGCCGGCGCAACCGCGGGATCGTGCTGGAGCGCGCCGCGCGCAAGCAGCACATGGACCGCATGCACGCGCTGTACCTGCAGCTCACGGGCCGCGCGGCCGGGGAAGTCGCATGAACGGGGCCACGCCGCGGCTGGTCAGCGTGATCGTGCCCTGCCGCAACGAGCGGGCGTACATCGGCGCCTTCTGTGCCTCGGTGCAGGCGCAGCGGCTGGCGCCGGGCTGGGCGCTGGAGCTGCTCATCGCCGACGGCAACAGCGACGACGGCACGCGCGAGGAGCTACTGAGGCTGGCGGCGGCGGACGCGCGCATCCGCATGCTCGACAACCCCGGGCGCATCGTCTCCTGCGGCCTGAACCGGGCGCTGGAGGCGGCGCGGGGCGAGGTGGTCGTGCGCATGGACGTGCACACCACCTATGCCGACGACTACGTCGCCCAGTGCGTGGAGGCGCTGCAGCGCAGCGGCGCGGCGGTGGTGGGCGGGCCGTGGAAGGCTGAAGGCATCGAGCCCTGGCAGCGCGCCATCGCGGCGGCCTTCCAGTCGCGATGGGTGGCGGGCGGGGCGCGCTCGCGCCAGCTCGACTACGAGGGCGAGGCCGACACCGTGTACCTGGGCGCGTGGCGGCGCGAGGCCTTCGAGCGCTTCGGCGGCTTCGACGAAGGGCTGGTGCGCAACCAGGACGACGAGCACAACCTGCGCATCACGCTGGGCGGCGGGCGGGTGTGGCAGAGCGCGCGCATCCGCTCGGTGTACCGGCCGCGCGGCTCGGTGCGGGCGCTGTTCCGGCAGTGGCTGCAGTACGGCTACTGGAAGCCCTTCGTGATGAAGAAGCACGGCCAGCCCGCGGCGCTGCGCCAGCTGGTGCCGGGCGTGTTCGTGGGCGGGCAGCTGCTGCTGACGCTGGCCGCGCTGCTGGGCGCGCCCTGGGCGCTGCCGCTGGCCTGGTTCACGGCCTATGGCGCGGCGCTGGGCGCGCTGTCGCTGCTGGTGGCGGCCGACGGGCACTGGGCGCTGCTGCCGCGGCTGCCGGTGGTGATCGCGGCGCACCACGTGGGCTACGGCATCGGCACGCTGCTGGGCTGGTGGGACGTGCTGCGCCACGGGCGCGGGCGCGAGCGGTTCAGCCGGCTGACGCGGTGAATCCAAGCCGGCCATGAGTTCCACCCCTGACCACGACGAACCCGCCGCCGTGCGCGAGCGCTACGCGCGCCGCGCCGGCCTGGCAGACCGCTACCACCCGCTGCGCGTGGAGGTGCTGCTGGCGCGACAGCAGCGCGAGCGCGCGCTGTGCGCGCTGCTACGCGGGCACGCGGGCTTCGACCTGGCCGCGCTGCGCCTCACCGAAGTGGGCTGCGGCCACGGCGACAACCTGCTGGAGCTGCTGCGGCTAGGCTTCGCCCCCGCGCACCTCACCGGCATCGAGCTGCTGGCCGAGCGTCAGGCCGCGGCGCGCGAGCGGCTGCCCGCCGCCACCCGGGTGCTGCTGGGCGACGCGGCGGTGGCTGATGTCGCCCCCGGCAGCCAGGACCTGGTGCTGCAGAGCACCGTCTTCTCCTCGCTGCTGGATGACGCCTTCCAGCAGCGCCTGGCCGATGCCATGTGGCGCTGGCTGCGCCCGGGCGGCGCGGTGCTCTGGTACGACTTCGCCTTCGACAACCCCGGCAACCGCGACGTGCGCGGCGTGCCGCTGGCGCGCGTGCGCGCGCTGTTCCCGCATGGGCGCCTGACGGCACGCCGCGTCACGCTGGCGCCGCCGCTGGCGCGCGCCGCCGTGCGCGTGCACCCGGCGCTGCACCGGCTGCTCGATGCGCTGCCCTGGCTGCGCACGCACCGGCTTTGCTGGATCGCCAAGCCCGACCCCAAGAACTGAGAGACCCCTGGCCGTGAGCAAGCCCTTCCTACCCTTTGCCCTGCCTGAAATCGGCGACGAGGAAATCGCCGAGGTGGTGGACACCCTGAAGTCCGGCTGGATCACCACCGGCCCCAAGGCGCGCCGCTTCGAGCAGGCCTTCACCGAGTTCCTGGGCGACGACTCGCTGCAGAGCATCGCCGTGAACTCCGCCACCGCCGGGTTGCACCTGGCGCTGGAGGCGCTGGGCATCGGCCCGGGCGACGAGGTCATCACCACCACGCACACCTTCACCGCCACCGCCGAGGTGGTGCGCTACCTCGGCGCGGACGTGAAGCTGGTGGACATCGATCCGGTCACGCTCAACATCGACCCGGCCGCTATCGAGGCCGCCATCACGCCGCGCACCAAGGCGCTGCTGCCGGTGCACTACGCGGGGCTGGCGGCGGACATGCCGGCAATCCTGGACATCGCCCGGCGCCACGGCCTGAAGGTGGTGGAGGACGCCGCGCATGCCTTGCCGACCACCAGCGCCGGCCGGCTCGTGGGCACGCTGGAGAGCGACGCCACGGTGTTCAGCTTCTATGCGAATAAAACCATGACCACGGGCGAGGGCGGCATGCTGGTGACGCGCGACCCCGAGCTGGCCAGGCGCGCGCGCGTGATGCGGCTGCACGGCATGAGCCGCGACGCCTTCGACCGCTTCACGGCCAAGGTGCCGAGCTGGTACTACGAGATCGTCGCCCCCGGCTTCAAGTACAACCTGACCGACATCGCCGCGGCGCTGGGGCTGCACCAGCTGGGGCGCGCGCCTGGGTTCCAGCAGCGGCGCGCACAGATCGCGGCGCAGTACGACGCGGCCTTTGCCGGGCTGCCGCTGATCACGCCGCCCAAGCCGCTGCCGGGCGACACGCACGCCTGGCACCTCTACGTGCTGCGGCTGGCGGACGATCTGCCCATCGCGCGCGATGCCTTCATCGAGGCGCTGTTCGCCGCCGGCATCGGCTGCAGCGTGCACTACATCCCGCTGCACCTGCACCCGTACTGGCGCGAGCGCTACGGGCTGCGCGCCGAGGACTTCCCGCACAGCCAGCGCGCCTACGAGCGCATGCTGAGCCTGCCGATCTACACGCGCATGAGCGACGCGGACGTGCAGCGGGTGGTCGAGGCGGTGCGCGGCGCGCTGGACTGAGGGCCGCGCACGCGCGACGACAATTCCGGCATGGCTGAACGCGAGGCAAGCATGCAGACCGAAATCCTGTTCACGGTGGAAGAGGCCCCCGAGGGCGGCTACGTGGCGCGCGCCCTGGGCCAGGGCATCTTCGTGCAGGCCGACACGCTGCCGGAGCTGCGCGAGCAGGTTCGCGATGCCGTGTCCTGCCACTTCGAGTCTGGGGACAAGCCGCGGCTGATCCGGCTGCATTTCGTGCGTGACGAAGTGCTGGCGGCATGACGAGGCTGCCGCGTGACATCACCGGGGTGCAGTTGGCCAAGGCGCTGGCCCGCGTGGGCTATGCCGTCACGCGCCAGAGCGGCAGCCACATCCGGCTGACGTTGAGCGAGGTGCCCGAGCACCACGTGACCATCCCGGCGCACCAGCCGCTCAAGCTCGGCACGCTGGCGGGCATCCTTAGCGAGGTGTGCGGCAGGCTTCAGTTGGACAGGGACGAGTTGCTGCAGCGGCTTGGTTTGTGATGCCCGTGCAGTCGTCTGCGAGCGTGGGCCGGGTGGGTTCGATTCTGGAAATGGGCAAGCGTCTCTTTGATCTGGTCATCGCCGCGGCGGCGTTGCTGCTGCTGTCTCCGCTGCTGCTCTGCATCGCGCTGTGGATCCGGCTCGATTCGCCCGGCCCGGCGCTGTTCCGGCAGGAGCGGGTCGGGCGGCATGGCAAGCCCTTTCGCATCCACAAGTTCCGCACCATGCGCACCGACGCCGCGGGATTGCCGCTGACGGTGGGGCAGGACGCGCGCATCACCCGCGCCGGGCACTGGCTGCGCTCGCGCCGATTCGACGAGCTGCCGCAGCTCATCGACGTGCTCAAGGGCGACATGAGCCTGGTCGGCCCGCGCCCGGAAGTGCCGCGCTACGTGCGGCACTACCCGCCGGCGCTGCGCGAGGCGGTGCTGTCGGTGCGCCCGGGCATCACCGACCCGGCCTCGCTGGCGCACCTGGACGAGGGCGCGCTGCTGGCGCAGGCCGCCGACCCCGAGCGCGCCTACGTCGAGCAGGTGCTGCCCGCGAAACTGGCGCAGCAGGTGGCCTACGCGGGCAGCGCCACGCTGGCGTCGGACCTGCGCATCCTGCTGCGCACGCTGCGGCTGCTGGCTTCGCGATGAACGGCGCGCACTTCTGGAGCCGCCTCGACCGGCTGCTGGCGCGGCTGCGCACGCGCCGCGAGGCCCTGTCCATGGTGCTGGACGGCGTGGTCATCGCGCTGGCCTGGAATTTCACGTACCTCTTCCGCCTGGGCTTCGAGCGCTGGTGGAGCGCGCGGCCGGGCTACGACCCCTGGGTGATGGCCGGCGTGATCGCGGCCTACCTGGTGGTGTTCGCGCTCATGGGCATCCCGCGCGGGATGTGGCGCTTCGTGGGCGTGCGCGAGCTGCGCCGGCTGGGCACGGCCTGCTTCGCCGCCGGCGCGCTTTGCGCCGTGGCGGTGCTCATGGCGCACCTGCACGCGGTGCCGCGCGCGGTGCTGGCGCTGCATCCGCTGATGAGCCTGCTGGGCGTGTGCGGCGTGCGCATCGCCTACCGCATGCTCTACGAGAACGCGCGCCAGCACGGCGACAACGGGACGCCGCGGCGCGCGCTGGTGCTGGGCGCGGGCGAGGCGGCGCGGATGCTGTTGGCCGGCATCCACCGCCAGGGCTGGCGCGTGCTGGGGCTGCTGGACGACGACCCGGCCAAGCTCGGCGCGCGCATCGGCGGGGTGCAGGTGCTGGGCACGCTGGCCGACGTGGGGCGCGAGGACATCCGCGGCGACGCCACGCACGTCATCGTCGCCATGCCCGGCGCGCCCGACACGGCGCGCCGGCGCGCGCTGGAACTGGCCGCCGCCACCGGGCTGCACGTGCTTACCGTGCCCTCGGTGGACGAGCTGCGCCAGGGCCTCAGCGCGGTGGACCGGCTGCGCAACGTCGAGGCCGAGGATTTATTGGGCCGCGACCCCGTGGTGCTGGACGAGGCGGGCATCGCCGAGACCCTCAACGGCAAGACCGTGCTGATCACGGGCGCGGGCGGCTCCATCGGCAGCGAGCTATGCCGCCAAGTCGCGCGCTACGGCCCGGCGCGGCTGGTGCTCTACGAGCTGGGCGAGTTCAACCTCTACAGCATCGAGCAGGAGCTCTCCGACCGCTTCGCGCACCTGCCGCTGGTGCGGCTGGTGGGCGACGTGAAGGATCTGCAGCACCTGCGCGCCACCTGCGCGCGCTGGCGGCCGCAGGTGCTGTTCCATGCCGCCGCGTTCAAGCACGTGCCGCTGATGGAGGAGGACAACGCCGGCGCCGCGCTGCGCAACAACACGCTGGGCACGTACCACGCGGCGCTGGCGGCGGCCGAGGCCGGGGCCGAGCGATTCGTGCTCATCAGCACCGACAAGGCGGTGAACCCGACCAACGTCATGGGCGCGACCAAGCGCGCGGCGGAGCTGGTGGTCAGCGCCATGGCGGCGCAGCACCCGCGCACGCGCTTCATGGCCGTGCGCTTCGGCAACGTGCTGGGCTCCAGCGGCAGCGTGATCCCGAAGTTCAAGGAGCAGATCGCGCGCGGCGGGCCGGTGACGGTGACGCACCCGGACATCATTCGCTACTTCATGACCATTCCCGAGGCGGCGCGGCTGGTGCTGCAGGCCGCCGCCATCGGCGACAGCGGCCAGGTGCTGGTGCTGGACATGGGCGAGCCCGTGCGCATCGTGGACCTGGCGCGGCAGCTCATCCGCCTGGCGGGCATGACGCCCGACGAAGTGCCGATCGTCTTCAGCGGCCTGCGCCCGGGCGAGAAGCTGTTCGAGGAGCTGCTGGCCGACAACGACACCACGCTGCCCACGCGCTTCGAGCGGCTGCGCATCGCGCGGCTCAACGACGAGGGCGCGCGCGAGCGCGTGGGGCCGTGGCTGCAACGCTGCGAGGCCGCGGCGCGCGAGGGCGACGCGGCGGTGCGCGAATGCCTGCGCGAGCTGGTGCCGGAGTTCAGGTCGGGCGGCTGAGCGAGGCGGCCCGGCCGCCGCCCTGAGGCGCGCCGCGGCTGTCATCCCCCGAGGCGGATGTTTCCCCCCAAGGGGGGAGGGCTCCCCCCGGGTCCATAGATGCGGGCGCATCCAGGTGCGCAGGAGGCCTTCCAGAATGGCCGACTCCACCCCCGGTGCCGCGTGTCCGCTCCCGCGATCCCGCGCGCCTCCGCTGCTTTGCCTATCGCGGTGCCGCATGCCTGAACTGCCGACGCTCCCGGACGCCTTCTCCCCGCGACGCAATCCCTCCGGAGGGGGGACCATCGGCCTGCCCGAAGGCTTCTGCGCCAAGCGTTGACCCCCGCTCCCGCCGTGCAGGCCAACACGCTGCTGTCGGGTGCCGCCGTCTACCTGGTGGCCAATGTCGTCAACGCCGCCATTCCTTTCGCGCTGCTGCCGCTGCTCACGCGCGTGCTGGGGCCCGAGGGCTACGGTGAGGTAGCGATGTTCCAGACCCTGCTGTGCGCGCTGGAGTCCATGGTGGGGCTGAGCGTGGCGGGGGCGGCGGGGCGCAAGTACTACGACGGCGACGGGGCTTGCGCGCAGCGCGAGCTCGCAAGCTTCATCGGCGCCTGCCTGCAATTGGTGCTGTGTTCCAGCGTGCTGATGCTGGGCCTGATCCAGCTGCTGCGCGAGCCGCTGGCGGCGGCGCTGGGGCTGCGGCCGCAGTGGATGTCCTGGGCGGTGTTCGCCTGCGCGTGCTCGGCGGTCATGGGCATCCGGCTGGGCCAGTGGCAAGTGCGCCACCAGGCGCGGTGCTTCGGGGCGCTGCAGGTCTCGCAGGGGCTGCTCAACATGGCGCTGTCGCTGCTGCTGGTGGTGGGGCTGGAGCAGGGCGCGGAAGGGCGCGTCGCGGCGCAGGTGGGAGTGACCGGGCTGTTCGCGCTGCTGGCGCTGGCGCTGCTGCGCCGCGACGCGCTGCTGCGGCTGCTGGTGTGGCGGCCGGACCACCTCAAGGACGCGCTGGCCTTTGGGCTGCCGCTGGTGCCGCATTTCTCCGGCCTCTTCCTGCTCAACGCGGTGGACCGCGTCGTCATCCACACCGAGCTGGGTTTGGCCGCGGCGGGCGTCTACATGGTGGCGGTGCAGGTGGCCAACGGCATGAGCCTGGTGTTCGACGCGATCAACAAGGCCTACGGACCGTGGCTGTTCGAGCGTCTGCGGCGCAACGACGCCGCGGAGAAGCGGCGCATCGTGCGCCTGACTTACGCCTGGTTTGTGCTGGTACTGCTGGGCGCGGCGCTGGCGCTGGAGCTGGGGCCGCCGCTGGTGGGCTGGCTCGCGGGGCCGGAGTTCGCACACGCGGGCGCGCTCATCGGTTGGCTGGCGCTGGGGCAGGCCTTCAACGGCATGTACTACATGGTCAACAACTATGTCTTCTATTCCCGGCGCACCGGGGCGCTGGCGCTGGTCACCGTGGCCTCGGGCCTGGTCAACGTCGCGCTGCTGCTGGTGCTGGTCAAGCCGCTGGGGCTACAGGGCGCGGCCATGGCCTTTGGCCTGAGCATGGGGCTGCGCTTCGCGCTGACGTGGTGGGTGGCGCAGCGGCGGTGCCCGATGCCGTGGTTCGGGGTGGGCCTGCTGAGGCAGGCAGGTCAACTGGCAGCGGCGCCGTACAAGATGAGAGCAAACCGGCGCCGTTCAGGCGCGGCACGCAATTGAGGGCTCAGGCGTTGCTGTTTTTCGGAGCCCGGGCCGCCGAGCCATAGGCTTTCTTCGCCAGGGATGCAGGCGCCAGGCGCAGGCCCAGGCGCAGCACTGGAAAGATGAAACGCCATGTCGGCCCGTGCAGCGACCAGATGCCCGCCGCATAGCACTTGAATTCCAGCAGGGCCTTGCCGACACCCCTGCGGCGCCAGAAGTCCGGGTTGATGGTGAATTCCAGCAGCGGCTCGTGGAGGTTGTCGAAAACGAAGCCTTCACGCGCGCAGCGGAACCACATGGCAATGTCTTCATTGCCCCGGTTGACTGGATAACCTCCTACCCGCTGCAGCACGCGCCGCCGGAAACAGACGGTGGGGTGCGCCACCGGTACCCGCTTGCACAATTCCTCTTCCAGATTGTCCGGCGTGCCATTGAAAGCCACCCGGCGCTTCGTCTCGGAATTGCGGATGGTTTCCACGATGTCGCCACCCAGGATGTCCACCTTTGGATGGGATTGCAGATAGTTGATCTGCTTCTGGTAGCGGTCGGGATAGGACCAGTCATCCGCGTCCATGCGGAAAACTAGCGATTCGTCCTCCAGCACCTTGATCAGCTCATTGAGCGCGGCCGCCAGACCGACATTGTGCGGCAGTCGGCAAATCCGGTGAATACGGGATTCCCAGCGCTGGATGGTTTCATCGAGAGACTGTGGTATGGGGCCGTCAATGGCCAGGTAGATCCTATTTTCCACGGCCTGCGAAAACCGCTGCTGCCATACAGACTGCAATGCGCGTTCGGTAGCCTGAGGATCATCCCGCCCGTAAACTGACATGATGGTTGCCGTTTTTATCGGCATGCCGGCCGGGCTCGTCGTTGTCATGGTGGAGCTTTATGGTGGTGTCAGAGTAGTTTTTGTCCCGCGGCGCCCACACCCTTGACGGACTTGAAAAAATCCACGATGCCGCGCGCCATCCATTTGAAGCGTTCCACGCCCCGATCCAGGATGAAAGGGTAGACTAGCATTTTTGGCAGCAGCAGGATGCCGAAACGGAATTTCGAGTACAGCGGCACGTAATCCAGAGTCAGCAAGCGCAGCGTGTCCCTGAACTGGAAATAATGGCGGTACGGCGCCGGCACGTGGTAGGTCAGGCCCAGGACATGTCGCTGGGCCAAGCCCAGGCGGTGGGGCATCGGTACATGGTCTAGGCGGTAAAGCTTCCAGCCCTTGGCGCGCATGCGCCAGCACCAGTCGAAATCCACGAAATCCAGGAAGAACGCTTCCGAGAAACTGTCCGCCGGGCCTAGGTTTTCCAGCGAGAACAGCATGCCCGAGGTGGCCAGGCAGGTGACTTCCTGGGGACGGGCCGGCGACTCTACGGTGTCCGGTCCAGGCGCGGCCTGCACCGTGTCGTCCAGCAGCCTGGGACCGGTGCAGATCCGGGTGGAATTGAATTGCGTGAATTCCTGCTTCAGCTTGTCGATGAAAGACGCTGGCGGCGTGCTGTCCTGGTCGAACAAAATGGCTGCATTGCAGCCCAGTTCCCGGGCCTTTTCGATGCCCAGGTTCAGCGCGCGGCCCAGGCCCTTGTTGACGCCATCCTGCAGCAGCGTCAGATCCGAGGCATCTTCGAAAACGTGGCTGCCCGGCGTGTTGTCCACGACAATGGTGGCGTGGCAGCGGGATACGATACCTTCAATGCGGCTTCTGAAACCGGCATCCGGCTTGTAGGTCGTATAAATGGCGGCCAAGCGCAAACTCATGGTGTTGGATCTCTGATAGGGGTGCTGTAGGTCCGTGGCAGACACTTTTGATTGGGGCCCGGCGACGAAAATGGTCTACGGAGCAGGTGGCGTAGTGCGCGCGGGAAACAAATGCACCAGCAGCATGGTCATGACGATCTGGTTGGTGTCCAGGATATAAGGGTTGGTGATGCCGGACAGCATGTACAACCAGAAAATCGAGCGGCCTTCCATATTGAGCCGGCGCCGCACGCACCATGCCACGGTCAGCATGTACAGCAGCATGCCAAGGATGCCGATCTGGTAGGTGACGTAGAGTGCCTGAAGCTCGATGTAGAGAAATTCGGAATAGTTTCTTTCCTTGCCGTCCGGGAAACGGGCACCCAGGCCCGCGCCGAACACCAGGGATGCCGGAGAATTCTCGAAGCTTCTCTGGGCCGCATCCACCTGGTCGAAGCGCACCCCCATGGAGGAATCGGAGCCCTCGAACTTGCGGTCGATGATCTCCTGCGCGTCACCCGAAAAAATGATGGCCGAGACCGCCATGAGTGGTATCAGCAGGAATAGCAGCAGCCACTGGCGTGCCAGGAGGCTGCGGTAGCGCAGGGCCAGGGCCAGCGCTGCGACGATGAAATAGGTCAGGTTGCCGGCGGCGACAAGGCCGAGTGCCGAAACGAGCAGTCCCGCCTTGTGGAAGAAGCGCTTCTTCCTTTCCCACAGGCAAACCATGAACAGCAGCGGAATCAGCGCATTGCCGATGACCTGCACGCGGTAATAGATGCCGTCGAAGGAGTAGACGTCGCCCCAAGCGTTTTCGATGGCCATTTCCCGCACGGTGCCGGCCACCAGCGGGTCCTGCATCACGCCCAGCCCCACCGAAAGGGCGGTGATCAGCACGCACTGCAGCGCCACCGGCGCAAGGGCCCAAGGCTGGGAGATGGTGCGCGGCCGCACGTTGAAGGCCAGGATCGTGGCTAGCAGGACGATGAAGAAGCGCATGGCGTCCGCCACGTCGCGGCCCGCCAGCGCGCTGCCGATTACGGACGCCGAACCGTAGGCCAGCAGCGGCATCAGGGCCAGCATGGTTGTGCTGCGGCCCAGCGTCAGCACCAGGATCAGCAGCGCCCAGGGCGCGACCAGCCCTCCCAGCCCGGGCAGCTGCGAGTGCCGCGTCAGCAGCAGCGTGGCCACGCCCAGCGCCAGCGAAATGCCCCACGCCACGTGCGGCCGGCGCGCGGGGCGGTCAAGCTCCAGGGCCAGGGCTTTGCTCATGTTCATGCCAGCCAGTAGACGAAGGCGTGGTCCGGGCGGATGCCGTGGCGCAGCAGGTACGCCAGGCGACTCACCGGATTGCCGTGCTCCGCGCGCAGCGCCTGCCGGCAGGCCACCGTGTTGGTCGAGGCCACCGGGCGCGCCAGCAGCTCGTTGAGCATGGCCACCCGGGTCTGGCGCGCCGTGCGCGCCTGCGCCACGAAGCGGTCCAGGGCCTTGATGCGGCGGAGCACGCGCTGCCCCAGCGAGGCCTGGGTGCCGGCCCCGAGCTGGTTGCGGCCGTGCTGGCGGTAGAGCATCAGCGGCTCCTCGATCGCCACCGCACGGCCCGCGAACTTCGCCACCAGGCCGACCCAGTAGTCATGCATCGGGGCGCAAGGCGGCACCGGGAAGGCGGCCTGGAGCAGGGCGCGGTTGCCCAGCATGGTGCAGCCCGCCACCATGTTGAGCACGGGCAGCCCGCGCAGGTCCACGGCGTAGCGGCGGCCGCGGATCATGTTCCAGAAGGACGGTGCCAGCGGCTCCAGCGCCTCGTTCGTGACCGTCATGTCGCAGTAGGCCAGGGCCGGTACGCCGGCATCGGCCTGAAGGCCCTGCAGGGCGCGGACGCCGGCTTCGAGCTTGCGCGGCAGCCAGACGTCATCCTGGTCGCAGAAGCCGAACAGCGGCGTGTCCACGTGCTGCGCCAGGGTGTTGAGGCACTTCACGGTGCCCAGGTTGCCGAGCCCGTCCTCGATGATCCTGAACCGGTCGGGATGGCGCGCCTGGTAGCGCTGCACGATGGCCATGGAGCCGTCGCTCGACCCGTCGTCCCGCACCAGGCAGATCCAGTCGGCATGGGTTTGCGCCAGCAGCGAGTCCAGCTGGGCGGCGAGAAAGCGCTCGCCGTTGTAGACGGGCAGCAGCAGGGTCACGGTGGTCATGGTGTCGTCCTGGCGCTGCGAGGCCGCCTGGGAGTGCTGCCGCGGCGGCCGGGCGGCGGCGTCGTCCAGGCGGCCCAGCGCCCATTGCCGGGCCAGCCGGCCCGCGGCCGGGTTGGCGCGGGAGATGCGCTGCAGGTGGCGCAGCAACCGGTAGGGGTAGGCCAGGCGCGCGGTCCAGGGCAGCACCTCCAGCAGTGCCCGCTCCGAAGCCAGCACGCTGAGCAGGCGCCACGCCGGCATGGCGCCCACGTCGACCACGGACAGCTCGTGCTGCAGCGTCGCGTCGGCCACGCGCACCGTGCCTCGCCGGGCATGGAGGCCGGCGAAGATCCAGTGGTCCACGCCGTCCAGCCACAAGTGCGCCGGGATCGGTCCCAGGGCTTCGAAGGCCGCCACGTCGAGCAGGCTGCCCGAGGCCACGGCGGTGACGCGGCTGCCCGGGGGCGGCTCGGCGTCCAGGGGCAGGGCCCGGATGATGCCCAGGTCGCTGATGAGTGCCGGCGAGATGGGCTGCTCGCCATGCCGCACGCGCGGCACGACTGCGGCCGGCGTGTCCGGGGCCTGCCCTATCGCCCGCGCCATGGCGTCCAGCAGGGTGCCGGGCAGGCGCGTGTCGTGGTCCAGCAGCAGCAGCCACTGGCAGCCCTGCTGGCGTGCCAGCGCTGCCGCCTGCATGAACGCCGCGCGCGTGCCGCCGTTGCCGGCGTCGTGCCGGTAGGTGAGGCCTGGCGTGCCCGCCAGCCCGGACGAGCTCGGCTGCGGCGAGTTGTCGTAAACCAGCACGTGGCGCAGGGCCAGGCCCGCTGCAGCCGGCTCGGCCAGCCAGGCGCACAGGGTCTCCCAGGCCAGCGCCTGGCGGGGCGTGCGCCCGTAGATCACGACGACCGCGAGCACGCTCTGCGCCGGGGCGCCGCGCGTGGGCGCCGCGGTGGTCGATGGGGAATGTGGAGTCATGGGTCCTGGAGCGGCTTGGGCGGCGCGCTAGCACGGCGACTGCCACAGCCGCTTGAATCGGCGCACCGCCTGGCCCACGAAGGGCGGCTTCACCAGGTGGGCCGTCATCAGCAGGACCGTGGGCAGGCACTGCGGCGAGCGGAAGTACCGGTGCAGGGACAGGAAGCGGCGCACGCGCCCCAGCGGGCGCTGCTTGAGCTCCGCGATGTCGCGGATCAAGAACATGGCCGAGCGCGCGTTCATCTTCTGCACCAGCGTCAGCAGCCGTGCCGCCACCCGGGCCTCGCCGCGCGCGCGGCACGCCTCGGCGCAATAGCGAGCCAGGGTCTCGTTGTTGTCGAGCCAGGTTTCGATGTGCGACTGCGAGGTCAGCCGGCCCGGATGCACCCGGTATTGCGCCACGACCTCGGGCACGAAGCCCACGTGGCCGTGCCGCAGGGCCGCCGCTATCCAGGCCCGCGCGTCGCATGACAGCGTCAGGCCCGCGTACGAGTAGCCTCCGGCGGCGCGCAGGTCCGCGGTACGCAGCAGGATCGTGCAGGGGTAGGTGGGGCGCCGGCTCAGGAAGAATCCCTGGATGGTCTCGCTGGCGGGTTCCAGCGTCGGTGCTAGGGCGCCGTGGCTCAGGAGCTCGCCCTGCGGTCCGATGATGTCGGCCCGTCCGTAGACCATGCCCAGCGGCTCGTTCCCGGCGCCTTCGAACACCGCCACCATGCGGGCGACGGCCTCGGGTTCGAGCAGGTCGTCGTCAGAGAGCAGCAGGAAGTAGCTGCCCTGGGCCCGGGCCAGGCAGGCATCCCAGTTCCCCATCATGCCCAGGTTGGTGGACTGGCTCAGCATCACCAGGCGCGGGTCGCGCTGCTGCCGCAGCCACTCGGCGGTGTCGTCCGTGGAGGCGTTGTCCGAGACCACGACCTCGATGTGCGGGTAGGTCTGGGCCAGGCTGCTGGCCACGGCGGCTTCCAGGTACGCGCGGCGGTTGTAGGTCGGGATGGCGATCGTGACCTTGGGCAGGCTGCTGCGGGAGGCGGTGCCGGCGCTCATGGGTGCACCTCCGGCGTGCGGCGGCGTCCGGGCAGCAGCCGCTGCGCGACGTGCCGCCGCTCCTCGGCCGTGCAGACCAGCACGAAGGTCATGACCACGCCGAACGGCGGCAGCAGGGCCACGGCCAGCAGCAGCGAGGCGGCGTCGCTCCAGTGCGCGGTGGCATGGCGCAGGGCGGCGGACGCTCCCAGGCACGCGGCCAGCAGCAGCAGCAGCGGCCCCGCCACCTCGCGGGCGTAGCGGCGCCAGGACACGCCCAGGTCGCCCAGGGTCACGTAAGGCACGTACCAGTTGTTGGTCAGGATCTGGGCCAGGAACACGGCCAGCGCGACGCCCCAGAGGCCCAGGTGCGGCGCCAGGAAGTAGGCCAGCGCCAGGTTGATCGCGCCGGCCAGCAGCGCGGCCGTGACGAAGAAGCGCCGCCCGGTGGCCATGGAGCCCGTGGCCAGGGCCACGTGGTGCACTTCCAGGATGAGCATGGCCAGCAACGTCCAGGCCACCGCGTGGCCCGCGAAGACACTCTTGCCCAGCCACAGCCCAATCACCGGCTCGATGTAGAACGCCAGCAGCGCGCCGGCCACCGCCATGACGGCCACCGCGTACTTCACGCTGGCGAACAGCAGCGACTTGAAGGCCTTCGCGTCGCCGCCGGCGTGCGCCCGGGACAGGAAGGGCGAGGAGCTGGTGACGATCAGCAGCGCCAGCGTCATCAGCAGGTTCAGCATCTTCGACACTGCCTCGTACGGGCCGACGGCGGCCGTGCCGATGCGCATCGACACCATCAGCGTGCCGGTCTGCAGGATCAGCACGCCGCCCAGCGACGTGGTGGCCCAGCGCAGGCTCGGCCCGGCAATGCGCCGCATCAGCGTGGCGCTGGGCCGTCCGCCGCTGAACAGGCCCGCATGGCGGCGCCGGATGTACAGCACGGCGATGACGCGGGCGATCACCCCCTGCACCAGCCAGCCGATGGACAGCCCCACCAGCCCCTGTCCGGCCAGCAGCAGCCCGGCGCTGAGCGTGAAGCCCACCAGCAGCGATGCCATGCGGCAGCCGCGCTCGACAGCCACGTCGCCCATGCCGAAGAGTATCGAGAAGGCCGCCCCGCCGAACAGGTTGAGCGCCGCGCCCGCCGAGAAGATCGCCCAGGCCGTGCCCACCATTGCGCGCTGGTCGGCGGTCACCAGCGTCGGGATGAACCACAGCCCCACCCCGGCCGCCAGCACCAGGACCAGGAGCATCAGCACCAGGAAGATGGCCAGGCAGGTGGCCCCGATGTCGGCCAGCCGGCGCTGCCGCTCCTGCGGCGTCAGCGCCGGATCGCCCAGGGCGAAGCTGATCTCCCGCGCCAGCGTCGGGCCCGTGCCTAGGTCCAGCAGCAGCGAGTAGCCGCCCAGGGTGATGAACAGCAGCCACACGCCCACGAGCTCTGCGGGCAGGTGCTGGAACACCAGGCGCAGCAGCACCAGCGAGCTCACGGCCGAAGCCGCAGTGAGTCCGCCACCGCTGAGGATGCCGTTGAGGATTCGTCGTGCAGCCATGGTGCGTGCCGTCAGCCGGGCCGCCTTACAGCTCGGGCACCAGGCGCATGAGCTCGTTGTGGCGGTACGGCACCGCGCCCAGCCGCAACTCGCCCGTGGCGCCCCAGTGCGACCACCAGTGGCGCGCGAACTCGGCCAGACTCTGCGCCCGGCCGCTGGCGACGTGCGAGATCCGGGCCACGCCGGGCTCCACGCCTTCGAAGTCCAGCGCGCGCACGAAGGCCGCGGCCACGTCCCCAACCTCGATGAAGTCACGCACCTGGTCGCCCGCGGTCATTGGGAAGTCGCGCCCGGCCTGCGCGGCCGCGCGCAGCGAGGGCCACAGCCGCGTCGCCGGCTCGCCTTCGCCGTAGACCTGGAAGATGCGCAGCCAGTGCATGCGCAGCCCGTGCTCGGCGGCGAAGGCCGTCAGCGCCACCGCCGCGGCGGCCTTGGACGCCGGGTACGACAGCGTGGGCTCCAACGGTGCCGTCACGGGGATGCGCTCGTGGCGCGCCGCCGAGCGGCCGTACTCGAAGCACGAGCCCGCGCACAGGTAGCGCGCGATGCCGGCCTGGCGTGCTTGCTCCAGCAGCGCGGCGCTGGCCTGCACGTTCCAGTACAGGCAGCGCTCCAGCGTGTCGTAGGGCGGGTTGGGCGTGTGCGAGGCCAAGTGCACGACCACATCGCAGCCTGCGAGCTCGGCGCTGAAGTCCCCGTCCAGCGCCCGGTCCACCCACTGCGGCTCGCGCTCCAGCGCGACGCGCGGCCGGCTGCCCGGGCGGCGCTGCGCCACCAGGGTGTGGCCGGCCGCATGGGCCTGGTTGACGAAATGGGAGCCGACGAACCCGGTGCCGCCGGTCAGGAAGATCTTCATGGCTCAGAAGGGAGAGTCGAAGTCGGCCAGCGCCGGATGGCCCTGGTCGCGCGCCGAGAGGATCGGCGCGTCGCAGCCCCAGTCGTGGCCGAAGCTGTCGAAGCGCACGCCCGCGTCGTGCGAGGGCGCGTGCTCGGTGCTGGTCTTGTAGACCATCAGGCTGCCGTCGCACAGCGACACGAAGCCGTGCGCGATGCCCTTCGGGATGAACAGCAGCCGCGGCGTGTCGGCATCGAGCCGCACCGCCACGCTGCGCCCGTAGCCCGGGCCCTTGCGCAGGTCCAGCAGCACGTCCTGCACCGCGCCCGCGGCACAGTAGACCAGCTTGACGTGGTCGTGCGGGGGCAACTGGAAGTGCATGCCGCGCACCACGTCCTTGTTCGACAGCGAGTAGAACTCCTCGCGGAAGTCGAAGGCCGGGCCGTCGGCGCCGGCGCGCGCCAGCACGGCGTCGAACACCGAGCGCGCGTAGGTCTTGACGAAGCTGCCGCGCGCATCCTCGAAGCGCTTGAGGCTCAGCAGCCAGGTCCCGGGCAGGACTTCCTGGTCGAACTGCATGGCCTCAGAACCCGATACCGAAGAACTCTTCGAGCTTCTGCACGATGTAGTCCAGGTGCTCCGTCGTCAGGCCCGGGAAGGTGCCCAGCCAGAAGGTCTGGTTCATCACGACGTCGGTGTTGGTGAGCTCGCCGCTGACGCGGTAGTTGCGCCCGACCATGTAGGGCTGGCGGGTGAGGTTGCCCGCGAACAGCAGCCGCGTGCCGATCTTGTGCTGGTCCAGGTAGCTCAGCAGGTCCACGCGCTTGACGCCCGCGCTCTCCTTGAGGATCAGCGGGAAGCCGAACCACGAGGGGTCGGACTTCGGGGTGGCCTCGGGCAGGTGCAGGAACTGCTCGCAGGACTGCAGCCGCTCCTTCAGGTACTTGAAGTTGGCCCGGCGCGCGGCGATGAACTCTTCGAGCCGGTCCATCTGCGCCAGCGCGCAGGCGGCCTGCATGTCGGAGATCTTGAGGTTGTAGCCCAGGTGCGAGTAGATGTACTTGTGGTCGTAGCCCTGGGGCAGCTCGCCGAGCTTCCAGCAGAAGCGCTTGTTGCAGGTGTTGTCCTTGCCGGGCGGGCAGTAGCAGTCGCGGCCCCAGTCGCGGAAGGACTCGGCGATGAGCTTCAACTCGGCGTTGTTGGTGAACACCGCGCCACCTTCGCCCATGGTGATGTGGTGCGCGGGATAGAAGCTCAGCGTGCCGATGTCGCCAAAGGTGCCCACGAGGCGGCCGTCGTAGGTGGCGCCCAGCGCGTCGCAGCAGTCCTCCACCAGCCACAGCCCGTGCTTCCTGCACAGCGCCGTGACGACGTCGAGGTTGAAGGGGTTGCCCAGCGAGTGGGCCAGCATGATGGCCTTGGTCTTGGGGCCGATGGCCGCCTCGATCTTGCTGGCGTCGATGTTGTGCGTGGCCAGGTCCACGTCCACGAACACCGGCACGGCGCCGAACTGCAGGATCGGGTTGACGGTGGTGGGAAAGCCCGCAGCCACGCCGATGACCTCGTCGCCGGGCTTGATTGCGCGCTCGCCCAGGCGCGGCGAGGTCAGCGCCGAGAACGCCACCAGGTTGGCCGAGGAGCCGGAGTTGACGGTGATGCAGTGCTTGACGCCCAGGAACTGCGCGAGCCTTTGCTCGAAGGCGGCGTTGAAGCGCCCGGTGGTGAGCCAGCCGTCGAGCGAGGCCTCGACCATGAGCTGCAGCTCGCGCGCGCCGATGACCTTGCCCGACACGGGCACCGGCGACTCGCCGGGCACGAAGGGCTTGGGGGCCAGCGCCAGCTCGGCGTATTGCTGCACCAGCTCGGCGATCTGGCCGCGCAGGGATTCGGGGGTTTTCGCGTTCATGCTGCTTGTTCCGTGTTCGTGTACTGCTCGATCTGCGCCAGGCACAGCGCGCGCACGTCCTCGCGCGCGAGCCAGGCCTGGTGCCAGGCCGTGATGTTTTCCAGCGCCGTGCCCAGGTCCCAGCGCGGGCGCCAGCCCAGGCGCGCCTTGGCCTTGGCGATGTCGAGCTTGAGGTAATTGGCCTCGTGCGGATGCTCGCCGCCGTCGAGCTGCCAGCGCGCGCCGTCGCCCCAGCGCTGCACCATCTGCTCGACGATCCATTGCACGGGCCGGGCGTCGTCGTCCTGCGGGCCGAAGTTCCAGCCCTCGGCGAAGGCCGCGCCGTGCTCGCACAGCCGCTGCGCCAGCAGCAGGTAGCCCGACAGCGGCTCCAGCACGTGCTGCCAGGGACGTGTGGAATGCGGGTTGCGGATCACCACCGCGTCGCCGCGCTCGAAGGCGCGCAGGATGTCCGGCACCAGCCGGTCCGCGGCCCAGTCGCCACCGCCGATGACGTTGCCCGCGCGCGCCGAGGCCAGCGCGATGCCCGCCTTGTCGAAGAAGGAGCGCCGGTAGGCCGAGGTGACCAGCTCCGAGCAGCCCTTGGAGTTGCTGTACGGGTCGAAGCCGCCCATGGGCTCGTCCTCGCGGTAGCCCCACACCCACTCGCGGTTCTCGTAGCACTTGTCGGTGGTGACGTTGACCACCGCGCGCACGCTGCCGCACTGGCGCGCCGCCTCCAGCACGTGCACCGTGCCCATCACGTTGGTGGCGTAGGTGGCCACCGGCTCGCTGTAGGACAGCCGCACCAGCGGCTGCGCCGCCATGTGGATGACGACCTCGGGCTGGAACGCGGCCATGCAGGCGCGCACCGTCTCGTAGTCGCGGATGTCGCCGATGGTGCTGGCCATGCCCTGCGCCACGCCGGCTTCCTGGAACAGGCTGGGCGTGGTGGGGGGCTCCAGCGCCAGGCCCTGAGGCTCGGCGCCCAGCGACTGCAGCCACAGGCTCAGCCAACTGCCCTTGAAGCCGGTGTGGCCGGTGAGCAGCACGCGGCGACCGCGCCAGAAGGCGGTGTCGATGAGGTTGCGCTGCGCCATGCTCAGTCCCACATCTTCCAGGGCGCACGGCCCTTGGCCCACAGGTCTTCGAGCAGGTGCTTGTCGCGCAGCGTGTCCATGGGCTGCCAGAAGCCGTGGTGCTCGTAGGCCATGAGCTCGCCGTCGGCGGCCAGCTGCATCAGCGGCTCCTGCTCCCAGATCGTGGCGTCGTCCTTGATGTAAGGCAGCACCTTGGGCGAAAGCACGAAGAAGCCGCCGTTGATCATCGCGCCGTCGCCCTTGGGCTTTTCCTGGAAGCTGCGCACCTGGCCGCCCTGGATGTCCAGCGCGCCGAAGCGGCCGGGCGGGAAGGTCGCGGTGACGGTGGCGGCTTTGCCGTGACTGCGGTGGAAGTCGATGGTGGCGCTGATGTCGATGTCGCCCACGCCGTCGCCGTAGGTGAAGCAGAAGGCCTCTTCGTCGCGCACGTAGCGCGCCACGCGCTGCAGCCGCCCGCCCGTCATCGAGTCGTCGCCCGTGTCCACCAGCGTCACGTTCCAGGGCTCGGCGCGCTTGTGGTGCACCTCCATGCGGTTGGAACGCATGTCGAAGGTCACGTCCGACATGTGCAGGAAGTAGTTGGCGAAGTACTCCTTGATGACGTAGCCCTTGTAGCCGCAGCAGATCACGAAGTCGTTGACGCCGTGGTGCGCGTACATCTTCAGGATGTGCCACAGGATCGGCTTGCCGCCGATCTCCACCATGGGCTTCGGGCGCGTGGTGGTTTCCTCGCTCAGGCGGGTACCCAGGCCACCGGCCAGGATGACTGCTTTCATTTCCGGAAATCCTCAGTTGTTTCTCAGGCGGGCGCGGAGCAGACGAAGGCGTCCGAGTGGAAGCGCTGCGCGGGCAGCCCGGCGGCCAGCAGCGCCTCGCGCGCGCCGTGGATCATGGCGTCCGAGCCGCAGGCGTACACCAGCGTGCGCGGCAGCTCGGGCGCATCGGCCAGCAGCGCCTGCTGCACGTGGCCGCGCGTGCCGCTCCAGCCGTCGCCCGCGCGCGAGAGCACGGGCACGAAGCGGCAGGCCTGGGCCGCCGCGCCTTCGGGACGCCAGTACAGGTCCTGCTCGGTCCGGCCGCCCCAGTAGACCGTGACCGAGGCCGGCTGCTCGGCCGCCGGCAGCGACTGCAGGGCTTCGAGCATGGCCTTCACCGGTGCAATGCCGGTGCCGGTGGCCAGGAACACCAGGTGCATGCCGGCCGTGCCGCGCAGGAAGAAGGTGCCCAGCGGCCCGTGCAGTCGCAGCAGGTCGTTGGCCTTGGCGGCGCCGAACCAGTAGCTGCTCAGCGCGCCCCCGGGCACTTCGCGGATGTGCAGCTCCAGCAGCTTGTCCGCTGCCGGCGCGTTGGCCACCGAGTAGCTGCGCCGCACGCCACCCGGGCCGATGAGATCGACGTACTGCCCGGGCTGGAAGCCGAAGTCGGCCGCCGGCGGCAGCCGCAGCATGACCTTGAGCACGTCCGGCGCCAGCCGCTGTAGCGCCTGGATGCGGCAGGGCCAGGTGCGTGCTGGGTACAGCTTCACGCCGCCGAGGTCCTGCACGTCCAGCAGCACGTCGGAGGTGGCGCTGCGCACGCAGCTCAGGATCCAGCCGGCCGCGCGCTCGGCCTCGCTCAGGCCGGTCTCGGGATGCAGCGCCGTGGTCGAGCCGCTGCGCACCTGCGCCTTGCAACTGCTGCAGCGCCCGGTGCGGCAGCTGTACTCCAGCGCCACCTCGGCCCGCAGCGCCGCGTCCAGCAGCGATTCGCCGTCTTGCGCGGCAAACTCCTTGCCGCTGGGTAGAGTGATCGAAGGCACGGTGGTTCAAGGGCGCCACGGCGGGCGCCGCGCATTACTCGTGATAGTCGTAGGCCTGGAAGCCGGCCAGCTTGACCAGGCTGTCGCGCTTGGCCGCGTCGTAGTCGCTGTGCACCATCTCGCGCACCAGTTCCTCGAAGGTGGTGGTGGGTTCCCAGCCCAGCTTTTGCTTGGCCTTGCTCGGGTCGCCCAGCAGCGTTTCCACTTCGGTGGGGCGGAAGTAGCGCGGGTCCACCTTGACGATCACGTCGCCGGGCTTGACCTTGGCCTGGGTGCCGCTGACGGCCGCGACGATGCCCACTTCCTGCTCGCCCTCGCCCTCGAAGCGCAGCGTGACGCCCAGCTCCGCGGCGGCGCGCTGCACGAACTCGCGCACGCTGTACTGCACGCCCGTGGCGATGACGAAGTCCTCGGGCTGCTGCTGCTGCAGCATCAGCCACTGCATCTGCACGTAGTCGCGCGCGTGGCCCCAGTCGCGCAGCGCCGAGAGGTTGCCCAGGTACAGGCAGTCCTGCAGCCCCAGCGCGATGCGCGCGATGGCGCGCGTGATCTTGCGCGTGACGAAGGTCTCGCCGCGGACCGGGCTCTCGTGGTTGAAGAGGATGCCGTTGCAGGCGTAAAGCCCATAGGCCTCGCGGTAGTTCACCGTGATCCAGTAGGCGTAGAGCTTGGCCACCGCGTAGGGGCTGCGCGGGTAGAAGGGGGTGCTCTCCTTCTGCGGCACCTCCTGCACCAGGCCGTAGAGCTCGGAGGTGCTGGCCTGGTAGAAGCGCGTCTTCTTCTCCAGCCCCAGGATGCGGATGGCTTCCAGCAGCCGCAGCGTGCCGATGCCGTCGGCGTTGGCCGTGTACTCCGGCGTCTCGAAGCTCACCGCCACGTGGCTCATGGCCGCGAGGTTGTAGATCTCGTCAGGCTGCACCTGCTGCACGATGCGGATCAGGTTGGTGCTGTCCGTGAGGTCGCCGTAGTGCAGCTTGAAGCGCGGGTCCTTCTCGTGCGGGTCCTGGTAGAGGTGGTCGATGCGGTCGGTGTTGAACAGGCTGGCGCGGCGCTTGATGCCGTGCACCTCGTAGCCCTTGGACAGCAGCAGCTCGGCCAGGTAGGCACCGTCCTGGCCCGTCACGCCGGTGATGAGGGCGACCTTCTTGTCGGACATGTCAGACCTTTCGTGTGTGTCAGTGCTTGAACGGCGCGGCCTCGTAGGCCAGGCGGATGCCGTCTTCCAGCGGCGTGCGTGCGCGCCAGCCCAGCGCCGCCAGGCGGCTGACGTCCAGCAGCTTGCGCGGCGTGCCGTCGGGCTTGGTGGCGTCGAAGACGATGCGGCCCTCGAAGCCCACCACGCGCATGACGGTCTCGGCCAGCTCGCGGATGGTCACGTCCTGGCCGGTGCCGATGTTCACCAGCTCGCCGTCCCAGCCGCGCTCCATCAGGTGCACGCACGCATCGGCCAGGTCGTCCACGTACAGGAACTCGCGCCGCGGCGTGCCGCTGCCCCAGACCACGTACTCCGTGTCGCCGCGCAGCTTGGCCTCGTGGGCCTTGCGCAGGAGCGCGGGTAGCACGTGGCTGTTGGCCAGGTCGTAGTTGTCGTTGGGGCCGTAGAGGTTCGTGGGCATCACGCTCACGTACTGGCGCCCGTGCTGGCGGTTGTAGCTCTCGCACAGCTTGATGCCGGCGATCTTGGCGATGGCGTAGGGCTCGTTGGTGGGCTCCAGCGGCCCGGTGAGCAGGTACTCCTCGCGGATGGGCTGCGGGCAGTCGCGCGGGTAGATGCAGCTCGAGCCCAGGAACATCAGCCGCTGCACGCCCGCCAAGTGCGCACCGTGGATCAGATTGGCCTCGATCACCAGGTTCTGGTAGATGAAGTCCGCGCGCTGCAGGTTGTTGGCCTGGATGCCGCCGACCTTGGCCGCGGCGATGAAGAGGTAGTCGGGCTTCTCGCGCGCCAGGTACTCGTGCACCGCGCGCTGGTCCAGCAGGTCCAGCTCCGCGCGCGAGGCGGTGAGCACGTTGGCGTAGCCGCCGGCCTGCAGCCGCCGCACCAGCGCGCTGCCCACCATGCCGCGGTGGCCCGCCACGAAAATCTTGGCTTGCTTGTCCATGGGGCGTCTCAGCTGCGGCCGTAGGTGTCCTCGAAACGGACGATGTCGTCCTCGCCCAGGTACGAGCCCGACTGCACCTCGATGAGCTCCAGCGGCAGCCGCCCCGGGTTGCGCAGCCGGTGCTTCTCGCCCAGCGGGATGTAGGTGCTCTGGTTCTCGGTGAGCAGCATCACCTTGTCGCCGCAGCTCACCTCGGCCGTGCCGCTGACCACGATCCAGTGCTCGGCGCGGTGGTGGTGCATCTGCAGGCTCAGGCTCGCACCGGGCTTGACCATGATGCGTTTGACCTGGAAGCGCGCGCCGGCGTCGATGCTGTCGTACCAGCCCCAGGGCCGGTGCACCTTGCGGTGCGCGGTGTGCTCGTCGCGCTGCTGCCCGTCGAGCCGGCTCACGATCTTCTTGACGTCCTGGCTGCGGTCGCGCCGGCTCACCAGCACCGCGTCGGGCGTCTCCACCACCACCACGTCCTCCAGCCCCACCACGCCCACGAGGCGGCTGGTGGCGTGCACCAGCGTGTTGCGGCTGCCTTCGAGCAGCGCGTCGCCCACGACGGCGTTGCCCTGCGCGTCCTTGTCGGCCACCTGCCACACCGCATCCCAGGCGCCCAGGTCGTTCCAGCCCGCGGCCAGCGGCACCATGCACAGCCCGATGCCGCTGCCGGGGCAGCGCTCCATCACGGCGTAGTCCACCGACTCCGAGGGCACCGCGGCGAACTGCTCGCGGCCCGGGCGCACGAAGCGCTGGTCGATTTGGCGCTCGGCGAAGGCCGCGCGCGTGGCCGCGGCGATGTCGGGGCGGAAGCGCTCCAGCGCCTTCATCCAGCTCGAGGCGCGCAGCACGAACATGCCGCTGTTCCAGTAGTAGCCGCCGGCCTCCAGGTAGCGCTGCGCGGTGGCGGCATCGGGCTTCTCGACGAACTGCGCTACGGCCTCGCCATCGGTGCGGATGTAACCGTAGCCGGTCTCGGGCCGGTCGGGCGTGATGCCCAGGATGACGATGCTGCCGTCGGCAGCGCGGCGCACGGCCTGCTGCACGGCGGTGGTGAAGGCCGCGGCGTCGGTGACGGTCTGGTCTGCGGGCGTGACCACCAGCACCGGATCAGCGCCGTCCTCCAGGGCCTGCAGCGCCGCCAGCGTCAGCGCCGGCGCGGTGTTGCGGCCCAGGGGCTCCAGCAGCACCGCCGCCGGCTCGCAGCGCAGCTCGCGCAGCTGCTCCAGCACCAGGAAGCGGTGCTCCTCATTGCCCACCACCAGCGGCGGCGTGAGCGTGATGTCCGCGCCGGCCAGGCTCTGCAGCCTCAGCACGGACTGCTGGAACAGGCTCTGGTTGCCCGACAGCACCAAGAACTGCTTCGGGTAGCCCGCGCGCGACAGCGGCCACAGCCGCGTGCCGCTGCCACCGGCCATCACGACGGGCTGCACGGGAATCGAGGAAGTCATGACGTGTTGCTTTCTGAGGTAAGCCGGGGGCCGCTGCCGCAGCTGAACCGGGCAGAGCGGTACTGCTCGGTTCGGAGCCGCGACGTCAGTCGAAGTGCGCAGCCTCGGCCAGCAGCGGTGCCTGGGCGTCCTTGGGGGAGAGCAGCGGCGGCCGTCCGTCCAGGGGCCACTGAACGCCCACCGCCGGGTCATCCCAGCGCACGGCGCCTTCGGCCTGCGGCGCGTAGTAGTTGGTGGTCTTGTAGAGGAAATCGGCGCTGTCGCTGGTGACGAGGAAGCCGTGCGCGAAGCCCGCCGGGATCCAGAACTGGCGGTGGTTGGTGCCCGAGAGCTCCACGCCCACCCAGCGCCCGAAGGTGGGGCTGCCGCGGCGCACGTCCACCGCCACGTCGAACACGCTGCCCTGCGTCACGCGCACCAGCTTGCCCTGCGCGTGCGGCGGCAGCTGGAAATGCAGCCCGCGCAGTACGCCGCGCGCCGAGCGCGAGTGGTTGTCCTGCACGAACTCGACGTGGCGGCCCACCGCCTCGTCGAACGCGCGCTGGTTGAAGCTTTCCAGGAAGAAGCCACGCTCGTCGCCGAAGACTTTGGGCTCCAGGATCAGTACGCCCTCCAGCGCGGTCTTGATGATGTTCATGTGATGCTTCGAGTCAGAAGGTCGCGTCGCGCAGAACCTTCATCAGGTACTGCCCGTAGCCGTTCTTGAGCATGGGCTGCGCCAGGCGCTCCAGCTGCCCGTCGTCGATCCAGCCCGCGCGCCAGGCGATCTCCTCGGGGCAGGCGACCTTGAGGCCCTGGCGCTTTTCCAGCGTCGCGATGAATTGCCCGGCTTCGAGCAGGCTGTCGTGGGTGCCGGTGTCTAGCCAGGCGTAGCCGCGGCCCATGATCTCCACGTTGAGCTGGCCGCGGTGCAGGTAGGCGGCGTTGACGTCGGTGATCTCCAGTTCGCCGCGCGCGCTGGGACGGATGCCTGCGGCGATGTCGCACACCTGATCGTCGAAGAAGTACAGCCCCGTGACGGCGTAGTTGCTCTTGGGCGCATTGGGCTTTTCCTCGATGCTCAGCGCGCGGCGCTGCGCATCGAACTCCACCACGCCGTAGCGCTCGGGGTCGTTGACGTGATAGGCGAAGACCGTGGCGCCCTGCGTGCGCTGCGAGGCGTCCTGCAGCAGGCGGAAGAAGTCGTGGCCGTAGAAGATGTTGTCGCCCAGCACCAGCGCGCTGGGCGCGCTGCCCACGAAGTCGCGGCCCAAGACGAAGGCCTGCGCCAGCCCGTCGGGGCTGGGCTGCACGCAGTACTGCAGCGAGATGCCCCACTGGCTGCCGTCACCCAGCAGCGACTGGAAGCGCGGCACGTCCTGCGGTGTGCTGATGAGCAGGATCTCGCGCATCCCGGCGAGCATGAGCGTGCTCAGCGGGTAATAGACCATGGGCTTGTCGTACACCGGCAGCAGCTGCTTGCTGATGGACAGCGTGGCCGGGTGCAGCCGGGTGCCGGAGCCGCCGGCCAGGATGATTCCCTTGCGCTGGATCGGGGTCGTCGTCATGTCTTGTCCTCCCTCCCGTGGTTTATCGAGCGTAAGCCTCGTGCAGCATGCGCAGCACGCCGTCCTGCCAGGGAGGCAGGTTGAGCCCGAATGCTTCCTGCAGCTTGCGCGTGCGCAGCCGCGAGTTCAGCGGCCGGCGCGCCGGCGTGGGGTATTCACAGCTCGGGATGGCCGTGATGGCCTGCGGCGCAACCTTGACCGGTAGCCCCTGCGCGCGCGCCCATTCGATGACGAAGCGCGCATAGCCATGCCAGCTGGTCTCGCCCGCCGCCACCGCGTGGTAGGTGCCGGCCAGCGCCGGTGCGGCCAGGGCCGCGCGCAGCGCGTGCGCGCTCACATCGGCCAGCAGCTCCGCGCCGGTGGGGGCGCCGATCTGGTCATCGATGACGCTCAGCGCCTCGCGCTCGGCGGCCAGGCGCAGCATGGTGCGGATGAAGTTGCCGCCACGCGCGGCGTAGACCCAACTCGTGCGCAGGATCAGGTGGCGGCAGCCACTGGCGCGGATGGCTTCCTCGCCTTCGAGCTTCGTGCGGCCGTAGACGCTCAGCGGCGCCGTGGGTGCGTCCTCGCCACGCGGCTCCTGGCCCGAGCCGTCGAAGACGTAGTCGGTGCCGTAGTGCACCAGCCACGCGCCCAACGCCGCCGCCTCGCGTGCGAGCACGGCCGGCGCCTGCGCGTTGACGGCCCGTGCCACTTCGGGCTCGCTCTCGGCCTTGTCCACCGCCGTGTAGGCCGCGGCATTGACGATCACGTCCGGGCGCAGCGCGCGCACCGTGCCGGTCAGCGTGTCCGGGCGGCTGAAGTCCGCGGCCAGCGTGCCGCCGTCGCGCCCCAGCGCCACCAGTTCGCCCAGGGGCGCGAGCGCGCGCTGCAGCTCCCAGCCCAGCTGACCGTTCTTGCCCAGTAGCAGGATCCTCATGCCCGGCACTCCCTCAGCGCGCGGCGTAGTTGGTGGCGAGCCAGTCGCGGTAGGCACCGCTTTGCACCTCGGCCACCCAGTCGGCATGGTCCAGGTACCACTGCACCGTCTTGCGGATGCCGCTGTCGAAGGTCTCGGCCGGGCGCCAGCCCAGCTCGCGCTCGAGCTTGCGCGCATCGATGGCATAGCGGCGGTCGTGGCCGGGGCGGTCGGTCACGTGCGTGATCAGCCGTGCGTAGGGGCCGGCCGGGTCGGGGCGCAGTTCGTCGAGCAGCGCGCACACCTTGTGCACGATGTCGATGTTGGCCTGCTCGTTCCAGCCACCGATGTTGTAGGTCTGCCCCACGCGGCCTTCGGCGAGCACGGCGCGGATGCCCGAGCAGTGGTCCTTCACGTACAGCCAGTCCCGGACCTGGCGCCCGTCGCCGTACACCGGCAGCGGCTTGCCCGCCAGGGCGTTGACGATCATCAGCGGGATGAGCTTCTCGGGGAAGTGATAAGGGCCGTAGTTGTTGGAGCAGTTGGTGGTGAGCACCGGCAGGCCGTAGGTGTGGTGCCAGGCGCGCACGAGGTGGTCGCTGGCGGCCTTGCTGGCCGAGTACGGGCTGTTGGGCTCGTAAGGGTGCTCCTCGGTGAAGGCCGGCGCGTCGGGGGCGAGGCTGCCGTAGACCTCGTCGGTGGAGACGTGCAGGAAGCGCCAGGCCGCCTTGTCCTCGCCCTGCAGCGTGTTCCAGTGGGCGCGCGCGGCTTCCAGCAGCGTGAAGGTGCCCTCGACGTTGGTGCGCATGAAGGCGCCGGGGCCGTGGATGCTGCGGTCCACGTGGCTCTCGGCGGCGAAGTGCACCACCGCGCGCGGCCGGTGCTCGGCCAGCAGCCGATCCACCAGCGCGCGGTCGCAGATGTCGCCCTGCACGAAGACGTGGCGCGCATCGCCCTGCAGCGAAGCCAGGTTGCGCAGGTTGCCCGCGTAGGTGAGGGCGTCGAGGTTCACGACCGGTTCGCCGACCTGCGCGATCCAGTCCAGCACGAAGTTGCTGCCGATGAAGCCGGCGCCGCCGGTAACGAGGATGGTCATGTCGATCTGGTGGTGGGCAACGAACGGAAGAAAAGCTCAGGAGCGACGCAGCGCCGAACGCAACTGCGTCAGCTTCTCGGCGTTTTGCGGCTCGGCGGCGGAGCGGCGCCAGAAATGCCGCGCGATGACAAAGCTCGCCAGCAGCAGCAGCGTGGCCAGCGTGGTGGCCACGGCCGTGAGGGCACGCTTGGGCTTGCTCTTCTTCTCCGGCTGCAGTGCGGGGTCCACGACCTGGATCAGTGCACCCTCGCGCGCCTCGTCCACGCGGGCGGCCTCGTACTGGCGTGCGAAGAGCTCGAACAGCGTCTCCTGGTACTTGAACTCGCGGTACTTGCTCACGTAATCAGCGCCGTTGGCGCCGCCGGCGTCGGTGCTGCGCTCAGCCTGTGCCAGCTGCGCGCGCAGGGCGCCCAGCGTCGCTTGGGCCTGCTGGACCTCGGGCGCGTTGTCGGCCAAGCTGCGCCGTAGCGCTTGCAGGCGCACCTCGGTAGCAGTGGCCTCGGCGCGCAGCCGTGCATAGCTTTCAGCAGCACTCTTGGGCTCGGACTTGATCACGCCCTCCGTGATGCCGCTGGCTTGCAACGCCTGTTGCGCACTGGTGAGCCGGTCGCGGGTCTGCTGGAGCTGGCCTTCAAAAAAGACGCGCCGCTGCTGCGCCTCCGACAGCGCCAGTCCGCCGCTGATACGGCGCAGTTCCTCCACATGGGCATTGGCTAACTCGGCGGCCCGCTGCGGGCTGGTGTCGTCGACTTCGACGGTCAGCAGGCCGTCCTTCTTGCCGACATTGATGCGCACGTTGTTGGCCAAGTGCTTTCGGGCGTCTTCCCGGTACTTGGCCTCGTACACGTCCATCAGCTTGAACTGGTCGATGAGCCGGTCGGTGACGGTGTTGCTCTGCATCAAGGCCACGTACTGCTCGGCCGGGCTCTTGAGGCCCCCGCCCAGGCCGGCCAGTCCCGAGAGCGTTCCCAGGCTGGCCAGCGCGGAGGACGCGACGCTTTGCTGCTGCTGTGGCGGTAGCAGCGTGGTGCGGGCGGTGTAGGTCGGCGCGATGATGAAGGTGATGCCCAGCGCCGTCAGCCCAGCCAGCAGCGGCCCGGCAATGAGCAGGCGCAGGTTCTCTGCCAACGGTAGGGCCAGGTCCAGCAGCCCCAGGCCCTGTTCCTCGTCGTCCGCATCGAGCGCGGGGTCGGCCAGCATGTCGTGTCGCATAGCGGATCAGTTGTTGCGGATGGTCTGCAGAGCCGCCGCGCCAAGACCGAACTGGTAAAGGATCTGCGTCCAGTCCTTCACGGACTGGATGAAGGTGGTCTTGTTCTGTTCCTCAGGCACGAAGATGGTGTCGCCCGCCTCGGCACGCAGGCTCTCCAGCGAGCGGCTGCCGCCGAACCAGCCGCTGTCCTGCAGCGCGCTGACCACGCTGCCGTTGGCGCGCACCACGAACGCACTGCTGCGGTCGGCACCGCGCGTGGGGCCACCGGCCAGGCGCAGGTAGTCGCTGATCGAACGGCCGTCGCTCCAGAGGTAGCTGCCGGCATTGAACACGCTGCCGAACACGCCCACCGAGGTGCCGCGCGGCGGGATGTAGATCCGGTCGCCGTCTTCCAGCGTCAAATCCGGCAGCGTGCTGTTACCAGGGTCCATCTGCAGCACCACGCGCCCCGTGGGCTTGACCGCACGCAGCCGCTCCACCAGTCGGGCGGTGGAGGCCAAGCGCGCCGTCTGTGCCGCCGCCTCGTCGGCGTTGCTGGTGCGCTGCGTGGTATTGGCCCGGGCAAGCTCGGTTTCCATGTCACGCAGCGCGCGCTCGTAATTTTCCTGTTGCGTGCGGCGCACGCTCTCGCGGCTGAACTCGGTGCCAAAGACATAGGCTGAGGGGCTCAGGCCGCCGGCCACGCGCAGCGCGTCGCCGACAGAGCTGTTGGGCGGCAATACGTACTCGCCCGGGCGCACCACCTCGCCTTCCACGCGCACGCGCTTGTTCTGCTGCTGCACCGACAGCTGCGAATTGACGGCGCTGAAGGCGCGCAGCACATCGCCATGGCTAAGCGTCTGCCGAGCACCCTGCGGCAGCGGCATTTCGGCGATGCGCTCGCCGGTGCGCTGTTGCAGCCGCTCTACGGCCAGGCGGCTGCGGTCGGCCACGGCCGTGAAGCCGCCGGCCATGTCCAGCACGTCCTGCACGGTCTCGCCGGGCTTGAGCTCGAAGATGGCAGGGCGGTTGACGCTGCCGATCACGGCCACCTGCGAACCCACGGCGCCGACATGGATCACGTCCTCGGGCTGCACCAGGGTATCGGCGCTGCGGTCACCGCGCAGCAGGAAGTCGTAGAGGTCGTAGCGGGCCACCACCTGGCGCCCGCGCAGCAGCGTAATGTCGCGGAAGCTGCCCGCGGCCGACGGGCCGCCGGCGCGCAGCAGCGAGCTCAGGATGCTGGAAAGGCTGCTGACGCTGTAGGCACCGGGCCGCCCCACGAAGCCCGTGACGTACACGCGCACGCCGCGCAGCTGGCCCAGCGACACGCTCAGATCGAAATTGCGGAATACCTGCCCCACACGGCGGCGCAACACATCGGGCAGCTCGGCATAGCGCACCCCAGCCACCAGGACCGGCCCCACGCGCGGGATGTTGATGCGCCCGCTGCGGTCCACCACCACGCGCATGTCCGCGTCTACCGAGCCCCAGAGCGTGACGACGATTTCGTCGCCGCTCTTGATCAGGTAATCCGGCGGCACCTGAGGGGTGTAGTCCACGCTGCCGGGGTCATCGACGCGCGTCATCAACTCGGCGCCGAAACGGCGAATGGCGGACGTCTCGATTGCCGCAGGCAGGTTTTCGTCCTCCAGCGAGCGGCCGTCCATGCCTGTGCGCTCACTGCCGCGGCGCTCGCTGCTGGGACGCTCATTACGTTGCGGCGCCGCAACAAGGCTCTGTACGAACAACTCGAATTCGCCCGGCTGGTAGGCCGGCGCGCCGTCGCGCAGCGCACGCTGCTGCGTCGGATCCTGCAGCGTGCTGGTACTGCTGCGCAGCTCGCGCTGGTCGCGCTGCTCTGTGCCTGTCAGTGGCTGGCGCAGCCTGATGGGCCCCCCGTCTGCCGCGCTGCCGGCGTCAGGCACGTTTTGCGCCCAAGAGGGGGCCACTGCGATCCATCCCAGTAGGGCCGCGCCTACGGCCCTACGCAGACGATGAGAAGAGGCAGCAGAGAGCAGTCGGGGAAAAAGTGTCATGGGTCCGAGGACGGGAGCAGCGCAGGGAGCAGAGCACCCCGAAGGCAAGGCAGGAAATTCTGCTGCTCGTGGCAGCGCCGGAGGCGGCGCGGATTCTAGCGGCTGGTCAATGGGGGTCTTTTAGGCACAGGCCTGTTAAGTGTTGCACTGCCGCAAGAACGCATAATTATCGGCATGAGCATGCTGTTGATCACGTTTGCCGTCGCTTTCCTCTTGACCATGGCGGTGATCCGGCTGGCCCATTCTCATGGCCATCTGGTCAATGACCACGAGGCTGGGCCGCAGAAATTCCATGCCCGCTCCGTGCCGCGCGTGGGCGGTCTGGGCATCGTGTGTGCCGTGGCGGTGGGAGCATTGGTTCTGTGGTGGCAAGACCATCGTGTAGGCAGCACTGCGTTGTTACTGCTTGCGTGTGCCCTGCCTGCCTTCGGAGCGGGCATCACCGAAGACATCACCAAGCGCGTGAGCCCGCGCCAGCGGCTGCTGTTCACGGCGGTGTCGGCCGCGCTGGCGGGTTGGCTGCTCGATGCGCTGATCCGGCGCACCGACATCCCGGGTCTGGACTGGATGGTTTCGTTCTGGGGCGGTGCGCTGCTGCTGACGGTGCTGGCGGTGGCGGGAATTGCCAACGCCGTGAACCTGATCGACGGCTTCAACGGCCTGTCGTCGATGTGCGTGCTGATGATGCTGGGCAGCCTGGCCTACGTCGGTTTTGCGGTGAACGACCAACTCGTGGCCGTGATGGCACTGATAGGCATGGGCGCGATACTTGGATTTTTCGTCTGGAACTATCCGGCTGGGCTGGTATTTCTCGGTGACGGTGGCGCCTATTTCCTAGGCTTTTACTTATCTGAGCTGTCTATCCTGCTGTTGGCGCGCAATCCAGAGGTGTCGCCGATGTTCCCGCTGACGTTGGTCATTTACCCGGTATTCGAAACCGTATTTTCGATGTATCGGCGTAAGTGGCTGCAGGGGCGGCCGGTAGGTATGCCTGACGGCGTACACCTACACAGCCTGATCTACCGCCGGCTGCTGCGCTGGGCTGCGGGCGAGCGCACCGCGCGCGAGCTCACCCGGCGCAATTCCATGACTGCACCTTACCTGTGGCTGCTGTGCAGCCTTTCGGTCGTGCCGGCGATGCTGTGGTGGGACAACACCGTCATGCTGGGCGGCTGCATCGTGCTTTTCGGCGTGAGCTACGTCACGCTGTACTGGCGCATCGTGCGCTTCAGGGCTCCGCGCTGGATGGTCTTGCGCCGTTCCCGCGGGCGTGCCCGTGCCGCAGCGGAGATAATTGCGCGACATGATGGATCCCACACCAACCGCGGCACCGGCTGCCGCACCCAGCGCCCCCAGTGAGGCGGCGCGCTTCGACACCCTTCCGCTCGACCCTAAGCTGCTTCGTGCCGTAGCCGACCAAGGCTACGCGACGATGACGCCGATCCAGGCCAAGGCCATTCCGGTGGTGCTGGATGGCCGTGACGTGATGGGCGCGGCCCAGACCGGCACCGGCAAGACCGCCGCCTTCTCCATTCCTTTGCTGCAGCGCATGCTGCGCCACGAGAACAGCAGCATGTCGCCCGCCCGCCACCCGGTGCGCGCGCTGGTGCTGGCGCCCACGCGGGAGCTCGCCGACCAGGTTGCCAACAACGTCAAGGCCTACTCGCGCCACACCAAGCTGCGTGCGGCCGTGGTCTTCGGCGGCATGGACATGAAGCCCCAGACTGCCGAACTCAAGGCCGGCGTCGAGGTGCTCATCGCCACGCCCGGGCGCCTGCTGGACCACATCGAGGCCAGGAATGCGGTGCTTAACCAAGTTGAGTACGTGGTGCTCGACGAGGCCGACCGCATGCTCGACATCGGTTTCCTGCCCGACCTGCAGCGCATCCTGAGCTACCTGCCCAAGACACGCCAGACGCTGCTGTTCTCCGCCACCTTCTCGCCCGAGATCAAGCGCTTGGCCGAAAGCTACTTGCAGGACCCGGTGCTGGTGGAGGTGGCGCGGCCCAACGCCACGGCTTCTACCGTGGAGCAGCGCTTCTACAGTGTGGATGCCGACGACAAACGCCGCGCCGTGCTCAAGCTGCTGCGTGAGCGCGAGATCCGGCAGGCCATCGTCTTCGTCAACTCCAAGCTCGGCTGCGCGCGGCTGGCGCGCGCTTTCGAGCGCGATGGGCTGCGCACCAATGCGCTGCACGGCGACAAGTCGCAGGATGAGCGCCTGAAGGCGCTGGAAGCCTTCAAGCGCGGCGAGGTGGATGTGCTGGTGTGCACCGACGTGGCCGCACGCGGCCTGGACATCGCCGACCTGCCCGCCGTCTTCAACTTCGACGTGCCCTTCAACGCCGAGGACTACGTGCACCGCATCGGCCGCACGGGCCGTGCCGGCGCTTCGGGCCTGGCCATGACCCTGGTGGCGCGCGAGGACGCGCGGCTGGTGGCCGAGGTTGAGAAGCTCATCAAGAAGAAGATCGAGCTGGAGCCGCTGGAGCTCGACGAAGACCGCTGGCGCCGTCCGCGCCGGCCCGTGTCGGCCGAGGAGCGGCCGGAGCCGCGCCGTGCGGAACGCAGCGCCCCGGCGCCGCGCCGTGGCGCGACCGCCTCCGCGGACCCCTTCTTCGACCGTCCCTACGAGCCCAGCGTCACGTCCGGCACGCCGGCGTGGGAGCAGGGCGCGCCTTCGGTGCAGCCCGGTGCCTCGCTGCACCTCAAGCCGCGCAAGAAGATCGCCGCGCTCTTCGGCGCCAAGAAGAGCGAAGCGTCGGCCGCCTGAAATCGCCGCTCGGGGGCGGCGGCTTCAGGCCTGGAACACGAACACCGTCGGCACGTCGTTGGGCAGCGGGCGCGGCTGCGCGCGCCAGCGCGCCACGGTGTCGCTGCGTGTCCACTCGGCCTGCAGCGTCAGGCCGCAGCTCACCGACAGCCGCGTGGACGGCTGCAGCGTCGTCACCAGCGCGCTGAGCATGGGCTCGTTGCGGTAGGGCGTCTCGATCAGCAGTTGCGCCTGCGCGGCGCGACGCGACAGCGCTTCGAGCTCGCGGATGCGCGTGGCGCGCTCGGCGGCGTCCACCGGCAGGTAGCCGTTGAAGGCGAAGCTCTGGCCGTTGAGGCCGCTGGCCGCCAGTGCCAGCAGCAGCGCGCTGGGCCCGGACAGCGGGCGCACGGGGATGTCCAGCGCATGCGCCGTGGCCACCAGCGCCGCGCCCGGATCCGCCACGGCCGGCATGCCGGCTTCGGACATCAGGCCGATGTCGTGTCCCTGCAGGGCCGGTTGCAGCAGCGGCCGCAGGTCCGGCGCCGGCTGCGCCTGCCGGCCTTTGGGCGGGCGCGGCAGCTCGACCATGTGCAGCTGCTGCAGCGGCGCGGCCAGTGGCGCCACGGCGCCCACGCGCTTGAGCACAGCGCGCGCCGTGCGGGCGTTTTCCACCACCCAGTGCTGCAGCCCGGCTGCCGCTTCCAGCGCGCCTTGCGGCAGCGTCTGTCGGATGTCGGAGGCCGTGTCCGTGCCGCCGAAATCCAGCGGGCACGGCACGAGCAGCAGGCGGCCCTTCATCGCCATGCGTACTGCCACCACAGCTGCGCCGCGCTGTCGCGCCCGCCGCCATCGCGCCCGCTCCACAGGCTCAGCCCCAGGGTCTGGTCGCTGCGTGCTCGCCAAGCCAGGGCGGCGTTGACGCCGCTGATGGAGCCGGCTGCCAGCCGCGGCGCCGTTGCCTCGGCGCGGCCGTCGTACGCCACCAGCTCGCCGCTGAGGCTGCCCATGTCCAGCACGGCCCCCACGCTGGTGAGCCTGGTGTCGCCGCCAGTGGGGTGGCCCAGCGGTCGCCTTTCCTGGGTGTAGCCCTGGCGATAGATGTGGTGGCGGTAGGCCACGCCCGGCTCGCCGCCTGCCACTGAATTGGCATGCTCCACGAACAGCCGCAGATCGGCGGGACCGAAGCGCGCCGCCCATTCCAGGCCTGCCAGCTTCATGTTCTTGGAGGGCAGGTAGCCGGCCTCGTCTTCGCCCACGACCTGGCCATACAGCGCGATCTGCTGGTTGTTGCTGAAGGCGTGGTGCCAGCGGAAGTCGATGCCCCCGAGCTGGTTGCCCGGTTCGTCGCTGGTTCCGCCTTGATTGTCCCGGCCCGCCAGTCCGCGCCAGAAAGAACTGAAGCTTTGGTCGCGTCCGCGGCCGCCCCACTGCAAGGCGCGTGAGAAGCCCAGTTGCAGGGAAGGCAGGGGCTGGATCTGCAGGCGCGTACCGATGAGGTAGGGCCGCGCGGGTTGGGTGTGGCCGCTCAGGCGGCCGATGAAGAAGTCTGCGTTCCACGGGCCCAGCCAGGCCAGCCAGGGCGTTTCGAATGCCATGGTGGACGTCTTGCGCCACCCCACGGCTGCCACGGCCGGTGCGGCGGCGTCCAGGATCAGGCTGCCCGTCCAGGACGGGCCCCAGTGGCGCCGCTGCACCGAGGCGTAGGCTTCCCCCGGTCCGGCCGGGAGGGCCAGCTCCGTCCCTTCCAACGTCCAGTGGCGCGCTGCTTCGTCGCTGCCCAGCAGTCCCAGCCGCACGGTCAGGCCCTCACGGCCATCCGCAATCGTGTGTGCCAGGCGCAGGCCGCTGCCGTCCGAGCCCAGGGGGGACGCCAGCAACTGCGGCAACCTGTCGGTGGAGTTGCCGCCGGCCAGCAGGATTCCGTCTGGCATGGGCGGCAGCGCTTCGGTGACGCCGGGCCGTGCGTCAACGTCAGCAGCCAGGAGCTGCCGATGCCGGGCCAGCGCCTGATCCAGCGACAGGCCGGCTTGCGCGGGCAGCGTGGCGGCGCAGGCCAGCAGCGCCAAGGCACTGTGGAAGAAGGGGGCGTGAGATGGATGGGGCATGCAGGCCAAAACGGGCCGTCTTCACGGCCTGGGAAGGTCAGGGGTGGAGAGAGGGTCGATGCCGGCCTCGCGTAGCAGCCGGCAAGTGCGCATGAGGGGGAGGCCTACCAGCGCGGTGGGGTCGTCCGAGTCTATGCGTTCCAGCAGCGCCACCCCGAGGCTCTCGCTCTTGGCGCTACCCGCGCAGTCGAAAGGCTGGTCCAGGCTCAGGTAGCGCTCGATTTCCGCATCGGATAAGGAGCGGAAGGTTACTGCCACCGGGGCCAGCAGCGAGCGCGCGAAGCCGTGGTCGCGTCGTACCACTGCCACGGCTGTCTGGAACACCACCTGCTGACCGCTCATGTGACGCAACTGCTGTTTGGCGCGCTCGAAGCCGCCAGGCTTGCCGATGGGGTGTCCATGCAAGTCGGCCACCTGGTCCGAGCCGATCACAACCGCCTCGGGATGCTGCATGGCCACGGCTTGTGCCTTGGCCAGCGCCAGGCGCAGCGCCAGCGCGGCTGGGGCCTCGTCCGGCAGCGGGCTTTCATCGGTGTGTGGAGCTTCGACTGCGAAGGGCAGGCGCAAGCGCTGCAGCAGCTCGCGCCGGTAGCGCGACGTGGAGGCCAGGATCAGGGGCGGATTCATCGGGCGGATTGTCCCATCCGGCCCGGAAGGGACTGTTCGCCCTCGTAAACTGCCCGAGATGAAAGCCCGTCCCTACGATCCCCTGCGCCTGGACCTTGAAAACTTCACCGCTGACGGCGCCACGCTACAGGGCCGCTGGCCGTTGGCTGGCTTCGAACGGTTGCTAGACGGCTGGCCCGCCGACGCGCCACCAGCCGAAGGCGAGGTGGAGTGGTCCGCCGTAGGTGAAATGCGCAAGCCCGGGGCGTTGGAGCCTGAGCGATGGGTGCATCTGGAAGCCCATACGCAGGTTTGGCGCGAGTGCCAGCGCTGCTTGCAGCCGGTGATGATGCCGCTGTCGCTACAGCGCAGCCTGCGCTTCGTGCGCAGTGAGGAGGAGGCGGCGCGGCTGGATGCGGAAAGTGAGGACGACGTGCTGGTGCTTGAGCGCGCCTTCGACCTGCGCTTGCTGGTGGAGGATGAATTGCTGCTTGCGCTGCCGCTGGTGCCTCGCCACGAGCAGTGTCCGCAGCCGCTGCGCGCCCCTGCTCAACCCAAGGAGGAAACGGTGCCCGAGCGTGAGAATCCTTTTGCCGCGCTGGCGCGCTTGCGCCACCGCCCGGACGGGCAGGGCGGCGAAGACGCCTGATTTGACCGTCCGCAAAGACCGGCTCTTGGGCTCGGACAGCGCAGCTGCTATACTTATCGGCTTCGTTCAATGGTGCCCCATGGCGCTGCCCGTTGGTTGGGTGGCGTGAATCGGAAGGCGGGGAGATTCGAAAAAGGGCGTTGTGCTGGCCGTTTCAGGTCTTGTGCAGGGTTCGTTTTCGGTCAGTCATCCGTTTCGTGTTGCGTGGGGCCGTCTCTGCATTCGGGTCCGGTGCTTTTCCGGCCGGCGCAGGTTCTGCTCGGCAAGAGCGCAGGAGAATCCAACATGGCCGTTCAGCAAAACAAGAAGTCCCCTTCCAAGCGTGGCATGCACCGCTCGCACAACGCCCTGACCCAACCGGGCACGGCGGTCGAGCCCACCACCGGCGAAGTGCATCTGCGCCACCACATCAGCCCCACCGGTTTCTACCGTGGGCGCAAGGTGCTCGCCACCAAGTCCGACGCCTGAGCCTGAAGCGCGTGGCCGGTTGATTCGGCCGCTGCATCGGTTCCGCTTGCTGTTTGCCCGGCTGGTGCGTCCAGTGCTGCCGGGCATTCCCATGCCCGTTGGCATCGCGCTTGCCGCCTTTGGCGGGATCGCTTCCAAGCATACAGGCGCCGTTTCTGGATCCTCTCGTGTCCCCATCGTCTCATGCCGCACTCGACCGGGTGCGTCTGGCCGTCGATTGCATGGGCGGCGACCACGGACCTGCCGTCACGCTGCCGGCCTGCCAAGCTTTCCTGCGCAGCCACGCGGATGCTGAGTTGCTGCTCGTGGGCACTGAGCAGGCGCTGGCCCCTGCTCGGGACTGGGAGCGCTGCACGCTTGTGACCGCTACCGAGGTTGTCACCATGGATGACACGGTCGAGGTGGCGCTGCGGCGCAAGAAGGATTCGTCCATGCGCGTGGCCATCTCGCTGCTCAAGGTGGTCGAGGGACAAGACGCGCGTGCCGACGCCTGCGTGTCCGCCGGCAACACCGGCGCGCTCATGGCTGTGGCGCGCTACGTGCTCAAGACGTTACAGGGCATCGACCGTCCGGCTATCGCCACCGTGTTGCCCAACCGCCGCGACGGCTACACGACCGTGCTCGACCTAGGCGCTAACGTGGACTGCACCGCGGAGCACTTGCTGCAGTTTGCCGTCATGGGCAGCGCGCTGGTGTCGGCGGTGGAAGGCAAGCAAGAGCCCACGGTGGGGCTGCTCAACATCGGCGAGGAAGCCATCAAGGGCAGCGACACCATCAAGCAGGCCGCTGAGCTGCTGCGCGCGGCGGCTGCCGCAGGCCAGCTCAACTTCTACGGCAACGTCGAAGGCAACGACATCTTCAAGGGCACCACCGACCTCGTCGTGTGCGACGGTTTCGTGGGCAACGTGGTGCTCAAGGCTTCCGAAGGCCTGGCAGCGATGCTGGCGGAGTTCATCCGCCAGGAGTTCACGCGCAACGCCTTCACGCGGCTGGCGGCGCTGGCGGCGCTGCCGGTGCTCAATCATTTCAAGGCGCGGGTGGATCACCGGCGCTACAACGGCGCAGCGTTGCTGGGGTTGCGCGGGCTGGTGTTCAAGAGCCATGGCTCGGCCGATGCCTTCGCCTTCGAGAACGCCCTGGCGCGCGCTTATGATGCCGCCCGCAACCGGCTGCTGGACCGGGTTCACGACCGCATCCTCGGCACGCTGCAGGCCGCAACCGCGGTCGCGCCGAGCCCGGCGGTTCACGCTGCATGACTTCCAACGCCTCCCGCTACTCCCGCATTGCCGGCACCGGCAGTGTGCTGCCGCCGCGGCGGCTCACCAATGACGACTTGGTGCGCCAACTCGCCGAGCACGGCATCGAGACCTCCGACGACTGGATCGTCGAGCGCACTGGCATCCGCGCGCGCCACTTCGTGGACCCTGGCGTCAATGCCAGCGACCTCGCCGCGCAGGCCGCGCGCCATGCGCTCGAAGCCGCCGGGCTGGAGCCCACGCAGATTGACCTCGTCATCGTCGCGACGTCCACGCCGGACATGGTCTTCCCCTCGGTGGCCTGCCTAGTGCAGCGCAAGCTCGGCATCCACGGCGGCGCGGCCTTCGATGTGCAGGCCGTGTGTTCGGGTTTCGTCTACGGCCTGTCCATTGCCGACGCGATGATCCGCGCCGGCAGCGCCACGCGGGCGCTGGTGATCGGCGCCGAGCTGTTCTCGCGCATCCTGGACTTCAACGACCGCACCACCTGCGTGCTGTTCGGCGACGGCGCCGGTGCCGTGGTGCTGGAGGCCAGCGAGCGCCCCGGCATCCTGGCCAGCGAGTTGCACGCCGACGGGCGCCATGCCGACATTCTGTGCACGCCGGGCACGGTCGCGGGCGGCCAGGTGATCGGCGACCCGCTGCTCAAGATGGACGGTCAGGCTGTATTCAAGCTCGCGGTGAGCGTGCTGGCCGAGGTGGCGCACTCCGTGCTGGCCAAGGCCGGCCGGGTCGAAGCCGACATCGACTGGCTCATCCCGCACCAAGCCAACATCCGCATCATGCACAGCACGGCCCGCAAGTTGAAGTTGCCGGCCGACAAGGTCATCGTCACCGTGGACCAGCACGGCAATACCTCGGCCGCCTCCATTCCGCTGGCGTTGGATGCCGGCGTGCGCGACGGCCGCATCCGGCGTGGCGACACGCTCATGCTCGAAGGCGTGGGCGGCGGCTTCACGTGGGGCGCGGTGTTGATCGACTTCTGAGCCGCGCCAGCTTTTCCGTACTCACTTCGCTTTTCGTGATGACTTCGTTCGCTTTCGTGTTTCCCGGCCAGGGCTCGCAGGCCGTAGGCATGCTCGACGCCTGGGGCGACCACCCGGCCGTGCGCGGCACCCTCGAAGAGGCTTCTCAGGCCCTGGGCGAGGATGTCACCCGCCTGATCCACGAAGGGCCCAAGTCCGAGCTCGACCTCACCACCAACACGCAGCCCGTCATGCTCACTGCCGGCATCGCCTGCTGGCGCGCCTGGCTGGCCGAGGGCGGCGCTCAGCCGCAGGCGCTGGCCGGTCATTCGCTGGGCGAGTACACGGCGCTGGTTGCCGCCGGGGCACTGACGCTAGCCGATGCGCTGCCGCTGGTGCGGCTGCGCGCGCAAGCGATGCAGGAAGCCGTGCCCGTAGGCACCGGCGCCATGGCGGCCATCCTGGGCCTGGACGCGCAGGCGGTGCGCGAAGGCTGCGCCGAGGCCGCTGCGGCCAGCGGCGAAGTGGTGGAGGCCGTCAACTTCAACGATCCCAAGCAGACCGTGATCGCCGGCTCCAAGGCCGGCGTGGAAAAGGGCTGCGAGGTGCTCAAGGTCAAGGGGGCCAAGCGCGCGCTGCCGCTGCCGGTGTCCGCGCCGTTCCACTCCAGCCTGATGAAGCCCGCGGCCGAGCGGCTGCGCGAGAAGCTGGCCACCGTGGCGCTGGCCGTGCCGGCGATCCCCGTGGTCAACAACATCGACGTGGCCAGCCCCGTGGAGCCCGAGGCCATCCGCGACGCGCTCTACCGTCAGGCTTTCGGCCCGGTGCGCTGGGTGGAAGTGGTGCAGGCCCTCAAGGGCCGCGGCATCACGCACGTGATCGAGTGTGGCCCGGGCAAGGTACTCGCAGGCATGGTCAAGCGCATAGACGCCGAGCTGCAGGGTGCGGCGCTGTTCGATCCGGCCACGCTGGCCGAGGTGAAAGGATTCCTGGCATGAGCGCACCGGCCCTCAATGAACAAGTCGCCCTGGTCACGGGTGCCTCGCGCGGCATCGGCCGTGCCATCGCGCTGGCGCTGGCGCAGTCGGGCATGAAGGTCATTGGCACTGCCACAACCGAGTCCGGCGCCCAGGCCATTTCCGAGACGCTGTCGGCTTTCCCCGGCTGCCGCGGCATTGCGCTGGACGTTAATGACGCCGCCGGCGCGGACGCTGCGATCGAGGCCCTCGTCAAGGCCGAGGGCGCCCTGCACGTGCTGGTGAACAACGCCGGCATCACGCGCGACCAGTTGGCCATGCGCATGAAAGACGCCGACTGGGATGCCGTACTCGACACAAACCTCAAGGCGGTGTTCCGCCTGAGCCGCGCTGTGATGCGCCCGATGATGAAGCAGCGCTACGGCCGCATCGTCAACATCACCTCGGTGGTGGGCGCTTCGGGTAACCCGGGGCAGGCCAATTACGCCGCGGCCAAGGCCGGCGTGGCGGGCATGACGCGCGCGCTGGCGCGCGAGCTCGGCAGCCGCGGCGTGACGGTGAACTGCGTGGCCCCGGGCTTCATCGCCACCGACATGACCGAAGTGCTGCCCGAGGCGCAGAAAGCCGCGCTGCTGCAGCAGATCCCGCTGGGCCGCCTGGGGCAGCCACAGGAGATTGCCGATGCCGTTTGTTTCCTGGCCTCGCCGCAGGCGGGGTACATCACCGGTACCGAGCTGCACGTCAACGGCGGCATGTTCATGCACTGAATAGCACCGAGTGGGCCCGCCGGGGCGTCAAGGGGGCCGCCCCCCTCGGACGCGTAGAATCCGGGCCGTTTGAGCAATCCCCTCTTGGAGGAGTCAATGAGCGATATCGAAGTACGTGTCAAGAAAATCATTGCCGAGCAGCTCGGCGTGCCCGAACCCGACGTCACCAACGAGAAGGCCTTCGTGGCCGATCTGGGCGCGGACTCGCTCGACACGGTGGAACTGGTGATGGCTCTGGAAGACGAGTTCGGCATCGAGATTCCGGACGAAGAGGCTGAGAAGATCACCACGGTGCAACTGGCGATCGACTACGCCAGCAAGAACTACAAGGGCTGAACGGAGCATGAGCCGACGTCGCGTCGTCATCACCGGGCTGGGGCTGATCAGCCCGGTCGGCAACTCGGTGGCCGAAGGCTGGGCCAACCTCATCGCCGGCCGTTCGGGCATCGACCACATCACGAAGTTCGACGCGTCGGCGCTGTCCTGCCGCTTCGCAGGCGAAGTGCGCGGCTTCAATGTGGAGGACTACATCCCCGGCAAAGAAGCGCGCCACATGGACACCTTCATCCATTACGGGATGGCGGCGTCGATCCAGGCCGTGAAGGATGCCGGGCTGCCCACGGGTGAGGAACTCAACGAGGAGAGCGCCGAGCGCATTGGCGTGATGGTGGGTTCGGGCATCGGCGGGCTGCCGATGATCGAGCAGACGCACCAAGACTATCGGGAACGCGGCGCACGGCGCATCTCTCCGTTCTTCGTGCCGGCCTCGATCATCAACATGATCTCGGGTCACGTGTCGATCCAATTCGGGTTCACGGGGCCCAACTTGGCCATCGTCACCGCTTGCACCACCGGGCTGCACTGCATTGGCGAGGCCGCGCGCCTGATCGAGTACGGTGATGTTGATGTGATGGTGGCCGGCGGTGCCGAGAGCACCGTGTCGCCCCTGGGCGTGGGTGGCTTCGCCGCGGCGCGCGCGCTGTCCACCCGTAACGACGACCCCAAGACGGCCTCGCGCCCCTGGGACAAGGACCGCGACGGCTTCGTGCTGGGCGAGGGCGCGGGCGTGCTGGTGCTGGAAGAGTACGAACATGCCAAGAAGCGTGGCGCCAAGATCTATGCCGAGCTCTCGGGCTTTGGCATGGGTGCCGATGCCTTCCATATGACGGCCCCCAACGTCGATGGCCCCAAGCGCTCGATGAAAGCCGCGCTGCGCAACGCCGGCATCAACCCCGATGACGTGCAGTACCTCAACGCGCACGGCACCTCGACGCCGCTGGGTGACCAGAACGAGACCAACGCCATCAAGCTGGCCTTCGGCGACCACGCGAAGAAGCTGGTTGTGAACTCGACCAAGTCGATGACTGGCCACCTGCTCGGCGGCGCCGGCGGCGTGGAGTCGGTGTTCACCGTGCTGGCGCTGCACAACCAGATCTCGCCACCGACCATCAACATCTTCAACCAGGACCCGGAGTGCGACCTGGACTATTGCGCCAATGAGGCGCGGTCGATGAAGATCGATGTGGCAGTGAAGAACAACTTCGGCTTTGGAGGCACCAACGGTACGCTGGTGTTCCGCCGCGCCTGATCAGCGTTGCCCGATTCTCGAGCGGCATGCGCACGGCCCCGGCCGTTCACCTGTCCCTGGAGGCCGACACGTCCTGGCGTGTCGGCCTTTGCCTTTTGGGCGCCGCGGCGACGGCCTCGCCACTGATGTGGCTTGCCCTGTGGCTACAGGCGCCCCCGCTGGCCGCCCTGGGCGCCGCGGTGGTCGTGGCACTGCTCATGGCGGGGCTGCTGTGGCGCCGCAGCGGCGTCGCGGCCTGTGCACTGACCTGGGACGGTGCACAGTGGTGGCTGCTTGCCCGCGGCGAGAGCGCGCCGCGCGCGGGTCGGGTGCAGCTGATGATCGATCTGGGCGCCTGGCTGCTGCTGCGCTTCCGGGCTGTACAGGGAGACGCGCGCGGGCACTGGCTGGCGCTATCGCAGGCGCGCCACTGCCCGCACTGGCACGCGCTGCGCTGCGCGCTGTACGCGCACGGCGCTGCCGCGAATGCCGCGGCCGGCGTGCCAGGGCAGGACGCCTGAAGCCATGAGCGCCGAAGCCGACGCCCTGCTGATCGAGCGCGTCAAGCGCGGAGACCAGCGCGCCTTCGAATTGCTGGTGATCAAGTACCAGCGCCGCGTGGAGCGGCTCATCAGCCGCATGGTGCGAGACACCGACTTGGTGGCCGACATCGCGCAGGAAACCTTCATCCGTGCCTACCGCGCGCTGCCGCAGTTCCGTGGCGAGAGCGCCTTCTACACCTGGCTCTACCGCATCGCGGTCAACACAGCCAAGAAGGCGCTGGTGGAGCTCAAGCGCGATCCGCTGGTGCCCGAGGCGGCTTACGCGCCGGTGGACGACGGGGAGGAAACTTCCCGCGTCGAGAACGAACTAAGCGACGGCGAGACCCCGGAAGCGGTGCTGGCCAGTAAGGAAGTGGCCGCCACGCTCAACGCCGCGATCGATGCCCTGTCGGAAGACCTGCGCCAGGCCATTACGCTGCGCGAGATCGAGGGGCTGAGCTACGAAGAAATCGCTGAAGTGATGAACTGCCCCATCGGCACCGTGCGTTCGCGCATCTTCCGCGCGCGCGAAGCCATTGCGCAGCGCCTGCGCCCCTTGCTGGGCACGCGCGGCGACGAACGCTGGTAGGGCCCCATACCGAGTGCGCGAGTGCAGCCATGGAGTTCCAGATGCCCGATGACCGACACGACCCATCGCAACCCGAGCAGGCGCTGTCGGCGCTCATGGATGGCGAGCTCGATGCCGCTGCCGCGGCACGGCTGGCCGAGGACTGCCGCCACGACGTGCGGCTGCGCGCCACCTGGCACAGCTACCACCTCATCGGCGACGTGATGCGCTCGCAGGACTTGGCGCCACCGCCCGGACATGACGCGGCCTTCGTGCTGCGGCTGCGCGAGCGTCTGGCGGCAGAGCCGGTGCTGCTGACGCCGACGGTCCTGCCCGAGCGCCGCCGCCGGCTTCCGCGCCGCGCCTGGGCCGCCTCGGCCGTGGCCGTGGGTGTCATGGCGGTGGGTGGCGTGCTGGTGCTCACGCGGTTGCAGCCGCTGGAGCCCGACCAAACCGCCGCGGTGCTGGCCCAGGCGCCGCAGACCGTGCCGCAGCCCCTGGTCGGCCCCGCCAGGGTGGCGGAGCAGGAACCGGCGCCGGCCGCCGTGGCACAAGCCGACGACCGGCTGCTGCGCGATGCACGGCTGGACCGCTACCTCGTTGCCCACAAGCAGTGGGGCAGCAGCTTTGCTATGCCGGTGCCGGTAGCGGCGCACGTCCCGGTGGCCGCTGCTGCCGGGCGCTGAGGCGGCCGCGACGATGCACAGGCGCAGGTTTGTGCACGCGGTGCTGCCGGCGCTAGCCGCCGTCGCCGCGCCGTCCCTGATCGCGGCGCCGGCCGACGGCACGGCTTGGCTGCTGCGGCTGCGCGAGGCGGCGCAGCATCGCAACTTCCAGGGCACGCTGGTGCACAGTGTCGGTGGCACGGCCAGCAGTTCGCGCGTGGCGCATTACGGCGAGAATGGCCACCAGTACGAGCGCATGGAGATGCTCGACGGCCAGATGCGGCGCGTGTTCCGCCACGACGACGAAGTACTGACGCTGTGGCCCGAGCGCCGGCTGGCGGTGTTCGAGCAGCGCGAGCCCGGCGCGGCGATGCCGGTGCTACTGCGCGCGCGGCCCGATGAGCAGGTGTTCGAGCGCTACGAACTGCGCCCGCAGGGCACGGACCGCATTGCCGGCCACGAGGCGCAGGTGTTCCTGCTGCACCCGCGCGACGGGCTGCGCTTCGCCCAGCGGCTGTGGATGGAGCCGCACACCGCGTTGCTGCTGCGCGTGGACCTGCTGGCCGCGGACGGGCGCGTGCTGGAAAGCGCCGCCTTTAGCGAGCTCACGCTGGGCGTGCGACCGCAGCCCGAAACGGTGCTGCGCCCCATGCGCAAGCTAGACGGCTACCGCGTGCTGCGCCCGGTGCAACTGCGCACGCGGCTCGATACGGAAGGCTGGAGCGCACCGGAAGTGCCGGGTTTTGAGTTGCTGAGTTGCTTCAAGCGCGTGCTCGACGAGGGCGAGGGAGGCCGCAACGGTGAGACCCTGCAAGTGGTGTACGCCGATGGACTCACGCACGTGTCACTGTTCATTGAACCCTACCGCGGCGAGCACCACCGCCCGATGCAGACCGCCATCGGCGCCACCCACACCCTGATGCAGCGCCAGGGCTCATGGTGGGTGACGGCGGTCGGCGAGGTGCCCATGGCTACGCTGCAAAAGTTTGCGGCCGGCTTGGCGCGCCGGCCCTGAACACCCTCCCGCAGGTAAAAGCACTTCAACAGACAAGGGAACTTCATGCGAGTCGATGGCGTATTACAGGGCCGACGGGCCCATCGTGCCGTGCTGTCCGCCCTGACGGCAGTCAGTCTGGGCGTGGCGCTGGGCTTGCCGGTGCACGCACAGCAGGGGCCGGCGCAGGCCCCGGCCCAGGCGCAGGTGCTGCCGGACTTCACCGAACTGGTGGACCGGGTCGGGCCGGCGGTGGTTAACATCCGCACCCTGGAGCGTGGGCGTGCCAGCCGCGGCACGCCGGAAATGGACGAAAGCCTGGAAGAGTTCTTCCGGCGCTTCGGCATCCCGCTGCCCGGACGGCCCGACCCGCGGCGTGGCCCGCCCGGTGGTGGCAGTGACGAACCGCAGCAGCGCGGTGTGGGCTCGGGCTTCATCCTCAGCGCCGACGGCTTCGTCATGACCAACGCGCACGTGGTGGAAGGGGCCGACGAGGTCATTGTCACCCTTGCCGACAAGCGCGAGCTCAAGGCGCGCATCGTCGGTGCCGACACCCGTACCGACGTGGCGGTGGTCAAGATCGAGGCCACGGGGCTGCCCTTCGTGCGCATTGGGGACGTGGGCCGGCTGCGCGTGGGCGAGTGGGTGGTAGCCATCGGCTCGCCCTTCGGCCTGGACAACACCGTGACCGCCGGCATCGTCAGCGCCAAGCAGCGCGACACGGGCGACTACCTGCCTTTCATCCAGACCGACGTTGCCATTAACCCTGGCAACTCCGGCGGGCCGCTGCTGAACATGCGCGGCGAGGTGGTCGGGATCAACTCGCAGATCTACAGCCGCTCCGGCGGCTTCATGGGCATTTCCTTCGCCATTCCTATCGACGAGGCCATGCGCGTGGCCGACCAGCTGCGCACCAACGGCCGCGTGGTGCGCGGACGCATCGGGGTGCAGATTGCGCCGGTGACCAAGGAAGTGGCGGAGTCCATCGGCTTGGGCAAGCCCATCGGCGCACTGGTGCAGGGCGTGGAGGCGGGCGGTCCGGCGGAGAAGGCGGGCATCGAGCCCGGTGACATCATCACCAGGGTGGACGGCAAGACAGTGGAGCGCTCGGGCGAACTGCCGCGCGTCATCGGCGGTACCAGGCCCGGCACGCGCACTACGCTGCAGGTGTTCCGCCGCGGCAGCTACCGCGACCTGGCGGTGACGGTGGCGGAGATCGAGCCCGAGAAGCCGCGCCGTGTCGCCCAGGCCGAGAGCGCCCCGCGCGCTGGCGCCACCACGCCCATCGGGCTGTCGGTGTCGGATCTCAGCGACGCACAGCGCCGCGAGCTCAAAGTGCGAGGCGGCGTGCGCGTGGAGTCGGCGGAGGGCGCGGCGGCACGCGCCGGGCTGCGTGAGGGCGACGTGATCCTGACGGTGGACAACACCGAGGTCACCAACGCGCGCCAGTTCACGGGCTTGGTGGAGAAGGCGGACCGCTCCAAGCCGCTCACTGTGCTGGTGCGCCGCGGCGAGCAGACCAACTACCTGATCATCCGACCCAGCGGCAACAGCCGCTGAGCTGTCCGTTTGCCGACGAGCAAGACCCGGCGTCCCACTGGGGCGCCAGGTTTTTTCACGAAGCGCAATCGGCCGGCGCGGCAGTGGGCCTTTCGCTGGCCACTCCGAAACGGCACGGTGTGGGATTCCCCTCACGCCGGGTTGGAATGTTGCACTGCGTTAGCCGCAGTCCCTCCTGTGCATATCAGGCTGTGGTCCTGAGGCAGCGCAAGGGTTGCCAGCTTGTGCATAAACTGTTGAAAACTTCCGGTGTCGCGCTTCGGAAGACCTGTTGCGATGCCCGTTTGTGGCTGGTCGGCGGGGGGCTTTTGGCTACAATGAAAGCCCAACAAGCAGTTGCCATACGTTTTGTTGGAAGGCGCGTCACCGTTTCGACGTGCCTTTTTTTTGACCCCGACAGGCTGCCGCGCGGTGGCGTGTCGCTGGGCCGATCCGCAGGGTTCCGTGCAGGCAGCGCGGCCTGCGCCCGACGCCGCCCGCGGCCTCGGCCCCTCGCTTTCCGTTCGCATGGACCACATCCGCAATTTCTCCATCATTGCCCACATCGACCACGGCAAGAGCACGCTGGCCGACCGCCTCATCCAGCGCTGCGGCGGCTTGAGCGATCGCGAGATGGAGGCCCAGGTGCTCGACTCGATGGACATCGAGCGCGAGCGCGGCATCACGATCAAGGCGCAGACCGCGGCGCTGCAGTACAAGGCGCGCGACGGCAAGACCTACAACCTCAACCTCATCGACACGCCGGGGCACGTGGACTTCTCCTATGAAGTCAGCCGTTCGCTCTCGGCCTGCGAAGGCGCGTTGCTGGTGGTGGACGCCAGCCAGGGCGTGGAGGCGCAGACGGTGGCCAACTGCTACACCGCGCTGGACCTGGGTGTCGAGGTCATCCCGGTGCTCAACAAGATGGACCTGCCCCAAGCTGATCCCGATCGCGCCAAGGAGGAGATCGAGGACGTCATCGGCATCGACGCCAGCGACGCGATTCCCTGCTCGGCCAAGACCGGTCTGGGCATCGACGACATCCTGGAGGCGGTGGTCACGCGCATGCCGCCGCCCAAGGGCAATGCCGAAGGTCCGCCGCGGGCGATGATCATCGACGCCTGGTTCGATAACTACGTGGGCGTGGTGATGCTGGTTCGCGTGGTGGACGGCCAGATCGGCAAGGGCGAGCGCATCCGCCTGATGGCCACCAACGCCGTCTATGGCATCGAGCACCTGGGCGTGTTCACGCCCAAGAGCGAGAACCGCGACGCGCTCAAGGCCGGCGAGGTGGGCTTCGTGATCTGCGGCATCAAGGAGCTGGCTGCGGCCAAGGTGGGCGACACCATCACGCTGGAAAAGAAGCTGCCTAACAACGCCGGCCCGGCCACCGAGCCGCTGCCGGGTTTCAAGGAGATCCAGCCGCAGGTGTTCGCGGGCCTGTATCCCAGCGAGGCCAGCGAGTATGACCAACTGCGCGACGCGTTGGAGAAGCTCAAGCTCAACGACAGCTCGCTGCGCTACGAGCCTGAGGTGTCGCAGGCGCTGGGCTTTGGCTTCCGCTGCGGTTTCCTGGGCTTGCTGCACATGGAGATCGTGCAGGAGCGCCTGGAGCGCGAGTTCGACCAAGACCTGGTGACCACCGCGCCCAGCGTGGTGTACGAGGTGGAGCTCAACGACGGCGAGGTGATCGAGGTCGAGAACCCCAGCAAGATGCCGGACCTGGGGCGTATCCGCGAAATTCGCGAACCCATCGTCACAGTGCACCTGTACATGCCGCAGGACTACGTGGGCCCGGTGATGACGCTGGCCAACCAGAAGCGTGGCGTGCAGCTCAACATGGCCTACCACGGCCGCCAGGTGATGCTCACCTACGAGCTGCCGCTGGCGGAGATCGTGCTGGACTTCTTCGACAAGCTGAAGTCGGTGTCGCGCGGCTACGCTTCCATGGACTACGAGTTCAAGGAGTACCGCGCCGCCGACGTGGTGAAGGTGGACATCCTCATCAACGGCGACCNGGTGGACCCGCTGGCGATGATCGTGCACCGTTCGCAGAGCCAGTACCGCGGCCGCGCCGTGGCGGCCAAGATGCGCGAGCAGATCCCGCGCCAGATGTACGACGTGGCGATCCAGGCCGCCATCGGCGCCAACATCATCGCCCGCGAGAACATCAAGGCGTTGCGCAAGAACGTGCTGGCAAAATGCTACGGCGGTGACATCACCCGCAAGCGCAAGCTGCTGGAAAAGCAGAAGGCCGGCAAGAAACGCATGAAGCAGATCGGTACCGTCGAGGTGCCGCAGGAAGCGTTCCTGGCCATCCTCCAGGTGGACGACTGACACAACGAATGAGCTCTCTCACCGCGGTTCTGTATGGGGCCCTGATCGTCTATCTCGGCGGCTGGTTCATGGGCTACTGGATGGGCAACTTCGCCCTGCTGCTGTTCATCCTCACGCTGGTGACGATGGTGTACTGGCTGGCCGAGCGGCTGCGCTTCCGCCCCGCGCGCGAGGCCGCCGCGGCGCAACTGGAGGCGCAGGCCGCCTCGCGCCGCGCCGAACTGGCCAAGATGGGCATCGAGAAGGTGGACGGCGACGTCGCCGAGGCGCGGCGCAAGGTGCTGGCGCAACCTTGGTGGCTGGACTGGACGGCCGGGCTCTTCCCGGTGATCGTGGCCGTGTTCCTGCTACGCAGCTTCCTGTTCGAGCCCTTCAAGATCCCTTCGGGCTCCATGATCCCGACGCTGCTGGTGGGCGACCTGATCCTGGTGAACAAGTTTCACTACGGCATCCGGCTGCCGGTGGTGAACACCAAGGTCGTGAGCAACAACGATCCCGCGCGCGGCGACGTGATCGTCTTCCGCTACCCCGTGGACCCGCGCGTGGACTACATCAAGCGCGTGGTGGGACTGCCCGGCGACGAGGTGAGCTACCTCAACAAGCGGCTCACCATCAACGGCCAGCCCGTGCCGGTGTCGCAGCTGCCCGATTTCTACGACGAGGACAGCCTGCGCTACCAGCAGCAGTTCAGCGAGAAGCTGGGTCAGCAGGATCACCGCATCCTCATCGACAAGGACCGTCCTGCCTTCATCCCCGGCAACCATGCCTTTCCCAACAGCTCGGCCTGCCGCTACAGCGCCGAAGGGGTGAGCTGCAAGGTGCCTGAGGGCCATTACTTCGTGATGGGCGACAACCGCGACAACTCGCAGGACTCGCGCTACTGGGGCTTCGTGCCGGACCAGAACATCGTCGGCAAGGCCTTCTTCGTGTGGATGAATTTCGGCAACCTCAGCCGCGTCGGCCGCTTCCATTGAAGCCGCCGGGCACCCTCGGGCCGCGGCCTTCCAGGCGCGGCCTTGACGGCGCCTGTCCCGCCGAAGCGGCCGCCCGGCTGCGCCGGCGCGGGCTCCCGCTCCTCACGTTCATGGCCCCGGTGTACCTGCCCATCAAGTACCACGACCGCTGCCGTTGAAGGCGCGCCACTTGCCCGCACATCACGACATGGACCATCGAATCGAAGCACTCCAGCAACGCCTGGGATACCGCTTCGCGCAGCCGCGGCTGCTGCAGCGTGCGCTCACGCACCGCAGCTTCGGCGCCGATCACAACGAACGGCTCGAATTCCTCGGCGATGCCGTGCTGAGCATCACCATCTCCGCCATGCTCTACGAGCGCTTCAGCGGCTCGGACGAGGGCGACCTCACCCGTGTGCGCGCGCACCTCGTGCGCGAGGACAGCCTGCACCGTGTGGCGCTGCAGTTGGGCCTGCCGGAGGTGCTGCGGCTGTCCGAAGGTGAAGCCCGCGGCGGCGGCGCGCAGCGCCCCTCGATCCTGGCCGACGCGCTGGAGGCCATCCTGGGTGCGGCTTTCCTCGACGGCGGCTTCGAGCCCGCGCAGGCGCTGGTGCGCCGCCTCTTCGGCGAGGTCATCGCCTCCACCGAGATGGACGGCTGGAGCAAGGACCCCAAGACCGAACTCCAGGAATGGCTGCAGGCGCGGCGCCTGGCCGTGCCGGTCTACCGCATCGTCGCCACGCGCGGCCAAGCCCATGCCCAGACCTTCGAGGTCGAGTGCGCGGTACCGGCCCTGGGCCTGGCCGAGCCGGGCGAGGGCCGTTCGCGCCGCATGGCCGAGCAGGATGCCGCGCGGCGGCTGCTCGAAAACCTCAAGTCCAGCGACCGCCCCGGCGGGCCGCTGCGCTCCTGAATCACCGTGAATTCCAAATCCCACCCCCCCGCGCCGGCCGCTGACGCCGCCGACGCCCCCGCCGTGCCCGCCCAAGAGGCCGCCACGCCCGAAGCCGAAGACTTCGCCGCCGACCCCGACGCCAGCGGCGCGGTGGAGGAGGGCGCCGACACCGGCGCCGAGGACGACGAGGAGGAAGAGCGCGAAGGCGTGGACCTGGACGCCGCCTTCGGCAAGCCCGCTGCCGTCGCGGGCCAGCGCTGCGGCCTGGTGGCCATCGTCGGCCGGCCCAACGTGGGCAAGAGCACGCTGCTCAACGCGCTGGTGGGACAGAAGGTCAGCATCACCTCGCGCAAGGCGCAGACCACGCGCCACCGCATCACCGGCATCCGCACCGAGGGCAACGCCCAGTTCGTGTTCGTGGACACGCCGGGCTTCCAGACCAAGCACAGCACCGCGCTCAACCGCAACCTCAACCGCACCGTGCAGGGCGTGCTCTCCGACGTGGACGTGGTGCTGTTCCTGGTGGAGGCCGGCCGCTTCGGACTGGACGACGCCAAGGTGCTGGCGCTGCTGCCGCAGGACAAGCCGGTGCTGCTCATCGCCAACAAGCTCGATGCCGTGCAGCGCCGCAACGACATGCTGCCCTGGCTCAAGTCCATGCAGGAGCGCCGGGACTTCGCCGAGTTCGTGCCGCTGTCGGCGCGCAAGGACGCGGACGTGAAACGGCTGATGGACATCGTGCGGCCCTACCTGCCCGAGCAGCCCTGGTTCTACGAGGAGGACGCGCTCACCGACCGCAGCGACCGCTTCCTGGCCAGCGAGCTGATCCGCGAAAAGCTCTTCCGCCTCACCGGCGACGAGCTGCCCTACAGCTGCACGGTGGTGATCGACAAGTTCCAGGAAGAGGGCAACCTGCGCCGCATCGCCGCCACCATCGTCGTGGAGCGCGAGGCGCACAAGGGCATGGTCATCGGCGACAAGGGCGAGGTGCTCAAGCGCATCGGCAGCGAGGCGCGCCAGGAGCTGGAGCGGCTCATGGACGCCAAGGTCTTCCTGGAGCTGTGGGTCAAGGTGCGCTCGGGCTGGGCCGACAGCGAGGAGCACCTGCGTTCCTACGGCTACGAGTGACCCGAAACAATGAAGTCCTGGGACTTCTGACCCGTTCGCCCTGAGGTATCGAAGGGCGAATCCGCAAGGCTGCGATGGCGGCACCCCGGCCGGGGCCGCTCATCCTTCGATACCTCAGGACGAACGGAAAGACGTTCGGGACTGCGTGGAATCCGTATGAAGGGCAAGGCGCCACCCCAGGCAGCCTACGTGCTGCACCGCTGGGACTGGAGCGAATCCAGCCTGGTACTGGACCTGTTCACGCGCGAACACGGCCGCGTGGCGGTGGTGGCCAAGGGCGCCAAGCGCCCGTATTCGCAGCTGCGCCCGGTGCTGCTGCCCTTCCAGCGCCTGAACGTGCACCTGGGCCGCAGCGCCGAGGCCGAGGTGCAACTGCTGCGCGGCGCCGATTGGGCCGGCGGCGCGCCTATGCTCACCGGCGACGCGCTGTTCTCGGGCTTCTATCTCAACGAGCTGCTGATGAAGCTGCTCGCGCGCCAGGACCCGCATCCCGCGCTCTTCGACGCCTACGCCGCCACGCTGCCGGCGCTGTCCGGTGGCAACGAGCTGCGCGCGCAAGCGGGACTGCGCGCCTTCGAGCTGATGCTGCTGCGCAGCACCGGGCTGTTGCCCGATCTGGCCCACGTCACGCTGCGGCTGGAGGCCACCGAGCCGCGCGCACGCTACGCGCTGCGCGCCGAGTCCGGGCTGGTGGACGCCGCCGGCGCCGAGGCGGCGCTCTCCGGTCAAATCTGGACCACGCTGCAGACCGCGCTGGACGCTGGCGACCTGGGTGCGCTGCAAGCGGCCTGCCTGCTGTCGCTGCAGCCGCTGCGTGGGCAGTTGCGCACGCTGCTTCACTATCATCTGGGCTCCCCGCTGCTGCGCACCCGCGAGGTGATGCGCGACCTGCAGCGCCTCATCGACGTTCCCCCGCCTCCCCCGCCTGATGAACCCTCTCGTGGCTCCCGAATCCCGGCCGCGTGACGCGCGCACCGCGTTGTCGGTCAACCTCAACAAGGTCGCGCTGCTGCGCAACACGCGCTACCTGGGCATTCCCAGCGTCATACGCGCGGCGGAGCAGGTGCTGCAAGCCGGCGCGCAGGGCATTACCGTGCACCCGCGCCCGGACGAGCGCCACATCCGTGCCGAGGACGTGCACGCGCTGGCCGAGTTCCTCAAGGCCTGGCCGCAGGTCGAATACAACATCGAGGGCAACCCCTTCCACAACCTCGTCGGCTTCATCGAGGCCGTGCGCCCGCACCAGGCTACCTTCGTCCCCGACAACGTCGAGCAGTTCACCTCCGACCACGGCTGGAACCTGCCGGCGGACCTGGAGCGGCTGGTGCCCGTGATCCAGCAGGTCAAGGCGCTGGGCGTGCGCGTGAGCCTGTTCATGGACCCGGTGCCCAAGGCCATGGCCTTCGCCGCGCAGGCCGGCGCCGACCGTGTCGAGCTCTACACCGAGGGCTACGCGCGGGCGTATGGCACGCCGGATGAGGACGCAGTGCTGGCGCAGTACGCGCGCGCCGCCGAGGCCGCGCTGGCCGCGGGCCTGGGCGTCAACGCCGGGCACGACCTCAACCGCAACAACCTCACGCGCTTCCTGCGCGAGGTGCCAGGGGTGGCGGAGGTGTCCATCGGCCACGCACTGATCGCCGATGCGCTGGAGCTGGGCTACACCGAGACCGTGCGCGACTACCAACGCTGCATCCAGCGCGCCTTCGCGCCCGCGGGCGGCGGCGCACGGTGATCGTCGGCATCGGCACCGACGTCTGCGACGTGCGGCGCATCGCCGCCACGCTCGGACGCCGCAGCGACCGCTTCCCGCAGCGCGTGCTCGGTCCTGGCGAGCAGCAGGTGTTCGCCGCGCGGCGCGCCCGGGCCGAGTCGCGCGGCATCGCCTACCTGGCCACGCGCTTCTCGGCCAAGGAGGCCTTCTCCAAGGCCATTGGCCTGGGCATGCACATGCCCATGCGCTGGCGCGACTGCGAAATCCTCAACCACCCCAGTGGCCAGCCCTACATCCGGCTGCACGGCGCGCTGAAGGCCTGGTTCGAGGCACAAGGCTGGCAGGCGCATGTGACCCTCAGCGACGAGACCGACTACGCCGTGAGCTTCGTCGTGGTCGAGAAGCAACCTCAGCAGGACATCGAATGACTTCTTCGCAGCACGCCCCGGTGGTGCTCGACATCGCCGGCCTGGCGCTGGACGACGACGACCGCCGCCGCATCGCGCACCCGCTCACCGGCGGTCTGATCCTGTTCGCCCGCAACTGGGAGAGCCGGCGCCAGCTCACCGAGCTCACGGCCGAGATCAAGAGCCTGCGCCCGGACCTGCTGATCTGCGTGGACCACGAGGGCGGCCGCGTCCAGCGCTTCCGCACCGACGGATTCACGCACCTGCCGCCGATGGCGCGGTTGGGCGAACTGTGGATGCGCGACGCGATGGCCGCCACCGAGGCCGCCACCGCCGCCGGCTACGTGCTGGCCTCGGAGCTGCGCGCCTGCGGCGTGGACTTCAGCTTCACACCGGTGCTGGACCTGGACCATGGCCAAAGTGCCGTTATCGGCGACCGCGCGTTCCACCGCGATGCGCGCGTGGCCACGCTGCTGGCCAAGAGCCTGATGCACGGGCTTCTGCTGGCGGGCATGCAGTCCTGCGGCAAGCATTTCCCCGGGCACGGCTTCACCAAGGCCGACTCGCACGTGGACGTGCCGGTGGACCGGCGCTCGCTCAAGGCCATCCTGGCCGACGACGCCAAGCCCTACGAGTGGTTGTCCACCAGTCTGGCCTCGGTGATGCCCGCGCACGTGATCTACCCGAAGGTGGACGCGCGCCCGGCGGGTTTCTCCGCCAAGTGGCTGCAGGACATCCTGCGCGGCCGCCTGGGCTTCACCGGCGCCGTGTTCAGCGACGACCTGAGCATGGAAGGCGCTCGGCGCCTGGATGGGGCGGTGGTCAGCTACCCCGCCGCCGCTGTGGCGGCGCTGACCGCGGGTTGCGACCTGGTGCTGCTGTGCAACCAGTCCCTGGACGGCGGCGCGGCGGTCGATGAGCTGCTCGACGGCCTGCAGGCCGCCCTGGGGCGTGGCGAGTGGCAGCTCGACCCCGACAGCGAGGCGCGCCGCGTGGCGCTGCTGCCGCAGGGGGCGCCGGTGCCGTGGGACGACCTGATGCACCAGCCGGTGTACCAGCGGGCGCTGGAGCGGCTGCCCTGAGCCTCGGGGCAGCCCGGCCGCCAAGCCCTCGCGTGGCAGCGGCCGGATGGCTCAAGCCGTTCCGGTTTCGTCGCGTGTCCTAAGTGGGTGTCTCCGGCATCGATCCGGAAGGAGCCTGACGTACTCCATGCCTGGGCGGCGGCGCCCGGGCGGGCGCCGCGTCACGCGTTCAGCGGCTGGGCGCTGATGCCGGCCCGCGCCGCGCCGCGGGTCACTGCGTTTCGAGCTCGAAGGGCAGGCGGACCTGGGTCAGGTCCTTGCGTGTCTCCACCAGCACCAGCGGACCCTCGTCCACCAGCACCACGGGCTTGATCACGCGCGGCACGTGCACCGGCTTGGGCTCGGCGGCGATGGCCTCCTGGGCCGCGCGCACCTTCTCCTCGTCGGAGAGCACCCAATGCAGGCCGGCCGACTCGGCCAGTGCCCGCAGCTCGTCCAGCGGCAGCTCGAAGCGCTGCACCACCGGAGCGGCCGGCTCGGTGGCGGTGGCAGGGGCCTGCTCGGCCACCGGCTCGGGCTGGGCTTCCAGGGCCGGCACGGTGGCTTCGGCTTGCGGTGCTTCCTCGGCCACGGCGCCTGCCAGCGGCAGCGGTGCTACCTCGCCGGCATCGGCGCTCGCGGACGCGGCGCCCTCGGCCACGGCCTCGGCGGCCGGCTCGCGCTCGCGGCGCGGAC
>Ga0065721_10048923_pt1 | contig 60362 bp, 61 predicted proteins | sample Mesricmetagenome_FD_59108 | JGI IMG/M metagenome (GOLD analysis project Ga0065721, IMG submission 59108) | Mesophilic microbial community from rice straw/compost enrichment Sample: eDNA_1 v2 (version 2) | ecosystem: Engineered > Solid waste > Grass > Composting > Bioreactor | place: USA: Davis... | reverse complement strand
CGGTAGCCGGGAATCGTAAGAACTGACGGTGTCATAAACTTTCTTTTTGAAGTGAAGCAATATACCGGGCCATATCCGGCTCCACGGAGCGATGCGCCGGTGCAAATCGAAAAACATTTACTGTTTTGGCTGTTGCAAACGGATGATCACGCACCAGCAATACCAGTTCGTTTACAGGAAAGGAAGCGCGAAATGTTTTGGCAGAATAAACAGGCATCGCCGCCTGGTATACGGCCGACGGTAACTCTTCCGCCAACGCCAGGTATGGATGCTGGCACAACCAGGCCGCCTGCCCGGAAGAGGAACAGATATATTCATCAATCACTTTCAGCTGGCGCGCCAGTTGACGCAGTGGTTTACATTCTGTAATGCGTAAATAAATGGTATGGTCCGGCAGGCCGCTGTAATTATTAAGTGTGATGGAAAAATTATTGATCAGCCCGCAAATGCGCTGAATCCAGCGAATTAGCGTTTCTTCCAACCCTTCAGGGGCGTAGAAACAGGCAACCACGATGGCAGGAAACTGATTGCTTCCCGCTTCCACACCAAACCGGCGTGAGAAGCGCTGTTTTTCCGCCATTATGCGGTTGTAACACGGAACGTCCGGGTAGACCACCAGCCGGTATTCCCGTAAGCCATGCAAGCTACCCACATGACCTCCCTGTTGTACTACTAACCCCCGATCCATAAACAAATTTTAATTGATCACGAATTTAGCATAAATTTACTAAGTTTTTTAGTACAACCAAATTTATTTTTTATGCAGGCCGAAGATTTTTACAGAGCCCGCTATACCGGCTCAAAAAAGTTTACGCAGTGGGATGTTAAAACTGCAGATGCCACCGGCTTTGGCGCCGCCGCTGATGATTATATGGAAAGAGGCATTGACCTCAACGAACAACTGATCCGCAACAAACCGGCTACCTTTTTTATGCGCGTACGCGGCGATGCCATGACAGGCGCCGGCATATTTGACGGAGATATTGTTATTGTTGACCGCAGCATCAAAGCTGCCTCCGGCAGCGTAGTGATCGCCACACTCAATGGCGAAATGCTCATCCGGCGACTGGAAAAAACGTTTAATAAAATCCGTTTGATTCCCGAAACACCCAAACTCGCTCCAATTGAAGTAGATCCTTCCTGCGAAGATTTCTCCGTATGGGGCGTGGTAACGTACGCCATACATGCGGTGTGAAAAACCGTTCCATAGTTAAATAGTTGCATTGTTACAGTGACCATTCAACAACCCAACCATGAAAGCGATTATAGACTGCAACAGTTTTTATTGTTCCTGCGAACGGCTCTTCCGGCCCGACCTGCGGCAACGGCCCGTGGTAGTGCTGAGCAATAACGACGGATGCATTGTGAGCCGAAGTGATGAAGCTAAAGCTGTGGGAGTAGCCATGGCCGGTCCTTACTTTGAAGCCAAACCACTTATCCGGCAACACAATATTGCCGTTTTCTCCTCTAATTATAATCTCTATGGCGATATGAGCTGGCGCGTTATGGAAACACTACGCATGCTGGTGGGCGACCATGCACATAAAAAAGTAGAAGTGTATTCGGTAGATGAAGCATTTGTAGACCTCAGCCATGTGCCAGCAGAAAAATTATATGCAACAGCACTCGAAATCCGTCGCACGGTGGAGCAATGGACGGGCATTTCTGTTTCTATTGGTGTGGCGCCCACCAAAACGCTGGCCAAACTGGCTAATTATCACGCCAAGAAAAATAAGGCAGCTACGCAATGTGTACAAGTGCTGGCCACACGCGAAGAGCAGGTGGAAGCTATGAAAACCGCCAGGGTAGGAAATATCTGGGGTGTTGGTTATTCATATGCCAATAAACTCATTAATATGGGCATTACCAATGCTTATGAACTCAGCCTGATGCCTGAAGAGTGGGCCGCCCGCCACCTGGGCGGCGTGGTAGGTTCACGCCTGATAAAGGAACTGAACGGCATACCGGTAAAAGACCTTGATCCCCCGCTTACCACCAAAAAGATGATCGCCTCCACCCGCATGTTCGGGAGCCCGGTTACAGACCTGAACGATATCCGCGAAGCAGTTGCTACCTATACCGCACGGGCAGCCGAAAAATTACGCAGGCAACAAAGTGCGGCCGCCATCATCAGTGTGTTTATTGTGCCCCGTGAAGAACGCTACGACAGCAGTTTTCGACGCGGCGCCACTGTAAGCAGTTATACCACATTGCCTGCTGCAACGGCCAATACCAACGAACTGATCAAGCCGGCCGTACAACTGGCCGAATCGCTTTATGAGAAAGGCCGCGCCTATAAAAAAGCCGGTGTGATGCTTAGCGGACTGGTACCCGATACTTCCATACAAGGAAACCTGTTTGTACCGCCGCAAAAGAACCTTTCCCGACTACTGATGCATACGGTAGACAATATCAATTTCAGTATGCGCGATGATGTGTTGAAATTTGCCACCTCCGGCACCACCCGCAACTGGAAAATGCGACAGGAATTGCGCAGTAAACGTTATACCACCCGGTGGGAAGAATTATATGAAGTGCGTTGATCGTTTCAGAAGAAATTCATTTGCCCGCCGGCAGCACCATTGGCCATAACAAAGAAAGGTTTTGGAACAGTTATACCGCACACCTGCTCCAACCGGTCGGCCATGTAAACAGTTAGCTCCGGCGCGCACAACTCTTCTTCCATGTGCATGATAAAATAAGCTTCCTGCAACCCGTTGTTGAACCAATATTGCAATCGCTCTACCCATGCATCAATGCGCGTGTAGTCAGTAGGGTGCATGTTATTGCCCACGTAACGGATAAACACTTTGGGAATGGTAAGATGCATATGCGCACAATCGCGACGGCCGGCAGTATCGGTTATAACGGTACCAATTTTAAGCGTATACAGTGTGTTGAATAATTCACGCCGTAATTGTTCATTCACGAACCATTGCGGATGACGCAGTTCCAGGAAAAAAGATAAGTCATCAGGTAAAGATCGCAGGTAGGTAAACAACTCTGTTTTTCTCTCCGGTCCAAAAGCATCGCTCAATTGAATGAATATGGGACCGAGATTTTCTTCAAATGCCCTGAGCCCTTCGAGAAATGCTGCAGTAATAGCTTCCTTCCCCATCAATGAACCCTGGTGGGTAACCCCCTTGAACATTTTGGGACAAAACAAAAAATTGCGGCCCGCTGCTTTTGCTTTCCATTTCCGTACGGCAGTGGCATCGTTTACTCTATAATGCGTGGCATTGAGTTCAATGCAGTTGAAATGGTGTACATAGTACTGCAAAAAATCTTTCTCTTTAGCATCCTGGGGATAGATTTTTCCAATCCACTGCGGCGTACCCCAGCGTGCACAGCCTATGTACATTTTTGGCAAAGGATTGTTCACCCCGCCCAGTACTTTGATATTTCCCGGCGGATCAGGTCGCAGGCTGAAATCGATATGTTCCAATGCATGTACCGGCACCGCGCCAAATTCCATGATCGTGTATTTATGGTGTAAAAATAAGGCTGTCTAATCCACGAATTCCCGCTCAGCCAATTTTCCGGCTTACCTTTAAAATATTCCCGGCAACCAATCGTCTTACGGGTATTCATGAAGGAGTCGCTAACCATAGCACCCGGTATGTCCGCTGAACACAAACGCAATATAACCCAGGTCATTAAGGAGTACAGCAAACGCCTGATGGGCTTTATTCGGCAGCGGGTAACCAATGAGGCTGACGCGGAAGACATTCTCCAGGATGTTTTTTATCAGTTTATTGGCAATACCCAACCCATTGAACAACTTACAGCCTGGCTCTTTACGGTGGCGCGGAACAAGATCACCGATCGGCAGCGTAAACACAAACCCGATTTGCTGGAAGATGTTTTTCATCCGGGTGAGGAAGAAGATAATCTCAACTGGACAGAATTCCTGTTCAACAGCAATGACGATACGGAAAAGGATTACCTGCGTGCGCTTTTTTGGGAGGAACTCAATGCGGCTCTGGATGAATTACCGGCGGAACAACGGGAAGTGTTCATATTACATGAACTGCAAGATGTACCATTTAAAGAAATTGCTGAACAGACGGGAGTGCCTGTAAACACATTACTCAGCCGCAAGCGGTATGCCGTATTGCATTTGCGCAAGCGACTGCAGCAGCTGAGAGATGAATTAATGAATTATTAATGTAAATTTCGCAGTATGAAACGAGGTTTTAAAGCACGAAAGATAGCGTTGGTCATAGTCATTGCGATTGCTGCAGTATTCCTGTTCAGTTTTATAGTGATGATGCTGTGGAATGCTATATTGCCCAAAGTGACCAACGCCGGCGAATTAAATATATGGCAGGCGATGGGCTTACTGCTGCTGGCAAAAATATTGTTTAGCGGATTTCACCGTCATCACCACGACCGCCCACCATGGGCACGCCATTTAAGAAAAAAATGGCGCCACATGACGCCCGAAGAAAAAGAACAATTCAAAGCAGCATTGAAAGAACGTTGTCGCTGGAAGTTTGGCCAGGATATGGACAATCCGAAATCTGCACCAGACAATCAGCCTGAATAAGTTTTCTCCTTATCCAATTAAACTGTTATGGAAGTGTTTGTATTTAAAACTAATATCCGTTACAAAAAACAACTGCCTGCTGTCAGCAGGTATATAGAAAAGATCAATGGCATCGCGCGATGGAATGTTGACTTCGACGACAAAGACAAAATATTACGCATTGAAGCAAGCAATATTTCCCCACGGGTGGTAGAACATACGTTGGAACAGGCGGGCTATTATTGTGAGGAATTGGAGTGAGCAATGTGAACTGTGCGGCAGTTTGGGTTCCAAAAACTGTCTTTGTTCACAAACCGGGGAGCGTTTTTCTTCAACAGAAAACTTTCCCCGGTTTTGTGTTACTGGTACCTGTTCATCAGATCATACAAGATTTTCTTATCGTCGTAGGTGAGTATGGAATCAATGTTGTGTTGAACAAAATGCAGTTTGAAGGAACGAATAGCAGCGGCCGTGTCTTTGATGTTATACCCTACTATCCGCAGTGCCTGCAAGGCATTGAAGTCAGGTGGCACCTGTACACCGGTGGTATCATACCACAATCCAAAACCACGCTGCGCCAGCATTTGCCAGGGAAACCATTTGTTGGGATCCACCTTTCTGCCCGGTGCTATATCAGCATGACCAATAAAGTTGGCGGCAGGTATATTGTATTTTCTTTTCAGTGTATCAAGCAATTTTAACAGGCTGTGTATCTGTGGCACCGTAAAAGGTTCATACCCGTTATTATCAATTTCAATGCCTATGCTGGAAGAATTGATATCGGAATTATTTCCCCAGCGGCTCACCCCTGCCTGCCAGGCGCGCAGGTAATCATTCAGCATGTGATGGATGGTGCCGTCTTTGCACACCACATAATGCGCACTTACTTTGGTGCGCGTTAAAGTAAAAGTGCGTAACGTTTGGGCGCAACTGTTCTGGGCTGTATGATGAATGATTACAAAATTGGGCTTGCGCAAGTCAAAATTGGTAGTACCTACCGCATAAGGAGGCGTAACCACTGAATCGGCCCGCATCACCGGTGGCACATCACGTAACGATGACACCAATTTTCTGGAATGTTTCCGGTAGGCCCTATTGGTTTTGGCATACGGATTATGCGCGCAACCTGCATGAAATATCAACCCGCAGAAAAACGCAACAATCAGTGCCTTGTTCATAACAAAACAATTTCGCACCAATATAAGCATAAGCGCAAAAAAGAAGGCAGAAGTAAATTGTACTGCTGCCTTCCTTATTTATTTTTTTATCCTTTCTTACTGCTGTCCTGTGCCGATGCCGCCGCCGGTACCGGTACTTACCCGTTTGCTCTCTTCTTCTGCTGCGGTTTTACGCTGGCGGGCAGCTTTTACCTGGGTATTGCCAAAGCGGTAAGTGAAGTTCAGTTTAAACTGCCGACTTTCAAATTGGCCGCTGGCGCGCATGATCTGACCTGCAAAATTGCTGGTGCCTTTCCACTTCAAGCTCCAGAAAATATCGCTCACAGTGGCTTTGAGATTGGCTTTTCCACCAAACAACACTTTCTGAACACCTGCATCAATACTCCAGATGGCGCTGCTTTTAAAAGTTCCCTGCCAGATGGAAGGGGAACTGTAAAAGCCCGTCATTTCTGCCGTCCAGCCTTTGCCCATACGGAAAGATTGCTGTGCAAAAAAGTTGAACGCATATACATCCAGGTCAATGGTGCGACCTTCTTCGCCAAAGTTGGCTTTGTAATGAGAATAATAGGCGTTCAGGCTGGCAAAGATTGAATAAAATTTGTACTGGAAAGGATAGCTGATATTCAGGCTCACAATGTCCTGCGTTGCCAGGTTCTTCTGCGTCATAAAGGCTTTGGATGCTTCGGCCGTATCAATCAGCTGCGTAAACACATCCTTTACATGGCTGTAATTGAGTGTAGTGTTTAGCCTGAACTTGTAAGTGTGCGTTACACCAAAGCTGTTGGTATATTGCGGCTGCAACTGTGTATTTCCTTTCTGGAAAGTATACTCATCCAGTTTGAACTCAAACGGGTTCAGGTTCTGATAAGCCGGACGGTCAATCCTGCGGCTATAGGTGAAACTCCATTGACTGGTAGGTTTCTTATTGAATGTGATGGCTGCGCTGGGGAAGAAGTCTACATAATCGCGTGTAAACGTTGAGTCGTACTCAACATAGCCTGACCCATTGTCGAGCTTGTACCCCGTGCTGTGCCCGGTAGCATGTGTATGCTCCATACGCAAACCGGCCTGGATCATAAAGCCTTTAAAAGCGCGGTTATAGTTTACGTAAGCGGCATTGATGTTTTCCTTATATACAAAATCATTGCTGCGGAGGGTATCCAGTTGCTTTCCTGTATTGAAAACATCATAGCGCTCAAAATCATTGGTGCTTTTCACGTAAGAAATTTTGCCACCGATGCCCAGTCTGCCTTTTTTGAAATTTTGCTCATAATCTGCTTTCGCACTGAAAATATCAATATCAGTGGGTGCTATCATATTGTAGTCGCGTGTGCTGAGCACGTTGCCGGCAGGATCAAAATAGGTATTGGGCTGATCCTGGTTGCTTTTGATACGGTAAATACCATAGTCGGCATCAAAATTCAGTTCACGACCGGCTGTATCGGCATAGCGATAGTTGAGGTTTCCATTTACGTTATTACGGGTAATACCACTTGAATTATCTGCCACCAGTACACGATCAGTTACTTTGGTGGGAAGGTAAATGATTGGCGTACGACTATTATTGGTTACGGTAAAGTCGCTCAGGTTACCATTCACCATAACACCCAGGGTGCTTTTCTTATTAATGAAGAAATCTGCTCCGGCTTTGAAGGTATGGCTTCTGCTGTCGAAATGCATGGTTGATCGGTTATCAAACAAAGTGTCCAGCAATTCACGCGGCAGGTTCATCCTGTTTTCAGAACGGTTATCGTTGAAATTGTAATTGCCAAACAGGTTTACACTGCGGTTGCGATGGTTCAGCGAAAGGCCGGCATTGTACTTGGGAGTGATCCCTATGTTGTAGCCTGCGGTAACTGAACCGTTGGTGCCGAATGATTTGTTCTTTTTCAGCTTGATATTAATAATGCCTGCATTACCGGCAGCATCGTATTTTGCCGAAGGGTTGGTGATGATTTCAATGGCTTCTACAGTAGAAGACTGAATGGTTTTTAAATATTCTGACAAATCTTTTCCCGATAAAGGCGTGGGACGGCCATCTATATATACCTGCACGCCATTTTTGCCGCTCAGGCTGAGGTTGTCGTCTTTATCCACCAGCACGCCGGGCGATTTGCGCAGCAATTCAAGGGCGTCTTGTCCCACAGCGTTGATGGTGCCTTCCACATTGAGAATCATTTTGTCTGCCTTTACTTCCACAATGGGTTTGCGTGCGGTTACTGCTACAGCCTTCAATTCGCCGGTTGCTTTGGTAAGCGTAACAGGCGGAACGGTAACATCGCCGGTACCGCTTACTTCAAAAGCCGGGGCGTTAACTGGCACATGTCCGGTGTAAGTGACCGTTACAAAGTACTTTCCTGCACCTATATCGGTAAAGGAATAATCACCGGAAGCATTGGAAACGCTTAATTTAATTACTGCGGAGTCTGTTGCTTTTTTTAAACTGATGGTAGCGCCGGATAAAGCTTTTCCCTGCTCATCTTTAACGTTGCCGGTAATCTTTTGCGCCTGTGCGGCGGCCATGCAAAATATACTCAGCAACATCAATGGTAACTTTGTTTTCATGCGACTATAAAATTTTTTGAATTTGGTCGGCAAAGCTATCCGGATGTTACAGTCATGCCGACCCGCATACACCAGCGGCTAATACTGCTTATCAGTGGTAAGTACGACTGTTAATATATACACTATGGAATTGTTGCATTCTTGTTGCATGGTATCGTTTTTGAACATGTTATGCCACATTTTATCATTTATTCAATATTAAAAATTACACTATGGCAACATTAAGTGGAAAGAAGGTAGCCATTCTGACAGAGAATGGTTTTGAAGAAGTTGAGCTCACCAGTCCGAAGCAGGCGTTGGAACAGGCTGGCGCAGCGGTGCATATTGTGTCGCCACAACGAGATAAAGTAAAGGCATGGGACCACGACCACTGGTCGCAGGAACTGCAGGTTGACAAGGTGATTGATGAAGCCAATCCGGAAGAATATGATGCGCTGCTGATACCTGGTGGCGTAATGAATCCCGACAAGCTCCGTATGAACAGGAAGAGTGTAGAATTTGCGCAACATTTCCTGCAAAGCAAAAAACCGGTTGCTTCCATTTGTCATGGACCGCAATTATTGATCGAGACAGGCATGTTGCAGGGCCGCACCATGACTTCCTATCCGTCGATACAGACTGATCTGAAAAATGCAGGCGCCAAATGGGTTGATAAAGAAGTGGTGGTTGACAATGGATTGGTCACCAGTCGCAGCCCGAAAGACCTGGAAGCGTTCAATAAAAAAATGGTGGAAGAATTTAAAGAAGGCGTGCATACGGAAGAAGCGGTGGCATCGAGGCATTGATGAGTCAGTCGCCGGCGTTTTACCTGGGAACGAATTTGTTGGTTGCTGGCTGACGGCGTAGGAGCGCCATGCGGGCCATGAGTACGCGAAGCGACGATCCTGCTACGGCTTCATGTCCTTGCGACAAAGACCGCGATGGATTTGTGATGGGCGAAGGCGCCAGCACGCTGGTGTTGGAATGGTTATTTCATTTCCCTGAATATGGCTGGAACAGTAAACTTGTTGTGATTATTTATAAAATGTCCCGAAGTGTTGGGCTTCGTTTCTGAAGCTCTTATTCATTCAATTTACCGTGGCCGTTTATTTCCCCGGAAATGTCGCTTGCCGGGACGTTTATGATTGGAGCGTCCATGATGACGGGTGCGGGGTTGATAAGGAGGCGTAGGACCGAGATGCGCCGGCACTTCCCCTTTTTCAACAGGTTTGCCTATGAGACTTTCAATAGCAGCGAATCGGTTTTGCTCTTTAGGTCCTACGATGGTAAACGCTACGCCATCAGCTTCTGCCCTTGCCGTACGACCAATGCGGTGTACATAATCTTCTCCATCGTGGGGAACATCGTAATTGATAACCAGGTCTATGGTGTCAATATCAATACCTCGACTCAGGATATCCGTTGCTACCAGTATAGGTATGCGACCCGAAGTAAATCCGTTCAGTACATCTTCACGTTGTGCCTGTTCCAGATCGCTATGAATTTCGGACACTGTAAACCGTGAGCGCTTTAGCTCGCGGGTGAGCATCTTTACATTCTGTTTGCTGCTGCAAAAGATAAGCGCGCTTTTGAAGGGTGTTGTTTTCAGCATATGCTGTACCAGCGGCAGCTTTTGCGGATCGTGCACCACGAAGGCTTTTTGCACAATCTTTTCCGGTGGTTTGCTAATGGCAATATTGATCTCTACGGGATCAACCAGTATACGACGCGCCAGTTGCCTGATCTTTTCAGGCATGGTGGCTGAAAAGAGGAGGGTTTGTCGTTTGGCCGGCAAGGCTGCGATGATCTTGTTGATATCGTCCTGGAAGCCCATATCCAGCATGCGGTCAGCTTCATCCAGCACGAGGAACTGCAGTTGATTAAACTGTACATACCCCATATTGAGGTGCGCAATCATGCGGCCGGGCGTGCAGATCACGATATCGGTGCCGGACATCAACGCCTTTTTTTCGGCTACAAAATTGCCGCCATCATTGCCGCCGTATACGGGAATAGAGCTAACGTCGGTGAAGTAGGACAATCCTTCAAGGTGCTGACTGATCTGAATAGCCAGTTCACGCGTAGGTACAATCACCAGCGCACCTACCTGACCGTCAATGCGGTGGTGCATGATCTTATGGATCAGGGGCAGCAGGAAGGCGGCAGTTTTGCCGGTACCCGTTTGCGCGGAGGCAATTATATCTTTCCCTTCCAGTATGGGCGGGATAACCTTTTCCTGAACGGGGGTGGCGTGTTCGTAGCCGGAGGCATCAATTCCTTCCAATAAGCTGGGGTGCAGACCAAATTCTGAGAAACGCAATTATACGGAGATTTTAGTAGTTGCCGCCCGGGGTCCGGACCCATGGCGGGTTTGAATAAAGAACGGGCAAAGGTAAGGGAAAAAAGTGAGGAAGTGGATTTGGGGGTGTTAAAATGGGGGGAGGGGTTATTTGTAACGTAATACTGCGTGCTACTCAGTTTTGTAACTCAATTCTTCTGCCTGCATTCCTCTGCAAGTGAAGCGGCAGCAAGTATTGGCGTAAATTTTAATTTTTTGAAAATATAACCCTGATGAATATTCTAAGATTATCTACAACAGTGATAATTAATCGCAGTTTAAAGATATTTGTAGTCTGAAATTTTAAAAATCTTACAATATGACCACAAATGGAAATACCAAACGCAATAAGAAAATGAATAAGGGATTGTCACCGAAAAGGCAATTGATTATGATAACATCCCTTTTGTAAAAAGGAAGCTTGAGGATGCAAAAGCGTTTATCAGAAAAAACGGCGTACCTGAAGAATCTAAGAAAACGGAGAACAAATTTTTGAGAATAGTTGATAATTCTGTTGGTAAGTTCGACAAAGATCCATACTTCGTTAAAAAGGCTGAAGAAGCCAGGGGTATGTTACGTAGGGTTGGGTTGCCGAAAGTATTTCCGCCTATTAAGTTCTAAAGGTCAACACACGTCTTAAATCCTTTCCATGCAGCTTCAAGCCCGAAGGGCTAAAGGAATGGCATTGCATTTATTGTTTACCACTCATCACACCCCAAGGGATGGCAACATGGGGATTGGCCAATGAATTTTACAATCTTCATGGCCAGGATCATTTAACCCATTCGTGATTTTCTGCTTCTGACAACAATTTACCTGCAACCATACCTTTTGGCTCCATTTGGCTATTGACTAATTTAAGCCATATGACTTAAATTAGCGCAATGGCCGACGTCCACGATAAAGCAACTCGTAGCTTTAACATGTCAAGGATAAAGGGCAAAGACACCAAACCCGAAATGGTTGTGAGGAGGTTTTTGCATGCACAGGGATTTCGGTACAAACTACATGATAAAACACTTCCAGGTAAGCCTGATCTTGTCTTACCTAAATACAAAACTGCAATCTTCATCCACGGATGCTTCTGGCATGGCCATGAAGGGTGCAAATATTTTGTTGTGCCCAAAACGAGAACAGAGTGGTGGCTAAATAAAATAGCTACCAATAAAAATAATGATTTAAAAGCCATTGTTGCTTTGCAAGCTAACGGATGGAGAATTTATACCATCTGGGAATGCGAATTGAAATCCTCATCTGCTGAGTCCACTCTTGCCCATTTATGTAATGAACTCTCTCAAAATTCAAAGCACTCCCGCTAATCTTCTTTTCCCTCTGCAATCTCCCGCTATTTCATTCTGCTAAAAGTCCTGCTAAAAAAATAGTTATCCACACATTTTCAGTGTGTCCTAAAGTATGCAGCATTTCAGGACACAGGGAAATAGGTTCGCTCTATGGACCTGAAAGCAAAAATCGGATCGCGAATTGTTCAACTCCGGAAAGCTAAAAATCTCACGCAACAAAAGTTTGCCTACGCTGCAGATATGGAACGAACGTACCTCAATCACATAGAAAAAGGCAGGAAAAATATCTCTGTAGCAACTCTCGAACGAATCCTCGACGCGCTTGATGTGTCCATAAAAGACTTCTTTGATGCTGACATTTTCGCAAATAATAAAAGGAGAAAAGCATGATAGGAAAAAAAGTTGACATTAAGGCTTATAAAGCAAGAGGAGAAAAGAAAAAGCAAAATGGATTTACACTTGAAGAAACCTTATTAAGTCACTATGAAACTTTATCCAATCCAGAAAAAAACAAAGCCAGGGTTTACTTTAAGAACAACATTCAGCCTTTAAATGGTTTTAAAGGGCTTGCAGTAGAAGAAGCGATACAGCAATACCTGTTTGAAATAAGAGCCAATGTTCCTTTTCCTGGGCCTAAGTGGGGTGAAGAGAAATTCACATTTATTGACCTATTTGCAGGAATTGGCGGTTTCCGTCTTGCACTTCAGAATCTTGGAGGCAAGTGTGTATTCAGCTCTGAATGGGATAAGTTTTCACAAATGACCTACAGAGCCAATTTTGGAGACATTCCCTTCGGAGACATCACCAAAGATGAAACCAAAGCGCACATACCTGCAAAATTTGACCTCCTATGCGGTGGCTTCCCCTGCCAGCCATTTTCCATCGCAGGTGTAAGTAAAAAAAACAGCCTCGGAAGAAAACATGGTTTCGAAGATGAAAAACAAGGGAACCTGTTCTTTCATATAGCGGAGATATTGCAGACCCATCGGCCCAAAGCATTTTTTCTTGAAAATGTAAAAAATCTCGTTTCACATGATAAGGGAAATACTTTCAAAGTAATCAAATCAACCATTGAAAGCCTGGAGTACTCTTTTGACAGCAGAGTACTGGATGGTAAACATTTTGTCCCTCAGCATCGCGAAAGAACAATAATGGTTGGTTTTGATAAGAGAGTATTTGGTGAAAAAATATCCTTTGATTTTGACAAGGTTGAACTTCCCGAAGCTAATCACAAAATCAAATCTATACTGGAAAAAAAGGTAGACCCCAAATATACCCTGTCTGATAAGTTATGGAATTACCTATATACTTATGCGATAAAACATAAGGAAAAGGGTAATGGATTTGGCTATGGACTGGTTGACCTGAATGGTATTTCAAGGACAATTAGCGCGCGATATTATAAAGACGGTTCAGAGATCCTGATCCCTCAAAAGGGCAAAAATCCAAGGAGATTAACCCCAAAAGAATGCGCAGCACTGCAGGGATTCCCTGCGGATAGGTTTGTCATTCCGGTTTCGGACAACCAGGCGTACAGGCAGTTTGGGAACTCTGTAGTGATGCCACTAATTCAGGCTGTAGGTAAAGAGATTATTAAAACGCTACTAAATGATAAATAATGACGGAAAATTTGATAAAGTATTTTGAGGGTATTGTAACAAAAAGATTAAGCGAAGTAGAAGTTAAATCAGAAAAGTCAAACCAACACGAGTTTAATGGCCCTGTAAGTTTTCGGGAATTATTTGGAACTGAAAAAAAAGTTTTCAATAGCAAGTTTATATACTTAACAGATGATCCAGATAAAATCATTGAAGACAGTGGCACCCTAACATGGTACGATGCCAGGAAAAACGTATCACATAGATCGTCGGAATACAGATTCTATTATTCCAGAAATAGAGTAACTCCGTTAGCCGAAGCTAATGATCTTTTGATTGTTGCTAAGACTAAAAAGGATGAATTAATAACTATTATTACACCGTACAATTCGACGGCAGAGCAGCAACTACTTTGGTTATTCGGAATTGACCAGATCGCGACTAAGTTTAAGATGGTGAATTTTAATACAGAAAAGGTTGAAATTGGCTATGCTGGAAAATACATCATTGAAAGTTTGGGTATTGTAACGGAGGAGCCTGTGAAGGAAGATTATTTGCAATTGATGTTAGCTACATTTGGAGGTTCATTTCCTACTACTTCACGTTTTTCAGAATTTGCCAGAGACACCTTGAACGATGTTTCTGCCAGGGAGGATCCTGATCGGGCAATTATTGCCTGGATGGAAAGAGAAGAATTACTTTTTAAAATGTTGGAAAAGCACTTTATTGAAAATAAACTCAAGCAAGGATTTGGAAAAGACGGACTTGATGTTGAAGATTTTATAAAATTTTCACTTAGTATACACCAGAGAAGAAAATCACGGGCCGGCTGGGCATTTGATAATCATTTGGAAACAATTTTAAAAGAATATGGCATCATCTACAGCCGTCAACCCAAAACAGAAAGGAACAAACCAGATTATATCTTCCCAGGTATAGATTATTATAAAGATGAAAATTTTCCAAACGACCTATTAACAATGCTTGGCCTAAAAACGACTGCAAAAGATCGATGGCGTCAAATCCTTGCTGAAGCCGACAGAATAAGCTTAAAACATTTATTTACTTTAGAGCCCGCAATCAGTAAAAATCAAACAGATGAGATGCAGAAACAAAGAGTACAACTTGTAATTCCAAAGGAAATTCACCAGAGTTTCATGCCGGCTCAACAGGCACAACTCATCACTCTCAGCGATTTCTTGAAGATGTTGACAGAAAAGCAGCGTATAATTCTAAATTAGCGGCAAGAAGCAGTAACATGCTGCTTATGGCATCTTTGCTTAGCAGATGTCAATAAATGATTCTGACTTAAAAATCCACAATTTTATATAACGGGACTTCCAATCCCTGCGCCACCTCATACAAAGTATACAACGTTGGGTTCACCTTGCCATTCTCAATCTTCTCAATAGCCTGCCGGTCTTTCCCGCATGCCCTTGCCAGGTCTGCCTGACTCCAACATTTTTGCTCACGCAGATGGATAATCCGTTGTCCTAATTTTTTCTGTAGTTCATTTTTCTTCACGATACTAAAGTGCGAGGTTTACAACAAAATTTTGTCATATAATTAGTTGACAACTCAAGAAGTTTTCTTAACTTTGTCATACAATTATATGACAATCATTTTTCACAGGTAAAATTTTATTTATATGACTACACTCAAAATCCATCCTTTCCAACACCACCCCATTCGCCTTACCCGCGAACAGCAAAAAAACCCCCTCCAGGTTTTTGCCGAATTCTTCGACGCCAGCTCCTTAGGCAATCTCCGCGAAGACCTTCGACGCTGGTACGAAGCAGCAGTAAGCAGCGATTGCGAAGTATACACCTCCGGTGTAGATCGCAGCAATTTGTTCTTCCTCTACAATCAAATTGAAATACTCATTGAAGCCACGTTTGTTTTACATCAAAACGCCGCTGGAGAAAAGGCTAAAGATGGAAAAGAAAATTTTTCAAGAAGAAAAAAAAGAAAGTTGAATCAAAGATGGCGGTCAATGAACCCGGATAGCACAGTCGCATGAACCAGATTGGGGAATTTGGGGTGAGAGGGATGAATGTAAATACATTCACACTCACCCCTCTCTTTTTATCTGCCCCAGTTCAAAACGCTTCCATCACGCAAAGCAACACCAATAAACGCTATGTGCCTCTTCACGCTTTTGATACTAAAGACTAATTACATATTCCTCCTATACTGCCCTCCCACCTCATACAATGCATGCGTTATCTGTCCCAGCGAACACACCTTCACCGTTTCCATCAACTCCTCAAACAAATTACCGTTGCTCATAGCCACTTCCTTCAGCCTTTTCAACGCTTCATCCTTCTTACCTTCATTACGCTTCCAGAATGCATGCAAATTCTGAATTTGCTGCTCTTTTTCTTCGGTAGTACTGCGAATCACTTCGCCGGGCAATACGGTAGGACTTCCTTTCTTATTCAAAAATGTATTCACACCAATAATGGGCAGTTCACCGCTGTGTTTCAGACTTTCGTAATACAAGCTTTCCTCCTGTATCTTGTTGCGCTGATACATGCGCTCCATGGCGCCCAACACGCCTCCACGCTCAGTAATGCGATCAAATTCCGCCAGCACCGCTTCTTCTACCAGGTCAGTTAGTTCTTCAATGATAAATGACCCCTGGATGAAATTTTCAGTCTTCGCACTGCCTAATTCACGGTTAATGATCAATTGAATAGCCATTGCACGACGCACACTTTCTTCAGTGGGCGTGGTAATGGCTTCATCATATGCATTGGTGTGCAGACTGTTGCAGTTATCGTAAATGGCATACAATGCCTGCAGCGTAGTGCGGATATCATTGAAGTCAATTTCCTGCGCGTGCAAACTTCGACCGGAAGTCTGTATATGATATTTCAGTTTCTGGCTGCGGTCATTACCCTTGTATTTATACTTCATGGCCTTGGCCCAGATGCGCCTGGCCACGCGGCCAATAACACTGTACTCAGGGTCCATGCCATTGCTGAAGAAGAACGACAGGTTAGGCGCAAAATCATCGATGTGCATACCACGGCTCAGGTAGTATTCTACATAGGTAAATCCATTGGCCAGTGTAAATGCCAATTGCGTAATCGGGTTGGCGCCGGCTTCTGCAATATGGTACCCACTGATGCTAACGCTGTAAAAATTGCGCACTTTGTGCCGGATAAAATATTCCTGCACATCGCCCATCAGCTTCAATGCAAACTCCGTACTGAAAATGCAGGTATTCTGCGCCTGATCTTCTTTCAATATATCTGCCTGCACGGTACCACGCACCTGCGCCAGCGCTTCGGCTTTTATCTTTTCATATACTTCGCGTGGCAACACTTCATCGCCCGACAAACCTAATAGTTTTAAACCCAGTCCGTTGTTGCCTTCCGGCAAGCGCTCCGGTGCGGAAGGATTGTAGTAAGATGGACGCGGCACGTGTTTAAATTTCTCTGCTGCTATCTTTTCTACTTTATCCCACAAACCATTGGCCGTAATGTATTTTTCACATTGCTGGTCAATGGCCGCGTTCATGAAGAATGCCAGTATGATGGGAGCAGGTCCGTTGATGGTCATGCTCACGGAAGTCCTGGGATCGCAGAGATCAAAGCCGCTGTATAATTTCTTGGCATCATCTACGGTGGCAATGCTTACGCCGCTGTTGCCTACTTTACCATATATGTCGGGACGATAATCGGGGTCTTCGCCGTACAAGGTTACGCTGTCAAACGCTGTTGACAGCCGCTTGGCCGGCTGATCGAGCGATACATAGTGAAAACGTTTGTTGGTGCGCTCGGGACCACCTTCGCCGGCAAACATGCGGGTGGGGTCTTCCCCATCGCGCTTCAGCGGAAATACGCCGGCAGTATAGGGAAATTCGCCCGGCACATTTTCCTGTAATTGCCAGCGCAGGATATCTCCCCAGTCTTTGTATTTGGGCAATACTACTTTTGGTATGCGCGTGCCACTGAGCGATTTGGTGGTAAGTGGTTGACGAATGATCCTATCCCGCACCTGGTATTCGAAGAAATCACCACGATATTTTTCCTGCACAGAAGGCCATTCGTCTATCAGCTTTTTGCATTCCGGATGCAATTTTTCCAGCAATGTTTGCTTCAAATGCTGTAATTCCTCCATTGCAGCAGATGAAGCTGTCATTGTTTCTATCACACCGTTCACCTGGTATAATCGGGAAGCAATAGCGCATTGTTCTTTTACCCACTTATCATATTCGCGGTTATTCTCGGCTATTTCGGAAAGATACCTTACCCGTTTGGGCGGAATGATCATACTGCGGTTAATGGTATCTTTCGTGTGTGCATGAACGGTAATATTGCCAAATTTTACACCTGTCTTTTCTTCAATGGCGTGCATGAGCCTTTCAAACAGTTCATTGATGCCGGGATCATTGAATTGGGCAGCAATGGTGCCTATAACCGGCAGTTCTTCCTCCTTTGCCGTCCACAGGGCATGATTGCGTTTGTATTGCTTGCGCACATCGGCCAACGCGTCCAGTGCGCCGCTTTTGTCGAATTTGTTGATGGCAATTACGTCGGCATAGTCCAGCATATTGATTTTTTCCAACTGCGAGGCGGCGCCATATTCGGGGGTCATTACATAAAGACTCACATCGCAATAGTCGAGGATGCTGGCATCGCTTTGTCCTACGCCGGCCGATTCGAGTATAATCAAATCAAATCCGGCTGCTTTGCAAATGTCCAGTGCTTCTTCCACATGTTCGCTCAGCGCCACATCACTTTCCCGCGTAGCCAGTGAGCGCATATAAGCCCTGGGCGAATGAATGCTGTTCATGCGTATACGATCACCCAACAAAGCGCCACCGGTTTTCTTACGGGATGGATCAACCGAAATTACCGCAATGGTTTTATCGGGAAACGCATGCAAAAAACGCCGGACGATCTCATCCGTAACGGAAGATTTACCGGCGCCTCCGGTACCGGTGATGCCTAATACTGCCCCAACGGCATTTCCACCGCCTTCCCCGGAAGATGCGGCCGAGCTTTTCTTTTCAACAGGTAGGGCAATCTGGAGGTCGATACTTTCCGGCTTTAAACCATTTTCTGCCAACGTAATAGCACGGGCTATCCTGCGCACATCTTTTTTCTCGCCTAACGGCAATTGCCCGTTCCACCTCTTTGGGGCCTGCCAATATTCAGCCCGCTTCCAATCTCCCTCTCCTTCAGGAAGGCTCTTTTTAATCACATCCTCTATCATCCCCTCCAATCCCAACTTCCTTCCATCATCCGGACTATAAATTCTCGTGATACCATAATTATGGAGTTCATTGATTTCCTGCGGCAGAATGGTGCCACCACCGCCGCCGAATATTTTGATATGACTGCAGCCCTGCTGGTCCAGCAGGTCTTTCATATACTTGAAGAACTCTACATGACCGCCCTGGTAGCTGGTAATGGCAATGGCATGCGCATCTTCTTCAATGGCACACTCCACGATCTCGGCAACAGACCGGTTATGCCCTAAGTGAATAATCTCTGCGCCCTTGCTTTGCATAATGCGACGCATGATATTGATGGCGGCATCATGTCCATCAAATAAGGAAGCAGCCGTTACAATACGAACCTTCGGAACAGGTGTGTTATTCATAGTATTTATTCAAAATCATGTAAGTAGCAAACAAGGCAAAGTTAACCGAAAAAACTAATGCCTGTTAGCATGAGCCAATTGAGTTCTGAAAACGATTGCGGAAATTGGTTTGGTGTGCAATCAAAATGAAAGTAGTTTCGGCCATCATATAAATTGTTACCTGCTAATGAAGCTGATACGTTTTGGAAAAACAGACCACGAGCAACCCGGAATCGAGCTACCCGATGGAACCCGATTAGACACCTCGGCCTTTGGCGAGGATTACAATGAACAGTTCTTTGCCACCAATGGCATTGCGCGCCTGCAGGCATGGTTGCAAACCAATCAGTCAGCCTGTCCTGTTGTGAGCAGGGAAGAACGCCTCGGGCCCCCGCTGGCACGCCCTTCAAAGATTATTTGTATCGGGTTAAATTATTCCGATCATGCCGCTGAAAGCAATATGCAACTGCCCACTGAACCGGTGGTGTTTTTCAAAAGCACCACAGCCATCTGCGGACCAAACGATGACCTCATCATACCCCGCAACAGCACAAAAACCGACTGGGAAGTGGAACTGGCAGTGGTGATCGGCAAAAAAGCTTCTTACGTGGAAGAACATGAGGCCATGAATTATGTGGCCGGCTACCTGCTGCACAATGATTACAGCGAACGCGCCTTCCAGCTCGAACGCATGGGACAATGGGTAAAAGGAAAAAGCAACGACACCTTTGCTCCACTTGGCCCCTGGCTGGTAACGCCCGATGAAATAAAAGACATCAACAATCTTCGGTTATGGTTATCCGTTAATAACAAGATGATGCAGGACGGTAATTCAGCCAACATGGTATTTAAAATACCGTTCCTCATTGCGTACCTCAGCCAGTTTATGACCCTGCTTCCGGGCGATATCATCAGCACCGGCACCCCCGCCGGTGTAGGTCTCGGACAAAAACCCGAACCAGTTTACCTGAAAGCGGGCGATGTGGTAGAATTGGGAATTGAAGGGCTGGGAACAAGCCGACAAGTGGCGAAAAGCTGGGCAAAAAGCTAAAAATATTGATACACACTTTGTGAGCAAGTAAGTAGTGTATGCAAACCGCTGCCATATGAACTTCTTACCCAAATATTATGATGCAGCCCATTCCTCCCCCTCCGGGGGCCAGGAGATGGCTCCCGGGGGAGGCCAGGAGATGGCTTTGGGGGGCCAGGAGTGGGCTGGCAAAGCCCGTTACTGCCTCGCCCTTGATCTCAAGGACGATCCGCAACTCATTGCAGCATACGAACGCCATCACCAGCATGTATGGCCGGAGATTATTGACAGCATCCGGGCATCGGGCATTGAAGTGCTGGAAATCTACCGCACCGGCAACCGGATGTTTATGATCATCGAGGCTGGCCCTGATTTTTCATGGGAGAAAAAAGCAGCTATGGATGCCGCCAATCCTGTTGTGCAGCAATGGGAAACGCTGATGTGGAAGTTTCAACAGGCGTTGCCATGGGCCAAGGAGGGAGAGAAGTGGGTGTTGATGGAGAAGATATTTGAGATGCGATAGAGCTGCCTCAGTTTCGGAGGGCCATGCATGCGGAGGTATTTTTTGATCACCCCATCCATGAAGCAGGTTGAGGTAGTAAGAGGCTGCGGGCGGGGGCGCCAGCACGATAGTACATTAGCAACATTGTCGCATGGATGGGGTGGTCGCCAGACGCGTCCATCCCATGACGCCAGCGGCGGTTGAGCTGTTTACCGGTTGTAGCGGAATATCAATACAATCTTGAGCATGCAGTAAAGACCAATCTGCCATATGAACCTGTTACCAAAATATTATAACGCCGCCAATCACTCCCCCTCCGGGGGAGACCAGGAAGGGACAGCTTCCACCGGAGCCATCGACTCCCACGTCCACTTCTGGAAATACGATAAAAAACGCTACGACTGGATCGATACATCCATGAAAACCCTCCGGCAGGATTACCTGCCCGCACATTTTTCACTTACCCGGCAACGTAATGGAATAGAGGGCGTGGTGGCCGTACAGGCCGTGCAGGAAGAACTGGAAACGCATTTTCTCGTAGAACTCGCCAAATCACATCCTGAAATAAAAGGCGTGGTAGGATGGGTTGACCTGCAGGCAGACAATATAGAAGAACGATTGCAGTATTTTTCGCAATATCCTATTATCAAAGGATATCGTCATGTTGTACAGGGCGAACCGCTGGATTTTATGGCGCGGCCAAATTTCCGCCGCGGCGTACGCGCGCTGATTCCCTACAATTACACGTATGATATCCTGATCTATCACTACCAGTTACAGCCCGCAATTGATTTTGTACAGGCTTTTCCGGACATCAAACTGGTAATAGACCATTGCGCCAAACCGGACATCCGTAACAGGAATATCGACGAGTGGAAATTGCTGATGAAAGAAATCGCACAGGCGCCGAATGTATGTTGCAAATTGTCCGGACTATTTACCGAGGCCAACTGGAAAGAATGGAGCGCCGGTGATTTCTATCCTTACCTCGATGTTGTGTTTGAAGCATTCGGCACCGACCGCCTGCTGTACGGAAGCGATTGGCCGGTGATGCTGTTAAGCGGCATCTATGTACAATGGAAAAGTTTGCTGGAAAAGTATATGGAAAATTTTCCCGCAGAAGAAAAAGAGAAAGTTTTTGCCTTAAATGCCATCAATTTCTATAACCTGTAATTCATACCATGGATTTGCAACTTGCCAACAAAGTGTTTATTGTAACCGGAGGCGCCAAAGGGATCGGCGCCGCTATCAGCAAAACAATCGCCGCCGAGAAAGGAATTGTATTGATAGCCGGCAGAAAAAAAGCCGATAACCAGGCCATTGTAGACGAGATCGTCAAATCCGGCGGAAAGGCCGCTTCCGTTGCGGTGGAACTGGCAAAACCGGAAGCCTGCAAGGAAGTAATAGATTTCACCGTTGAAAAGTATGGAAGAATTGATGGCCTTGTCAACAATGCCGGCGTCAATGACGGCGTTGGACTGGAACGCGGCACTCCTGAAAGTTTTATGGAATCGCTGCAAAAAAATCTGAGCCATTATTATAACCTCGCGCATTATGCATTGCCACATTTGAAAAGCACCAAAGGCAGTATTGTGAATATCGGATCGAAAGTATCCGTAACGGGACAAGGGAATACGTCTGGCTATGCTGCATCGAAAGGCGCCATTAATGCGCTTACCCGCGAGTGGGCTGCCGAACTGCTGCCCTACTCCATCCGCGTAAATGCCGTCCTGCCCGCAGAAGTCTGGACGCCCTTGTATGAAACCTGGATCAATTCCTTGCCCAACCCCAAAGAAAAACTGGCGCAGATCGTGTCGCGCATACCGCTTGAAAAACGATTCACTACTGCAGAAGAAATTGCCAACATGGTGGTGTTCCTGCTGAGCCCGAGATCGAGTCATACCACCGGACAGATATTGTTCGTAGATGGCGGCTATACGCATCTCGACAGAGCATTAACGTAAGTGCTAAAGCAACCAAGGTTTTACTTCACCTGAAAAATCCCGATTGCATGTCTAATAAATCGTTGGTTCCCGGCAAATACCTGGTTCCGTTTATCCTGATCACCATATTGTTTTTTCTCTGGGCTTTTCTCCACAACAGCAACCCGATATTGATTCCGCATCTGAAGAAGGCCTGTCAGCTTACAGACACAGAATCTTCTTTTATTGATACGGCAGTATACCTGGGCTATTTCCTGATTGCCTTACCGGCAGGTTTGTTTATGAAGAAGTATGGGTATAAAAATGGAATATTGGTTGGACTCGTTTTGTTTGCCGCCGGTTCATTTTTGTTTTATCCTGCTGCATCGGCAAGAAGCTTTGAGTTTTTCCTGGTAGCATTGTTCATTTTTGCCGCCGGGGCAACATTTCTTGAAACAGCCGCCAATCCGTTTGCTGCAGGCATGGGCGATCCGGTTACTTCAGAACAACGTTTAAACCTTGCACAATCCTTTAATGGCCTGGGGGCTGTCATTGCTCCTATCATTGGTGGTCAGTTCATTCTTTCCGGCATTGAACATTCAGCAGATGAACTGGCCCTCATGTCGCCGGAGCAATTGAATAACTACCTGCAGTCGGAAGCAGATGCCGTAAAGATTCCTTATATGATCATGGGCGCTGCAGTGGTATTGGTAACTATCCTCATTGCTGTCACAAAGTTTCCTGCAGTCAAGGGAGAAGGTCATGATACCGGCAAAGGATTTTCCTTTTCCGTATTCCGGCACAGGAATGTGGCAGGTGCTGTAACAGCACAACTCTTTTATGTGGGGGCACAGGTATGTGTGGGGAGTTTTTTTGTGAGATATAGTAACCAATTGATGAATATGCCTGAAAAAGAAGCTGCAAGTTTGTGGGGCTTTGTGGCAATGGGCGGGTTCATGGCAGGCCGCTTTGTGGGAACATGGTTGATGAAATACATTAAACCCGCTAGTTTACTGGCATTGTACTCGGTAATTAACATTACACTGCTCGGGGTGGGTTTGCTAACATCCGGCGCCACTGCCGTTTATTGCATTGTAGCGGTGCCATTCTTTATGTCTATCATGTTCCCCACCATTTTTGCATTGGGAATTAAAGATCTCAATGAAGATGAAACCAAAATAGCTTCATCATTTTTGATCATGTCCATCGTTGGCGGGGCCATCTTCCCCGTCTTTATGGGAATGATCTCCGACAGCACAGGCAGCATTCAAAACGCATATATAGTACCGTTAGCTTGTTTTGTAATTACTTTCTGGTTCGGATGGCGTGGGTATAAGACGCAACCAACCACCAATTAACCGTATTTCCCAAAAACTTATTGAAAACACCATGTTCCGTCTCGATCATAAAACTGCCCTCATCACTGGTGGCGGCAGCGGTATAGGAAAAGCAATCGCTACTTTATTTGCCCAACAAGGGGCCACCGTATACATCCTTGACCTCGATGAAAAAAACGCGTCCCAACTGGCAGACGAACTGACCAAAGCGGGATCAACAGCTTATTTCCGCAAATGTGATGTATCCCGGCAGGCGGAGGTAAGGCTGGTGGTTGAGAGCATTGCCACTGCCGGCCCCATTGATATCCTGATCAACAACGCCGGTGTGAGTCATATCGGCACCGCCGAAAGCACCTCAGAAGCCGATTTTGACCGGCTGGTCAAGGTTAATGTAAAAGGCATGTACAACATGCTGCACTGCGTCATCCCCCATATGAAAAAATCCGGGGGCTCCATCATCAATATGGCTTCCATTGCCGCCCTCGTAGGCATTCCTGACCGCTTTGCCTATTCCATGAGCAAAGGCGCCGTGATAGGTATGACCCTTTCCGTGGCCAAGGACTACCTGCCTTATAACATCCGTTGCAACTCCATTTCACCGGCCCGTGTGCACACGCCGTTTGTAGACGGCTTCCTGCAAAAGAATTATCCCGGCCGCGAACAGGAAATGTTCGACAAGCTGTCCAAAACCCAACCCATCGGCCGCATGGGCAAACCGGAAGAAATTGCCTCCCTCGCCCTCTACCTGTGCTCCAATGAAGCAAGTTTCATAACGGGTTGCGATTATCCTATTGACGGAGGGTTTACGAAGTTGAATAATTAGGACTCCGGTGGCAGCTCGAATTAACAGTAAGCAGGCATTTGCCAGTTTATATAATTGAACCCTGGCTGGTGGTATTCCATTCAGGAAAGGCCGGTTAGTGGTCTTGTGCCAGAACTTTGTAAAGGGCTAAATCAGCTGTACATGACGCAACAGGGCAGATCTGCAATTTTGAATAAGCAGCCACTTCAGGAATGAATAGCATGATCATATATCCTGGCTGGTAACACTGTAAAATGCATTGCAAAAGGTCAAGCTCACAAATACAGTGTCACGCTCACAAAAAAATTAGTCATAGGCAGGCCTAACGGATAACCCATTTGGCAAATCCCCCAAACCGACAAATCCTGACTCATCCAATCCGCTGACAATCATCGTTATATAAAGTGTATCCGTTAGCGTAACCTAACCTCCTCAGGATAATTTCCCTCCGATCGCCCGATGCCTCATTTTGCTCCTTCGCGTGTCCCCACTCTTTTGCTCTTGCGCTCCATCAACTAAAAAATTTTCGCAACAGCATTTTCCTACACCAAATTGTCTTACATTGTGTACGACCTGCCCCAAAGCTAATTGCACGCATGTGAAAAAAATTGCTGCCATATTATTCGCCGGCATTTTCCTCTTTAACTGGTATGGTTACCGGTTACTCACTTCCTACCTGCAACAGCGTGCCGATAAACATCTTGAAGCCCGCCTTGATCAACACGATTACGATCATGCGCAGCTGATCGAAATGCGTGTGCCGCTCAATATGCCCTATCAGACCTTATTGACTACCGGTTATGAACGCGTGAACGGGGAAATTGAAATCGACGGCATTCATTATAAATATGTAAAGCGAAAAATCGAAAACGGTGAGCTGGTGCTGCTATGCCTGCCCAACCAGGCAAAAATGCGCCTCGAATCCGTCAGTAACGATTTCTTCAAACTCGTAAACGATCTGCAAAATCCTGCTCAAAATAAAAATCAGCTACCGGGCCCATCTTCCAAAAACCCGGTCACAGAATACTGGCAACAGTTAAACGACTGGAGCCTGACCGCACCTGGCGGTATTACGCATGCATATATACGTTATACCACACATTTGCCAGCATCACCCGTCATCACCACACCCGCCCAACCTCCTGAGTGCTGAGGAGTTTTATCATCGCCTTTATTTTTAACTGATCGCATCAACAGCCTCTATAGCTGTAATTTTTTCCATTAATGTAATTACACCTATGCGTACGTTTTTGTGTGCAGTAACCCTGCTCATAACTATCTCGTCGTGCAAACAGGACTACGATAAAGTGTTGCACGACCCGGTATTATACAGCAACCTTACAGGCCGGCTCACCGAAGTAATGACCTATGATATCTTTTCCCCTCCCGTAGCCAGTCGCATTTACGCTTATGCTCACCTTGCTGCATATGAGGTGATGGTCCAGGGAGACAGCAATTATATTTCACTCAAAGGACAATTGAAGGATTTCAACGAAGTACCCCAACCGGAACCCGGTATGGAGATTGATTATCCATATGCCTCCATGATTGCACTGATGGAAGTAGGGAGAGCGCTTACCTTCTCCAAGGACCAAATCGACAGGATTGTAGATTCACTTACCGGGCTTGCCAAAAAACACGGCATGCCCAAAAAAATGAAGCAGGATTCGGAAGCCTTTGGTACCAAAGTGGCCAATGCGGTGCTGGCATGGAGCAAGTCTGATAATTATGCGCAAACACGCTCCGCCGCCAAATACACCGTGCCCAACGAAGATGGCAAATGGGTACCCACGCCACCTGCTTACATCGCCGCCGTTGAACCTGCATGGCGCACCATCCGCACCATTGCGCTCGACAGCAGCAATCAGTGCGCACCGCCACCGCCCGCACCGTACAGTCACCAGGAAGGAACGGAATTTTACAACTGGGCAAAGGAGGTGTATGATATAGGCAATAGTCTCACCGAAGAACAAAAAGCCATTGCCAATTTCTGGGATTGCAATGGTTTTAAAATGCATGTAGTAGGGCACACCATGTTTGCCACCAAAGCCATGACGCCCGGAGGTCACTGGATGGGCATTGTAGGTATTGTTTGCAAAGACCAGCAGGCAGACTTCAGCAAAACAATCTACGCCTACTCAACCGTAGCCTTTGCGCTGATGGACGCATTCATTTCCTGTTGGGATGCCAAATACACCTTCAACCTGGTACGCCCCGAAACCGTAATCAACAAATACATCGATCCGGAATGGAAGCCATTCCTGCAAACGCCGCCGTTCCCCGAATATACCAGCGGGCACTCGGAAATCTCCAGCGCTTCCGCTACCGTACTCGAACACATCTTCGGCCCCAACGTTGCCTTCCGCGATTCTACCGAACGCGCCTGGGGCTGGCCCGACCGGCATTTCAAATCTTTCCGCGAAGCAGCCAACGAAGCAGCTATCAGCCGCTTTTATGGCGGCATCCATTACCGCCGCAGCTGCGAAGTAGGAATAGAACAGGGCCTCCAGGTAGGCAACCACGTGCTGAGGAAACTGAAAATGAAAAAAGAGCCTGATATACAACTGGCAGGCAAATAAGTGCCCCGCCTTTGTACGGTAGCTTATTTCTTCCTAAACATGTTGATTGAATGCTATCCAAAACACACTCATTATGAAAAAACTTATCATTCTCGCTATAGTAATTGTTGTTGCACAGGAAGCGCTTGCACAGGGTTGTGTGGCTGTTCGCAGCACCGGGGCTTTTTGCACCCGGCCAGACGCTGTTCAGGCAAAACAGGAAGGCTGGCAGCTGAACATGAATTATCGCTATTTCCGCTCTTTCCGCCATTTCCGTGGCGATCATGAAGAAAAAGAAAGACTGGAAAAAAATACTGAAGTGATCAACTGGGCGCATGCGCTTGACCTGGCGCTCGTGCGCAATTTCAACAGCCGCTGGTCACTGGCTATAAACCTGCCGGTATTGTCAAACGTACGGTCATCCATGTACGAACATGGCGGCAATGGTAATGGTCAGAATGGTCGCCATAAAACACGTTCATTCGGCATTGGCGACCTGCGCATTACCGGTTATTACTGGCTGTTGGACCCGGCAAAAAGTATGAAAGGGAACATCCAGGTAGGGCTGGGTTTAAAACTTCCTACCGGTGATTACCGCTACATGGATTATTTCATAAAGAATGACAGCACCAAACTGCTCGGCCCGGTTGACCAATCCATTCAACTGGGCGATGGTGGAACCGGCTTCACCACAGAAGTGAATGCTTTTTACAACTTTACCCATCACTTTGGTCTGTACGCCAACTTTTACTACCTCTTTAACCCGCGCGAACAGAATGGCGTTTCTACCTCACGCGGCGGACCAACCGCTCCGTCCAGTATTGAAAACGGTAGTGATGTGATGAGCGTGCCCGACCAGTATATGGCACGCCTGGGCGCCAATTACACGATCAACCGCTTCAGCATTTCCGGTGGTTTACGCCTCGAAGCAGTGCCCGCTGAAGACCTGATCGGCGGCAGCAACGGCTTCAGAAGGCCCGGTTATATTCTTTCTGCTGAACCCGGCATCACATACCAATTCAATAAAGCTACCGTGTTCGCTTCTGTACCTGTTGCCATCAAACGCGATCGCGTGCAGAGCGTGCCTGACAAAATCAGAACGGCTTTGACCGGTAATTATACCCAGGGCGACGCCGCTTTTGCCGATTACCTGATCAATGTAGGATGCTCTTTTAAACTTTAATATGGAAAGGTTCACCGCAGAGCAGCAATGCCTGTAAGGTTTGCTACGCTGCCATTCCGTGTAGCAAACCTTACAGGTTTCTCTCTGCATTTGTACACCGCTGGGGCAAAACCTGCATACTCCATTAAATTATTTATTGCCTGGCATTCACCAGCCGGGCGCCATTAACTATTAAATCACCTGATATGAATATGTTACCGGCAAAGTGCCCCATCTGCACTTTGTTGATCATTGTGGTTCTTTCCGGGTCCTTACCACTGAAAGCGCAAACTGACCTCGATGCGCTGATGATGAATAAAAATAAATTGTGCGCCGGTTTTATGTATGTGCATAATAGTTGGGATGAATACTGGGAAGGAACATTCAAACGCGACAATCAAAATCTCGGCACGGTCACAACGCAAATGATAGGCGTGATGGGTGCTTACGGTATCACCAACAAAGTAAATCTTATCTTCTCCCTGCCTTATGTAAAAACCAAAGCCTCTGCAGGCACTTTCAGCGGTCTCGATGGTATCCAGGACCTCTCCCTCTTTGGTAAATGGCAGGCCGCTAAATGGAAAGCCGGTAAAGGATATATTACCCTGTTTGGCGTTGCCGGCATTTCTTTTCCCGTTTCCAACTACACTGCCGATTACCTGCCGTTCTCTATCGGGCTGGAAAGCAAAACCCTCTCGCTGCGTGTAATTACCGATTATAATATCAGCAAGAGCGCAATCTGACGGCGCTGATCAATAGTTTTTTAGGAATTTCCTATTGTTGGTTATCGACATCCTGTTTCTACAGGATGTTTTTTTATATTTATAAAGGGCGATGAGGTGCTGTAACTTAAACAACCCGGTTATGAAAAAACGTTGCATTTTTCTGATCTGTTATGTTTATTTGTGCTTACCTATCATGGCGCAAGCACCCCAAACCCCCGACAAAATTTATGGAGAGCTGTTTCATGCTGTCCAGATGAACCGCGTGTTTGCAGATGGGAAAACCTTTGTCGACTGCATTCCCCTTCGTTCTCCCCAGGCCATTATGGAAGATTATCACCGGTTAAAGCGCAGTGATAGTTTCAATTTGAAACAATTTGTAGAAGCCAATTTTCAATTACCCCGCACACCACAACTCAACTATGTTACGCGGGAAAAAGATGTGGTAATGCACATCAAAAATCTCTGGGGCGTATTACGCCGTGAACCTGACTCCGTTGTCGAAGGAAGTTCCCTGTTGCCTTTGCCCTATCCGTATATAGTGCCCGGAGGTCGTTTCCGCGAAATTTATTACTGGGATTCTTATTTCACGATGCTGGGCTTGAGAGAAAGCGGCGAAGTGCGCATGATTGAAAATATGGTAAACAATTTTGCCTGGATGATTGACCGCTATGGTCATATTCCCAATGGCAATCGCACGTATTACCTCGGCCGTTCCCAACCACCATTTTTTGCATTGATGGTAGAATTGCTGGCCGAAATCAAAGGTGATTCCACCTATGCAAAATACCTGCCTGCATTGAAGCAGGAGCATGCATTCTGGATGGATGGCGCTGCACAACTGAAACCCGGCCAGGCTTATCGTCGCGTTGTACATCTCGGTGATGGTATTATACTGAACCGTTATTACGACGACAGCGTGGCGCCGCGCCAGGAAAGCTATCGCGAAGATGTAGAAACTGCTGCCCGCTCAGGCAGAAACAAAAATGAAGTGTACACCCACCTGCGGGCTGCAGCAGAAAGCGGCATCGACTTCAGCAGCCGCTGGTTTAAAGACGGGAAAAACCTCACCACCATTCACGTAACTGATTTTATACCCGTAGACCTCAATGCCCTCTTGTATAAACTGGAACTCACCATTGCCAAAGCTGCACTGATCAATGGCGATGACAGTCTCAGTCGTGTATTCATTGAAAAAGCAGACCGGCGCCAGGCAGCCATTGACAGGTTCTGCTGGAACAAGCAGTTGAAATACTATACTGATTACAATTGGAAAACAAAGCAGGTGTCCAATGCAGTCACGCCTGCCGGCATGTACCCGTTTTGTGTGTTTGTAAAAAATCCCGATTACCTCAGTCTGCTGGCGCGACAAGCCAGTGAACAGGTACGTGAAAAATTGTTGCAACCGGGCGGCATCCGGGCCAGCGCTGTCGTTACCGGCGAACAATGGGATGCGCCCAATGGTTGGCCGCCACTGGTATGGATGACCATCTGGGGGCTCGACCGTTGTGGTCAGCGCCAATTGGCCAGGGATATTGCCACCCGATGGATCAAACTGAATATCGACGTATTCAACCGTACCGGCAAACTCATGGAAAAGTACAATGTTACCGATCTCAACCTCGAAGCAGGCGGCGGCGAATATCCGTCACAGGACGGCTTTGGCTGGACGAACGGTGTGTTGTACCTGCTGATAAAAAAATATGGACGCCCGGAAGATTAACGGGCAACTATTATTCCATTGAACCACACAACCAATTGACCACATGAAAGTATTCCCCGCCTTTGTATTGTTGTTCTTTTTACAGGCATCCTTATTTGCGCAAAACCAAACTGCATCCTTTCCCAAAGATTTTATAGGCGTATGGAAAGGCAAGCTCGACTGGTATAGGGCAGGAGATACAGCAGCGCGTAAGATCGATATGGAATTGCATATCCTGCCTTCCAAAGACACCGCCGGACAATACACCTGGCGCCTGGTATACGGCAAGCCGGGCGAAGACAACAGGCCCTATATTTTAAAACAGGCAGATACCACCGGCACCCATTGGGTAATTGATGAACTGAATGGAATCGTACTGGACCAATACTGGATCGGTAACCGGTTTTATGGTTCGTTTACGGTGCAGAACACTACGATCGTCAACTGCTATTATCTCGAAAAAGAAAACCTTATTGCAGAATTTATCAGCTGGCCTGCCAAACCTGTTGCCACCACGGGCAAAGGCAATGAGGACGCTCCTTTTGTAGACAGTTACAACATAAGAAGTTTACAGCGGGCCGTCCTGAAAAGGCAGTAAGCAAAAGCCCGAATGATTGCTACCATCATTCGGGCCTTCCGGCTGCTGGTCTTTCCAGAGCTTCCTGTTTCCACATCTGCCAGCTGTGGGTCTTTTCAAAATTCTTTTTTCTGTAACTGCCAACTGCCGGCTTTTCATAGCTGCAGGTTTCAGCCCCTCCTTTTCAGACAGGCAGGCTCAGGGTTTATTGTTGAATCACCGGTATCATTCCGCGTATACCCATATCAGTTATAGTTTCTCCTTTCGTGGGCTCCCATTTTCCGTCCTGCACCACTTCTACCCATTCAAAACTCTTGTTGGTAGAGAAGGATACTTCCACCACTATGTCCTGTTGTTCTTTCCCGGTAATGGTAAGTTTGCCGGGCGTAAACGCGCCGGTTACCACGCAGGAGCCGGGTGGTATGGGAGAAGTATTGAATATAGGATTTACCACAGTGGTTGCCCCTTCAGGAGCCTGCCCGGTGGTGGCAAACTTGAAGGAAACAGGAGGCAATGAATTTGTGATCAGGGTATAAAAGCCCCAGAAACCTTGCTTTTTATTTTCATTGACAGTGATGGTAGAATCACCTACGGTAAATTCTTTGATGTAGGTATTGTATCCAATAAATCCGGCGATTGACCCGGTAAATTCTTTTTTAACCGTGATAGGGCCAACAGTAGTATCTACCAGGAAACTTACGTCTGCTGCCTGGTACGATATGGAAACGCGCAGCCATTCATAATCGCCCGGCTTGATAGCCTTGATGGGTACCGTCAGGAACACCGAATCATGTTGCACCAACACGGCTTTTTCAAAATCAATGGCAGAATCGCCACCGGCTGTGGTCTCTGCCGCACGGTACAGAATATCGCCCATACCCAGCGGCGTGGTGGCATTGGGCGCCAGTTCTATATAATGCGCGCTCATGGCGGTCATCTTCGGACTTTGCGCAGCATGTCCCGGCGCCACATCGGCAGGTTCACCCAAATTGTTCAGCCGCACCTGGGTTGAATCAAACTTGAATTTGAATATCAGCTTTGCCTCCGTGGGAGGATCAAAGGTGGCTTCTGTTTTCTTGCAACTGGTGCCAAGCAAGAAACCAGCTATACCCAATAAAAGTAATTTGTTTTGCATGCGGTTGTGGTTTCAAGACAATTATCAAAACGTTTCACCAATACCAAAAATTGCTCAATAAAAAGGGCCGGAATGGTTACTGGTTGCAGGTCATATGGTTATGTGATGGCCCTGTTGTCATATGTCCGTTTAACAATACCCCCCTCAGTTCCCTGATCACGCATTATCTTCGCGAAAATTTTTTGTAATGGTAAAACAATTGCTCCTCTTCCTTACCTGTACCATCCTGCTGGCTGCCTGTACGCCCAACAACATTACTGAAGACAACAGCCTGAAAAAGTATTTCGATGAAAACCAGGTAACCGGTTGCTTCGGCCTGTTCGACAACCAGAAAGGAGAGTTTACCATTTATAACGTACCTCGCTTTACCGACAGCGCCTACCTGCCTGCATCCACGTTCAAAATAGTGCTTTCACTGATCGGCGTGGAAACTAAACTGATGGTAGATAGCAGTGCCGTTATCCGTTGGGACAGCGTGCCCAGTGGCCGCACGGAATGCGACCGGGATATGAGCATGAACCAGGCCTTCCGCACCTCTTGTCCCAACTGGTACCAACAACTGGCACGCCGCATTGGCAAAGACACCATACAACACTGGCTCGATACCCTGGGCTATGCCGGGCGTTATGATACCTTCAGAATCGGCAATAATCCCGAAACTTTCTGGCTCGATAATTCAGCCAAAGTAACGGCCGATGAACAAATGGGACTGGTAAAAAGATTGTACTTCGACCAGTTGCCTTTTCTCAAACGCAGCCAGCGCGTGGTGCGGGAAATGATGTTGCAGGAAGACAACGCCAACTACAAACTGAGCTATAAAACAGGCTGGGGCACCACTGAAAAAGATCATTCATTGGGTTGGATCATAGGCTGGATTGAAGAAAACAATCATCCTTACTTTTTTGTGCTGCAGATCGAAACCCCGGACAAAAATGCCGACATTGCTGCTATTCGACTGAAAATGCTGAAAGATATACTGGCACAGCTCGGATTTTTCCAGGGAAAGAAATAAAAAGCGCACCTGGCAGTACAGTTATACGCAGATAATTAAATATTGCTGCATTCCCGTGAAACACCCTGCCGTTTAATCTTTGGCTTTTCTTTTGCTATTACCTGTTGGTAAATTGTAGTCAGGATTACCCAATCATTCATGTTCCGCTTCCAGCACATAGAATCACTGACCGGCCTCGCAGTCATCCCCCTGCTGGTGGCGCTGTTTTATCTGTTACTCACGTGGAAAAAGAAAACCAAACGCCGCATAGGCAACGAAAAACTGGTCAATGAACTGACCCGCAATTATTCTTCCCGCAACTTTCTGATCAAATTCATACTGGTTACGACAGCCATTGCTTTCGTAATTGTTGGTATAGCCAACCTGCAGCAACCGGGCGCTATGGAAAATATCCAGCGCAAGGGCGTAGATGTGGTGCTGGCAATAGATGTGAGCAAGAGTATGCTGGCAGAAGACATCAAACCCAACCGCCTCGAAAGAGCGCGCCAGGTTGTGTACAGGCTGATGGAACAAATGCCCAACGACCGGATAGGCCTGGTGTTGTTTGCCGGCAGGGCTTACCTGCAAATGCCATTAACCACCGACCATACTGCCGCCCGCATGTACGTACAACAGGCCGGCCCCGATGTAGTGCCCACGCAGGGAACTGTAATAGCCGATGCCCTGCGCATGAGCAATGCGGCCTTCAACAGCAAGGAACGGAAATTCAAATCCATCATACTGATTACTGATGGTGAAGACCACGACCCCGATGCGCTTCCGCTGGCACGACAACTCGTTAACGAAGGCGTCATGATCAACACCATTGGCATCGGTTCTTCGCAAGGCGCTCCTATTATCGATCCTGTTACCAAAGAATACAAAAGAGACGACCATAACAATGTTGTAGTATCCAAACTCAATGAAAATATACTGCAACAGCTCGCAGCCGCTACCAAAGGCGTATACGTGCATCTGGACGATGTAAACACAACGGTAGATAAAATCATCAACCAGTTGGGCACTATTGAGGCCACCGCCCTGGAAGACGATGCATTTCGCGACTACAAGAGCTATTTTCAATGGTTTCTTGCGGCTGCATTGTTATTGCTGCTGATTGAATTTTTCATTCCCGAACGAAAATTCAGCACCATATGAAAAAACGATTGGTCATAGGGATGATGTTATCCGTAGCAATGGCGCTGAAAGGATATGCGCAGGATGACCAGAAAACCATTCGCAACGGCAATCGCCTGTACAAGGAAGGTCAGTATGAGCAGGCGCAATCGCTGTACCAACAGGCGGCCACCAATAGTCCTTCGAATGCGGTTGCCCGTTATAACCTGGGCAATGCCCTGTATCGAAACAACCAGTTTGCTGATGCAGAAAAGGAATTTGATGCCGCCATTACTGCCGCGCCTGATAAAGCATTAGCACAAAAAGCATGGTACAACAAAGGCCTTGCCTTAATAAAACAAAAAAAGCTGGAAGAAAGCATCGAGGCCTGGAAAGAGGCGCTGCGCCTTGATCCCACGGATGAAGATGCAAGAGCCAATTTACAAAAAGCCTTGTCGGAACTGAACAAACAAAAACAAAACCAGCAGCAACAACAGCAGCAGCAAAAACAGCAACAAAATCAGCAACAACTGCAACGCCAGCAGCAAAGCAAACTCGACCGGCGTAAAATTGAGCAATACCTCGAATCGCTGCGCCAGAAGGAGCAGGAAGTGCACCGGAAAATAAAAGAAAACCGCAGCCGCTCCGTGAACAGGCCGGAAAAAGACTGGTAACGATTACTTGTATTGCAAACAACAGTTATAACCGACCATAAGGTCCGCATCATAGCAAGACAAGAAATGTTACCATTGAAACCATGTACCGGGCCCGAACTGCGCATACTCCGGGCATAATAGCAAGAATTGTTATCACAAAATCATCTTACGACGGCACTTGTTGCAGGACAGAAAGGTTTTATTCCCGTTAATGTACTATAAGCAGTCAACTTTATTTGCCGCCATTTGTCTAATTTGCAGGGTATTGTAAACCACGCAATGTATTGTAATTCATTAACAACAGGATCCCGCCTCAAAACAAGGGAAGTGTCCATTGGCCACCTCCTTATGGGCAACCTGCACCCGGTACGCATCCAGACCATGACCACTACAGATACCATGGACACCATGGGCACCGTGGCACAAACAATTCGCTGCATAGAAGCCGGCGCTGAACTGGTACGCATCACGGCGCCCAGCAAAAAGGAAGCTGAAAACCTGCTGATCATCAAAAATGAATTACATAAACAGGGATATAAAACGCCGCTGGTGGCAGATATTCATTTCACGCCCAATGCGGCGGAAATTGCTGCCCGCATCGTTGAGAAAGTGCGCGTGAATCCCGGCAATTACGTGGATAAGAAAAAATTTCAGCAGCTCGATTATTCCGACGCTGAGTATGCCGCAGAAATTGAACGTATCCGGGAACGGTTTACCCCCCTGGTAAAAATCTGTAAGGAATACGGCACTGCCATGCGCATCGGCACCAATCATGGTTCGCTCAGTGATCGCATCATGAGCCGCTATGGCGATACGCCTATGGGCATGGTGGAAAGCGCTATGGAATTTTTGCGCATTGCCCGCGATGAAAACTATCACAATATTGTGCTGAGCATGAAAGCCAGCAATCCGCTGGTAATGGTACAGGCCTACCGCCTGCTGGTAGATACCATGCTGAACGAATTTGGTGAATGCTACCCCCTTCACCTGGGCGTTACAGAGGCCGGTGATGGCGAAGATGGTCGCATTAAATCTGCCATTGGCATCGGCACCCTGCTGGAAGATGGCCTGGGCGATACCATTCGCGTGTCGCTCACTGAAGACCCCGAATTTGAAATTCCCGTATGCAAAGACCTGGTGAAGAAATACCAAATTCGCCATACGCAACAGGAAATTCCCCAGGTGATCAGCCTTCCCTATTCCCCCTATGAATACAAGAGAAGGGAAACACACGCTGTAAGTAACATTGGCAGTGGTTACACGCCCGTGGTAGTGGCAGATTTCAGCAAAGCAGCATCCATTACCCCTACCGATCTTACGGTTATCGGATATACCTACGATGCATCCACCGATAAATGGACCATTCACGATGCCGCAGCCGATTATTTATATACCGGCAACCAGGTATTGTCATTTGCTTTGCCCGGCACCGTGAAAGTGATCTGCAATTACGCCACCTGGTTACAGCATCCCGATAAAGAAAAATATTTTCCACTGTTTAACGTTGATGAATACCTGAAACACACCGACCGCTCTCCGGTGCTCAATTTCATTGCGGTAGATACTGCCACGCCACAGGCAGCCCAGGTTATGCAGGCAATGCGGCGCGATAAGACGGCTGTGCTCTGCGTACAATCTTCCGATGCCTTGCCCATGCACTCGGTACGCAGGTTCATAATTGAGTTGATGAACCAGGGTATAACGGCGCCGGTTGTGTTGTGTGTGCATAGCGAAGATGCCACCATCGATGAACAACTGATACATTTCTCCGCCGAAAGCGGCGCCCTCCTGCTCGACGGTATGGGTGATGGCATTTGGCTCACCAACAATCCAGATAGGATCAGCAACCTGAAAGTGAACGGCAGAACCTATCTCGAAACAAAGAACAATTACCAGTTTCTCAACAATACCTCTTTCTCCATTTTACAGGCAACGCGCACGCGCATTTCAAAAACGGAATACATTTCCTGCCCCTCCTGCGGCCGTACGCTGTTTGATTTGCAGGAAACCACGGCCAAAATCCGCGCAGTGACCCATCATCTCAAAGGCGTAAAAATTGCCATTATGGGATGCATAGTGAACGGCCCCGGTGAAATGGCCGATGCAGATTTTGGTTACGTTGGCAGCGGTCCCGGAAAGATTACACTATACAAAGGCAAAGAAGTGGTGAAGCGGAATGTTGATAGCGCCGTTGCCGTAGACGAACTCATCAACCTCCTCAAAGAAAACGGGGCCTGGAGAGATCCAATGTGATGATGCACCAATGCAGACATTTCAAAGTATGTTGAAACTTTCTGCCAACCCGGTTGTTAATTTTCAAAAATGCTAATTTGCTTATTAAAAAGTGAACCGCATAGACCGTCTTCACGCTATTCTGACCCACTTGCAAAGCAAGAAAAGGGTTACAGCGCAGGAACTGGCCGATCGCTTCAACATCAGCCTGCGTACGGTGTATCGCGATGTAAAAGCACTTGATGAAAGCGGCGTGCCGGTAATTGGCGAAGCAGGCAGCGGCTATTCCATTATGGAAGGTTATCGCCTGCCGCCAGTCATGTTTACCCAGGAAGAAGCCGCAGCATTGATCATGGGCGCCAAGCTGGCGGAACGCATGACCGATGCTTCTGTAAAAAAACACTTCGACGCAGCCCTCTATAAAATAAAAGCAGTACTGCGCAGTACCGATAAAGACCATATAGAAAATCTCGACGAACATATTGCCGTATATCGCCCACGCGTGTTCAAGGAAGAATCCTCCAGTCAATACCTGGCCGCCTTGCAAAAAGCCATTGTAGATAAAAAAGCAATTTTTATCCGTTACCACTCTTTGGACGAGCAACTGACTGAACGGGTGGTAGAACCCATTGGCCTTTGCTATTACTCCCAGAACTGGCACCTGATTGGCTGGTGCCGTATGCGGCAGGATTACCGCGATTTTCGTGTAGACCGCATCCAGCGATTGCAGTTGAAGGATGAAAGTTTTGAAAAAAAATCGCACCCCACACTCCGGGAATATATAGACAGTTATATCAACGCGCACGACCTGCACGAAGTAACGGTGCTTTTCCACAAAAAAGTGCTCCGCTACATCAGGGACCAGAAATATTATTACGGTTTCGTGCGCGAAGAAGATGCGGGCGAATATATGCGTATGCATTTCGTCATCAGTTCCTGGCATTCTTTCGGCCGCTGGCTCCTCATGTTTACCGATTGCGTGCGTGTAGAATCTCCTGCTGCCATGAAAGAAACGATGGAAAAACTGGTGGCGGAGTTAAAGAGCGTTTACCAATAAGCGGGCCAAAACCGGCCATTGTGTAACGAAACCAGGGCAAGGAATGCATGGGTGAATTGGCAATACTACCAAATTCTATCCCTGCTGACATAAGGTTGTCACTACCCGGTTGTTGATTTGCTTTAAATCACTCTTTGAGCAATTATATTTCATTCACAATTAAACGATAATACCATGATTCGCACCATTTCCGATTTCCAGGAAAGATGGAAGAATGAATCCGATGCCACAATCAACATTTTCCGTCACCTTACCGACGAATCCTTGTCTGCAAAAGTGCATCCCGATACCCGAACCCTCGGGCGGCTGGCTAATCACCTCATTGAAACCATTTATGAGTTTGGTCACAAGCTGGGGCTTGGGCTACAAGAACAGCATATTGTATACAAGTCTGTAGCCGAACTCACAGCAGCGTATGAAGCTGTCTCCAATCAATTCCTGCAGGCAGTGACGCAACAATGGAACGATTCCTCACTCCTTAATGAAGTAGAAATGTATGGTGAACCCTGGAAAAATGGCCTATCATTATATAATCTCATCGCACACCAGGTACACCATCGCGGACAAATGACTACGCTCATGCGCCAGGCAGGATTGCGTGTTCCGGGCATATACGGGCCCAGCCGCGAAGAATGGGTAGCCTACAATATGCAACCGCAGGAGTAAGGGACCACGGCCGGCCCGGCAGTATGCTCCCGCAGGTAAGTCGGCGGTGCGCTCCTGCGGCGGTTATGGTGTTGCCCATTCCAGGGCAATGAACTTTTGTACTGCAACAAACTTCCACTCGCTGTACCTCCAGATACCTCTCCATCCCCCGCTGGCGCGGACCACTCCATCCACGCAACATACTCACCGGGGCAAGTTCGTGCTAGCGCCCCCGCAAGCGGGGATGGATTGGCATCCTGGTGTACCTATAAAAAAAATGGTTACTGTAGCAAGCATGTAATCCAATTTTTGCTCACCAACATTTTGCTTTCATGTAAAAAGAGATGGCATGCAAGTAAGAATACATCCGGCTGTAATGGTGCTAACGCGATCGTACAGAACCACGCTGAAGGAATTGCACCAATTCACCCATGTGTCGCAGGAACTCTATGCAGAAGCGGCAGGCAAAGCGCTCGTCAGCGGACCTGTATACTGGGTCTATCGTGGTGCCGACGGCCATCCGGATACGCTTTTTACCCTCGACATTGCATTGCCCATACAGGGATTTTTCAACACCGAAAAATCTACCATACGCGAACTGCCGGCATTCAAAGCCGTGGTATGCCGCCACGAAGGCCCCTGGGAACAACTGCCATCCACATACGAAAAAATAATGGAGTTCGTGGAAAAGTATAAAATTCCCATCCGCGATGAATGCCGGGAATTATATATCAATGTAGATTTTCAGCAGCCATCGAACAATATAACAGAAGTACAGGTGGGGGTGGTATAGTTTACTTTACACAACCCTTGTTCCTTCTTCCACCTGCGTTACATACACATCCGGCGTTTTGCCAAAGCGGGCAGCAAAAGCCTGTTGTATGCGCGAAGTAAAAGCTTCCACCTTGTTGGCTTGTACAATGTTGATGGTGCAACCGCCGAAACCTCCGCCCATCATGCGTGCACCGGCCACTTCGGGCATACCACGTGTTTCATCTACCAGGAAATCCAGTTCAGGACAACTCACTTCATACAACTTGCTCAATCCGTCGTGCGTGGCATACATCAAAGCGCCAAACGCGGCCAGGTCGCCTTTTTGCAGGGCAGCGCAACCGGCCAGCAAGCGTTCCTTTTCATTTACCACATACGAACAACGGTTATACACCACCGGTGGCAATTCGTTTTTATGGGCATCGAGTTGTGCAGGTTCAATGCCCCGCAGGGTGGTAATGCCGGGGTAATGTTGCTTCAACATCTGTACACCTTCTTCGCATTGCTGACGGCGTACATTGTATTCCGAGCCGGCCAGCGAATGGCTTACCATACTGTTCACCAGCACAATCTTGTATCCGGGAAAATCAAATGGAATGTATTCATATTCCAGGCTGCGGCAATCCAGTTTCATTACATGCCCCTTCTTGCCGTGCAGACAGGCAAACTGGTCCATAATACCACATTTTACGCCTACGAACGTATGTTCTGTTTTTTGCCCGATGAAGGCGAGGTCCATCCGGCTATGGCCCAGTTGAAACAATTCGTTCAGGGCAAATCCATACGCAGAACACAGGGCAGCAGAAGAACTCATACCGGCGCCCACGGGAATATTGCCATCAATCAGCACATCGGCGCCGCCAATCTTTTTACCCTGCTGCTGGATATGGTACGTAACGCCCAGCAGGTAGTTCATCCAGCCCGAACGGGGAGCTGTATTGTTTACAGGAAAAGAATAACTTTCTGCAAACTGGTTGGCGTATACATTGATCTCCTCACTGCCATTGGCTGCAATGGCCACGTATATACATTTGTCAACTGCGCCGGGCAGTACAAATCCTTCGTTGTAATCTGTATGTTCCCCAATTAAATTTACTCTTCCGGGTGCGGCAATAATCAGTGGTTCTCTGTTGTATCGTTGCCTGAATGCTTCCCTTAATTGTTCTACCATGGTTAAGTACGAATAGTTGGTTGTAAATAATGCACAATGGCCAATCCAGAGGCAAGCCTGCAAGATAGTGAAACCGGTAAAAAACTTTCCATACAATCAACCCTATCACCACAATAACAAGGCATGGACCTACGCTCCCTGGCAGAAAATGCAAGCATGAATCCGGCCCGAAACTTTTACAGCCGGGTTTTCGCCGCATTGAATGAAAACGAGTAAATTGCCACAAATAATGCCGATTATGAGATTCCTGAAATACATGTTTGTAACCATATGCTGCCTGGTGGCTGTAGGTTGTTTTGAAGTAGACGAAGTAATTACCATTAATGAAGACGGCAGCGGGGTGTATAACTCCAAAATGGACATGAGCCAGCTGCTGATATTGATGGAGAGCTTTGCCGGTGAAGAGGGACTGAAAAGTCAGGGGCTTGACAAGATTATCGATACCACCATCCGACTGGGTAGCCTGCTGGATAGCGTAAAAGATATAAGCGACGATCAAAAAGACCTGCTCAAGAGCGGCACAATGAGCCTGAAAATGAATTATGAAGAACAGGTCTTTAAATTCACCATGGATGTACCTTACAAAAGCCAGGACAACCTGCAGCAGTTGTTACAGGGTGGCGGTAACGGCACCAGCGCACTGGCCCAGGTACTCAAACAGGCTTTTCAAAAGCCCGGTGAAAGCAGCGCTTCCGCACCCGCTGGCGACCCTCAGTTAGGTGATGTAGGAGCCATTTATGATGTGACGATCAAAAACGGGCTGATCAGCAAAAAGCTGAATGAGGAAAAAGCAAAAGCATTGTTCGATAATCCCGAAATACAGCAATTAAAACAAATGAGCAGCGCTGGTATGGAACTGCTGTATACCACTACCATCCATTTGCCCAGGCCTGTCAAAAATGTTGACAATGCTGTGCTGAAATTGTCTGACGACAAGAAAACAGTTACGTTGAAATACAACCTGCTGGACCTGATAGAAGATCCATCCAAATATTCCTATACCATTGAATATTAGCCGGAGTTTACACAATGATAGCAGCAAGGGTGGTAGGGTATAGTTGCTGCTGCATCGCTGTACACCTTTAAACGCTATGCAAAAAACAGACTTCCTTGTTATTGGCTCGGGCATTGCCGGGCTTACGTTCGCTATAAAAGCTGCACAAAAATTTCCCGATAAGAAAGTACTTGTCATTACCAAAACCATAGCCGACGAAACCAACACCAAATATGCGCAGGGTGGCGTTGCCGGCGTAACGGATTTTGAAAAAGACAGTTTCGAGAAACACATCGAAGACACCCTCATTGCCGGCGATGGGTTGTGCAACCGGCAGGTAGTGGAAATTGTGGTGAAAGAAGGCGTTGACCGCATCCATGAAATGATCAGTTGGGGCGCACAGTTCGATAAGGAGGCCGATGGTGATTATAAACTCGGCAAGGAAGGCGGCCATAGCGAATACCGCATACTCCATCACAAAGATGTGACCGGTCGGGAAATGGAGCGCGCCCTGCTCGAAGCAGTGGCAAAATGCAAAAACGTTGAGATCATCAAACATTGTTTTGTTATTGATCTCATCACCCAGCACCACCTGGGTTACCTCGTTACCAAATCAACCCCTGACATCGAATGTTATGGCGTATATGCGCTGAACCTCGTTACCCACCAGATTGAAAAGATTCTCGCCCCGGTTACCGTACTGGCCACCGGCGGCAACGGGCAGGTGTACCGCTCTACTACCAACCCGCATATTGCCACCGGTGATGGCGTAGCCATGGTGTACCGCGCCAAAGGCAGAATTGAAAACATGGAGTTCATCCAGTTTCATCCCACGGCACTGTATGAACCGGGCATGCGCGGACAGGCTTTCCTGATCACCGAAGCCGTGCGCGGCGATGGCGGCATCCTGCGCAACAAACCCGGCGAAGCATTTATGCAACGCTACGACAGTCGCGGCGACCTGGCGCCCCGCGACATTGTGGCCCGCGCCATAGACAGTGAAATGAAAATAACCGGTACCGAACATGTATACCTTGATGTGCGGCATATTCCGCTGAACAAATTCATTGAACACTTCCCCAACATCTATGAAAAATGCAAGTCGATAGGCATTGATGTGTCAAAAGACATGATCCCTGTGGCGCCCGCAGCGCACTACAGCTGCGGCGGTATTAAAACGGATGAATGGGGAAGAACTTCCATCCGCAATTTGTATGCGGCAGGCGAATGCGCCAGTACCGGGCTGCATGGCGCCAACCGCCTGGCCAGCAATTCATTGCTGGAGGCCATGGTGTTTGCCCACCGCTGCTTTACCGATGCTGCGGAAAAAATTCAGAAAATTGACCCGGCAAAAGCCTGGCGAACCGACATTCCGGACTGGAACGCCACCGGCACATCCGACCCCCGCGAAATGATCCTCATCACGCAAAGCCTGAAAGAACTGCAATCGGTGATGAGCGATTATGTAGGTATCGTGCGCACCAACACCCGCCTGGCCCGCGCCGCCAAACGACTCGACCTCTTATGGGAAGAAACAGAAGCATTGTACCAAACCACCACACTCTCCCCACAATTGCTGGAGTTGCGCAACATGATCACCGTAGGCTATTTGATTGTAAAATGTGCGCAGTTCAGGAAAGAAAGCCGTGGTTTGCACTATAACACGGACTATCCATATAAAAGCCAGTTACTGCAGAATATCGTATTGTAACGGCTGCCATGCAGGAGTGGTCATTACCTTTACGCTGATATGAACGAACAAAGAAAACCAGTCACAACACATAACAACAGCACTGTTCAGGCGATGATCTTTGCAGCGGGACTGGGTACACGCTTCAAACCCTGGACCGACAGTCATCCCAAAGCACTGGCAGTTATTAACGGGAAAAGTTTGTTGCAACGGAATATTGAATACCTGCAACAATACGGCATCACCGATGTGGTGGTAAACGTACATCACTTTGCCGGCCAGCTATTGCAGGCCATCGAAACTAACAAAGGCTGGGGAAGCCGGATAAGGATTAGCGATGAAACAACAGCATTGCTGGAAACAGGTGGCGGACTAAAAAAAGCAGCCCCGCTGTTTACAGCAGATACCATTGTAGTAATCAATTCCGATATTCTTACCGATCTCGACCTGGGCAGCATGATGGAATTTCATCATGCGCATCAACCATTGGCCACCCTGGCCGTGAGCCATCGCTCCACTTCCCGGTACTTTTTGTTCGATTCCGATAACAGGTTGTGTGGCTGGCGCAATACAAAAACCGGTGAAGAAAAGATCCGGCGCACCGGCACCTCCTGTATACAAATGGCGTTTAGCGGTATACACGTATTCAATAAATCATTACTGCAACGCATAGAACGGGAGGGAAAATTTTCCATCGTAGACGTGTACCTTGACCTTGCCACTTCGGAAAAAATTATCGGTTATGATCATACCGGCTCCAGGTTTATTGATGTAGGCAAGCCGGAAGCCGTAGCCATTGCCGAAAAACTCTTCCCCTGACCCCTGCTTCCTTTCCGCTTCTTTCTTCATTCTTCTTACCTTGTGTACATGTCCCGAATACTCATCCTCTTCGCACATCCCGTGCTGGAAAAGTCGCGGGTGCAGAGCCGCCTGGTGGCGCATACGCAACACCTTGAGGGCGTCACTTTCCACGACCTGTACGAAGCTTATCCCGATTTCGATATCGATGTGAAGAAAGAACAGCAGCTCCTGCTGGAACACGATATCATTATCTGGCAACACCCGTTTTACTGGTATTCCTGTCCGGCCATTATCAAACAATGGCTCGATCTGGTGTTGGAACACGGATGGGCCTATGGGTCGAAGGGAAAAATGCTAACCGGAAAATGGGCCTTCAATGTAATCACTACGGGAGGGGCTGCCAAGGCATACAGCCCTTCAGGACATAATCGCTTTACCATCCGGCAACTGCTCGCCCCGTTTGACCAGACGGCTTACCTGTGCAATATGCAATACCTGCCGCCTTTTGCCATAATGGGTACGCACCGGCTCAACACTGCCGATATTGAATTGCATGCTGTTCAATATGAACAGCTGCTGGTTGCCCTGCACAACGACCGCATCAGCGAGGCGGAATGGAAAAGCGTAACATATTTAAACGATCTGATCCCCCTGCCCCAAAGCGTCATGGATTGATCTTGCCATATTGATCAAACCAATGGTAATCTTTTAAATGGGCTGTACTACCGTATAGCCATATCCTTATCTCATTAAATGTAACGTATGGATCAAAATTCATTTCTCTTTCAGGCAACGGTATTCCTGGCCGCAGCGGTAATTATGGTGCCATTGGCAAAAAGAGTCGGACTGGGATCGGTGCTCGGTTACCTGCTGGCCGGTATCGCGATCGGTCCGGCAGTGCTGGGACTGGTAGGCGACGAAAGCCAGGATATTATGCACTTTGCAGAATTTGGTGTGGTGATGATGCTGTTCATCATCGGTTTGGAACTGGAACCTTCGCTGCTCTGGAAATTACGCAAGCCTATTGTGTTGCTGGGCGGGTTGCAGGTACTGGTATCATCAATAGTAATTGGCGCACTTGCGCTGGCGTTTGGCCTGCATTGGAAACAGTCGCTGGCAATGGGCATGATGCTTTCCCTGTCGTCTACCGCCATCGTTTTACAATCGCTTAATGAAAAAGGGTTGATGAAAACCGATGCGGGGCAAAGTTCTTTTGCCGTGTTGTTGTTCCAGGATATGGCGGTAATCCCCATGCTGGCATTGTTCCCGTTGCTTGCTGTTAACGGAGACGCGCATACGAATGGGCGCAACAATCATACAGAAACCTGGGTATCGCATTTGCCGGGCTGGGCACAAACATTGGTATTGCTCGGCGCTGTAGCCGCCATTGTAATTGCGGGGCGCTACCTGGTACGTCCCTTATTGCGCACCATAGCCAAAGCACGGCTGCGTGAAGTATTCACCGCTACAGCGCTGCTGCTGGTTACCGGTATTGCCGTATTGATGATACAGGTGGGCTTGAGCCCGGCCCTGGGCACGTTTCTCGCAGGTGTAGTATTGGCCAATAGCGAATACAAACATGAACTGGAAAGCGATATTGAACCATTTAAGGGCTTGTTGCTGGGATTGTTTTTTATTGCAGTTGGCGCCTCCATCGATTTCACCCTGCTGGCCGCACAACCCGGCCTCATTGCCGGACTAGTAGTAGCACTAATGGCCGTGAAGTTTTTGGTATTGTATTTCCTTGGCCGCTTTTTTAAAATGGGCTGGGACCAGAACATGCTGTTCGCCATGGCGCTTTGCCAGGTGGGCGAATTTGCTTTTGTGCTGTTTTCTTTTTCGCAGCAGGGAGGCATACTGCCCAGGAGCATTACCGATGTGATGGTGGCCGTGGTGGCTATCAGTATGGCGCTCACGCCACTGGTATTGCTGCTCAACGAAAGGGTCATCATGCCGCGCTTTGGTCAATGCAAGGTTGCTATGCCGCCTTCACGCGAGCCGGACGCCATTGAAGAAGATAATCCGGTGATCATTGCAGGCTTCGGGCATTTCGGCAATACTAGCGGGCGGTTTTTGCGCGCTCACAAGATCGGCACCACCATTCTTGATATCGATTCCGACCGGGTGGATTTTCTCCGCAGAATGGGCTTTAAAGTGTATTATGGCGATGCTTCGCGATATGATCTGTTGCGCGCTGCCGGTGCCGACAAAGCAAAGATCATTATCATTGCCCTGGAGCCCGCCGAAAAAAGACTGGAATTGATTGAAACCATCAAGAAACATTTCCCGCATCTCCGCATGCTGGTGCGCGCCACCAACCGTTATGATGCCTACGACCTCATGAACGCCGGCATGCTGCACGTGTACCGCGAAACCATCGACACCTCATTACGCGTAGGCATAGATGTTATGAAATTGCTTGGCTATCGTGCCTATACCGCGCAACGCGCCGCCAGAACTTTTTTGAAATATGATGAAAGCAAGCTGAAACAGCTGGCCGCCATCCGCGATAAGGAAGAATACATTGTAGCCGCACGTTCCTATATTGAAGAACTGGAATGCCTGCTGCAGGCAGACAGCACCGGCGACGGCTTCCGGGTAGATACCGGCTGGGATGAAGAAAGCCTTATTGCCGAAGTAAGAGCAAGGGAAGCCGCCCATAACTCACCGGACCATTCCTGAAATTCCCAATATTCTATTACTTTTACCCGCATGCAACAGATACTGGACGCCATCCACGCCTTACACACAAAATGGGCAGGGAAACCTGCCCGGGGAATTGATGTGTTGCCTCAATCCGGCTCCGACAGGAGGTATTTCCGCGTGCATACCCATAACGGTTCTTCCTGTATTGCTACCTATGGAAACAATATCCCGGAGAATGAAACTTTTATCTATTTCGCCCAACATTTCCGCCGGCACGGTTTGCCGGTTCCGGAAATTTATGCGCTGAATACGGAAAAGAACATTTACCTGCAGGAAGATTTTGGCGACCTGTCGTTGCTGAACAAATTAGAAGCAGAAGGATTCACCACCAACGTGTATGACCTGTTTAAGAGAAGTTTGCACCAGCTGGCCCTTTTGCAGGTAAAAGGTCACCATGGCATCGATTACAACCGCTGTCTGACCAACAAGGAATTCGGCAAACAGGCCATCATGGCCGACCTGTTGTACTTCAAATATTATTTTCTCGACGCCCTTCGCAAACCTTACGATAAACAAAAACTGATCGACGATTTTGAAGCCCTGAGTACCTACCTTACCCACACGGAATATAAATACTTTATGTTCCGCGATTTTCAGAGCCGCAACATACTGGTGCGGCCTGGCGGCAGCGTGCATTTTATAGACTTCCAGGGAGGCATGCAGGGCGCGCCCCAATACGATGTGGCCAGTATGATCTGGCAGGCCCGCGCCAATTTACCCGATGAATGGAAAGAATCTCTGCTGGAAGATTATATTGACTCCTTTGAATCGGTGATTGGTGAAAAGGTAGACCGCCCGGTGTTCAGAAGCCAGTACAACGGCTATGTGCTCATCCGTTTGCTGCAGGTGTTGGGCGCTTATGGTTTTCGCGGATTGTTTGAACGCAAAGCACAATTCCTTACCAGCATTCCGCAGGCCCTGAAAAACCTGAAAGCCTTTATGCTCGACAGGAGCCCCGGTATTGCTGTTCCTGAATTCAGGAAAGTGCTGGACATTTGCGTGCTGGACGAAATCATTGAACGGTTTACGCCCATCAACGCCACGGAAGAAACACCACTGGTGGTGCGCATATACAGTTTCTCCTACAAAAAAGGTATGCCGGCAGATGATACCGGTAATGGCGGCGGTTTCGTGTTTGACTGCAGGGGCATACTCAATCCCGGAAGGCTGGAACAGTTCAAAACACAAACAGGTCGCGATAAGGGTGTGAAAGATTTTCTGGAACAGCAAACCCGCATGCCTGAATTTTTAAACAGTGTATTTGATATTGTTGACATTACCGTGGAAGACTATATCCGCAGGGGATTTGAAAACCTCAGTGTAAGCTTCGGTTGTACCGGCGGCCAACACCGCAGCGTATATGCTGCGGATGCGCTGGCACGCCACCTGCGCAATAAGTTCAAAGTAAAAACAGTAGTGAAACACCTGGTGCAGGAAGAAAAGAACTGGGTGAATGAGTGACCATCAAGAACGAATTCAATGTACTATCTCACATACGGCCTGCTTTATCTGCTATCTCTCTTACCTATGCCGATACTCTATGTGTTGTCAGACGGCATCTATCTTTTATTGTACTACGTTTTCGGTTACCGCAAAAAAGTGGTGATGGGCAACCTGGCGATCGCTTTTCCTGAAAAATCAGTACAGGAGCGGACCGCCATTGCCAAAAAGTTTTACCGCAATTTCGTAGACAACTTCATCGAAACCATCAAGCTGTTATCCGCCAGCAGCAAATGGATACAAAAACATTTTGTAATGGACAGCGATCCGTTTCAGCCGGTATACGAATCGGGGCGGAAATGCCAGTTGCACCTGGGACATAATTTCAACTGGGAAATAGCCAATGTGGCCATGCCCTATTATGTAAGATTTCCTTTCCTGGTGGTATACATGCCAATCAAAAACAAGGTGGTGGACCGGCTGTTCATGCATTTGCGCACTCGCAACGGATCTGTAATGCTACCGGCTACAGATATGCGAACAGCAATGGTGCCGTGGCGGAATACGCAATACCTGCTAACCCTGGTAGCAGACCAGGCCCCCGGCGACGTAAACCGGGCATACTGGCTGAACTTCTTTGGCCGGCCCACCCCTTTTGTGCGCGGCCCGGAAAGTGGCGCACGCATCGGGAACATCCCGGTAATTTTTACGCAGTTGTATAAGGTTAAGCGGGGATATTATCGTGCCCACCTTGAAATGGGCGCCGAAGAACCTGCTTCCCTCCCCGAAGGCGAACTCACCCGCCGCTATATACGCTTCCTTGAAAAGGCCATCCGGAAGCATCCCGATATGTGGCTGTGGAGCCACAGAAGGTGGAAATGGGAATGGAAAGAAGAGTACAGGAGGATGTGGATTGATGAGGAAGCGTTCCCTGCTACCGGCCATGTTTCCTGAACGAATCGTGCCTACAACCGGTAAATCCACCTCCACCTGCTGCCTCCGCAAATTTGGCAACATACGAAAGACTGTGGCTGGCAAAAGCATGTATTGATTCAACGGCAAAAAATATCCCTGCAAATTTGGATATCCGGTTGCCCGGAGAAAACGGGAAATCAACCCTTATATCAGTGTGGAATTTTGGGAATAAAGCAGGTGCTTTTCCTGCAAATTTTCGGGTGAAAAAACGGGTAGGCGGGAGTACGCATTACAGGAAATTTGACTGCACATTGTTAACCACTAAACCCAAAATGTAGTTATGAAAAAGATTATTATTCCAATTGTGTGTTTCGGCCTCGGCCTGTTGCTGTATCACTTGTTTTTTGCGAAAAAGTCTTCAGCAATGACCTTTGGCACTGTCAGTGAGTCGGCCGGCGCGCAGACATTTATGAGAGCCAACAGAATTCCCAGGGATACCGCTAAAATACTTATACGTGGGTTTCAAAATAACCACCATGAACTTGAAACCAGTACTGGAAAGCGTTTAAAAGGATTTTTTGTAGATGCAGCATCTGTCAGGAGTATACTCGATCAGGAAGGTTGTAACGGTATTAGAATATACTTCGGCTTGCATCATAAAAACATATATGGAGCAAAGAAAATGTACACACTGATTTTGATCGGAACGCGCCAGGACCCGGAAAGAAACGGTCGTAATTTAGATTTAGAGGGCGATGAAATTTTCGAATACGTAGACCCGTGTCCGGATAACTGCGACGATACCGAGGGAGCCCTTGACAATATACCCTAACATGAGCACCAGATTCTTCATCTACCTGATCGTACTAACCATTGTTGCAATTACAGGAATGGTCAAATACAAAAAACTGACCACTCCCTTCCGGCTTCTGGTAGCCTTGATCCTTATTACCATCATCAGCGAAGTGAGCAGCAGGTTCTTTGCCTATCGCATCAGGAACAGCTCACCGCCCTATCATTTCTATGCGCCTATACAATTATTGTTGTATGCAGCCATCTATTTCCGGCTACTCAAAAACGCAAGGACCAAAACCTTTATCCTGTATGGCACACCGGTGCTGGTGATTTTTTCCATGTTGAATTCCATTTTCCTGCAGGACCTATATACCTTCCCTTCCAACAGTATCATCACCATCAGTTTTGTGCTGATTGTGCTTAGCTTACTGTACTTCAGGGAAATGCTGCAATACCCGCTGCAGATTTCGCTGGTACGTCAGAGTACCTTCTGGTTCAACTGTGCAGTGCTGGTTTTCTTTTGTACTACTTTTTTTATATACTGTTTTTATAATTATTTTCTCATTTATCATATCAAGACAAAACTGATTAGTACCATCAACTATATTATGACAATTGCGTATTATAGCGTGCTGACGTTTGCCATGCTGACCGACAACAAAAGCAATGGAAGTAAACAGTGAAAACATACTGGTGTTTGTGCTGATCGGATGCCTGTTGGTATGCGTCCTGTCTGTGTTTATTGTGTTCTTCGTGTTGTCGTACAGAAAAAAGCAGGCCGACTTTATGCTGGAAAAGCAACAGCTCCAATCGCAATACCAGGAAATTCTGTTGCAGTCGCAAATAGAAATCCAGGAGCAGACCCTGCACAACATTTCCCAGGAAATTCACGACAATATCGGGCAGGTGCTCAGTCTGGCCAAACTGAACATCGGCACCATGGACATCAACCAACCGTCACAGTTACAAGAAAAAATAAACTGCTCCCGCGACCTGGTGGGCAAGGCCATCCAGGACCTCCGTCAGCTGGCAAAGACCATGAACACTACCTTTATAACAGAGGCGGGACTGGTGGGCGCCATAGAAGCAGAGTTGGAAATTGTACGCAAAAGCGGCGTGCTGCTTGCGCACCTGTATGTGGAAGGACAACCGGTAAGAACGGACCCGCAAAAGGAACTTATCCTGTTCCGGATTTTCCAGGAGGTGATGACAAATATCATCAAACACGCAACGGCAGAAAAAGTAGAAATACGTATAGGGTTTAGCGAAGAATTGCTTAATATTACGATATCGGATAATGGAAAGGGTTTTGATACGGCAACAATAAATGCATCGGAAAAGCCCGCTTCCGGCCTGGGACTACGCAATATGCAACACCGTGCCCGGCTCATTGACGCCAACCTCTCTATCACCAGTATCCCCGAAAAAGGAACTACAGTAGCAATCCGCTTGCCCCTCACTACCTAAAAACCTCTAAATGTATGTATACTAAAGCCCGTGTGGCTGTAGTGGATGACCATGTATTACTGCGAAATGGCCTCGCTGCCCTCATCCGCCAGCTCGACTCTTATACCGTATTACTGGAAGCCAACAACGGAAAAGATTTTATTAACCAGCTTTCACCCTCACAATTGCCAGACATTGTATTGATGGATATCAATATGCCCGGCATGGACGGCTACGATACCACCCTCTGGCTCAAGCGAAACTATCCCGCCATCAAGGTGCTGGCGCTTTCCATGTACGATAATGAAAGCGCCGTTATCCGCATGATGAAATGCGGCGCACGCGGCTACATACTGAAAGATATCGATCCGGTAGAATTCCGGAGCGCCCTCGACTCCCTCCAGCGAAAAGGATATTATTATTCAGAACTGATTACGGGAAAACTCATTCATGCGGTAAACCAATCCTCCGAACCCGATCAGCCATTCAAAAGCCTCGCATGCCTGAATGATCGCGAAATCGAATTCCTGAAACTGGCCTGCTCGGAGCTGACCTATAAGGAAATTGCCGAAAAAATGTACCTCAGCGTACGCACCATCGACGGCTACCGCGATGCCCTGTTCGAAAAACTTAATCTTAAAAGCCGGGTTGGGCTGGTAATGTATGCGATCAAGAATGGCATTGTGAGCGTATGAGCCGGTACTAATTCAACACCCGCTGATCTTTTACCACTTCAATCTTCGTGTTGGTGGTAATTGCTTTATAACCGCCCAGCACATTGCGCAGGTTATGAATGCCCTGCCTTTTCAAAAGCGAAGCGGCTATAACGCTGCGGTAACCGCTGGCGCAGTGCACGTACAGGTTGTGTTTGTCTTCTATACCGGCCATGCTTCCCGGATCGGTAAGTTCGTGCAGGGGAATATTGAGCGCGCCGCGTACATGCCCATCGGCGTATTCGGCTTCCTGCCTTACATCGATCACTACCAGGTGATTGTCGTACGGCAGGTCCATTTCCAGTTCATCTGCCTCCACATCGATGATCATATCGATGTCATAGCCTGCTTTTGTCCAGCTATCCAGACCACCCTGGAGGTAGCCGCGGATATCTGAAAATCCCACACGGGCCAGCCGGATTACTGACTCTTCTTCTTTACCTGCTTCCGTTACCAGTATGATCGGTTTGTCGAAAGGCAACAGGCTGCCGGCCCATTCGGCAAAACGTCCCTCCAGGCCAATGCTCACCGCGCCGGGCACAAATTGCCTGGTAAACTCCTTCACATTTCGTGTGTCCAATATTGTTACACCTTCCTCTTCGATCATTTGGGAAAAAGTTTCAGGCGATAAAGGGGTCAAGCCTGCCGCCAGTACCTTTTCCAGGCTGTCATACCCTTCCTTGTTGATGCGGGCGTTGATGGGAAAATACTGGGGAGGCGCTGTCAGTCCTTCGGTAACCGCCTTGATAAACTCCTCACGCGTTTGCGGTTGCAGCGCATAGTTGGTCCGTTTCTGCTCACCAATGGTGCTGAATGTTTCAGGTCCCAGGTTCTTACCGCAACTGCTGCCAGCACCATGCGCAGGGTATACCAGCACGTGATCGGGCAGGGGCATGATCTTCTGCTGCAGTGAATCGTACAGCATGGATGCCAGGTCGTGCATATCCAGGTTGCCGCTGCTGAGGTCCGGACGGCCCACATCATTTACAAATAAGGTATCGCCGGTGAACAGGGCATAAGGTTCCTTGTTTTCATCACGCAATAAATAGCAGGTACTCTCCAGGGTATGACCTGGAGTGTGCAACACTTCAATAGTAAGGTTTCCTAACCGAAACGTCTCTCCGTCACGGGCAAGGTGGATGGGGAAACCGGTTTCGGTATTGGGACCAAAAACGATCGGTGCGCCGGTTGCTTTTTGCAGGTCGAGGTGACCGCTCACAAAATCGGCATGAAAATGCGTTTCGAAAATGTATTTGATGGTGGCATTTCTTTCCCGGGCCAGTTGCACGTACGAATCAACATCACGCAGGGGATCAATGATGGCTGCTTCGCCTTCGCTTTCAATATAATAAGCTGCTTCGCTGAGGCAGCCTGTATACAATTGTTTAATGAACATCAGATTAATTTGGGCAAAATTAATCCTTGTCAGGCAAATACCGAAGGCAAGCCGAAATCTGTATTAGCCTGGAATTCAATAAGTACAATTGATTGATACCCCGTCTTAATCAGGTGTTCAGTTCATCCACGCATTTCATAATATGGGCCACCCGCGCACTGTTTACAGAATAATAAATGTACTTTCCATCGCGCTCGGTCTTTACAACGCCGGCCCTTCTTAAAATGGCGAGATGTTGCGAGGCAACCGATTGTTCCAGACGCAGTCGGACATAGATTTCTGTTACGGTAAGGCGTTTGTTCTCGTCAATGAGTTTTACGATTTGTTGACGCAGCTTATGGTTCAACGCCCGTAGGATCATCGCTGCTTTTTTCAGGTTCAGGAAGTCCACTTTTACCGAATCACCATCCCCACCATCCGCATTTAAGACCATGGAGTAATTGGTTGTTACGTTCATGTGCACATCAGAGCTTTTAAATATTTAAATAGGATAACGCTAAGAGTCAAATTTACAAGAAAATTGATATGCGCATGATGAAAGGCTAATAAAAGTTTCGGTTGGTTATTTTTTATTATGAGAATAAAATTCTTTCAGATAGACGGGGCCGGCATAGGCAAGGTCAGCAAACTTCCGTTGCAAATACAAGCCGGAAGCGATTTTAGCAAGATAAGGCGCCAAAATGTTGTCGGTATCACTGTAACGGGCATTGGGATGCGTGCATAAATGTTTCCACTTACCGGTACCACTCCCCGTAAAATATATCGTGTGATTATTTAACGCTTCTTTAAACGTCGAAGGCTCTAAAATGACCGCCGCAGGAGGCATAATTTCGTTCATACCCTCATCATACAACGCAGTAAATACTTCCATTCGACGCGCATCGATCATAGGGCAATACAGCAACGGATAAGCTCCATTACTATCGGTAATATGCAACCGATTTTCCCGATTGGCAAAAGCCATTACATACAATGTGTTTGCTGTAAGCAACGGTATTTTCAGGGTATAACACAATCCCTTAGCCGTAGCCATCCCCACCCGCAATCCTGTATACGATCCTGGCCCTGCAGTGACCGCAACTGCCTGAATTTCACCTAATGATAAGCCTGCCTCCTGCAACACTTCCATAATGGCAGGCTGTATCCAGGAAGCATGGTCTTTCTGGAAGGTGCTCGTGCGCAGGGCAAGGGAAACACCTTCCTTTGCTATGCATACACTGGCCGTTTCGGTAGCCGTATCTATGTTCAGAATGAGTGACATATTGCGTGGCTGGTTACATGGTTAAGTGGACCATACAAGCATATAAGAATTTAACTGTTTAGCAATCTTTCATGGGGAGTATAACGTTTGTCTATATGCGATAACACATGCAGCAATTCACGCACCCGGTGCACCCCTATCCGCTCACTCCATTCAAAAGGTCCAAGAGGATAATTGGTGCCCAGTTTCATAGCTGTATCAATCTCTTCACGGCTGCTGACGCCACTGCCCCAGGTGTAGTAGGCTTCATTGATGATCATGGCCAGTACACGCGCCGTAATCATACCCGGCACATCCGGCACTGCCTGGTAAGTCCATTGGAGCGTATTAAAAATTGTTGCAACATTGTTTTCTTCCACATTTTCGGGTAGCACGATTTCCACCAGTGGCCGGCGCAACATGCCGGGCCAGGCATTGATCCTGATTACATCCAAACCAATTTCCCTCGTGGTGTGCGCCACAGCATTCACGATAACAGGTTTGGGCAGCAACTGTTGCAGGCGACTGATTCTTTCACGGTCCATATCAAACAACAGGTCCATATACACATCTGCTTCTATAATGGTGAGCGACCGCAGCGAATCTGCCCATATCATTCGTACATCTGGTCCTGCGCCCCGATCATTGATTTCCTGCTTCAACATTTCATCGGCCAATACGGCAACTGTCATGACGGTATAATTTGGCTGCAAAGTAACAATTTAACTAGCGAACCATTCACTCATTTAGCAGTGAACCCTGTAAGCGTTCGGTTAAACACAGGTGGAGGAATTAGTTGCTGTTTTTGCTGCAGTGAGGCAGGTGCAACTTTCTCTTTTCTACCCCAATGCAAACCCGTAACCACGCAACCATTACTTTTGCACTATGGAAAAAACTATCATCAACACCACCAAGGCGCCCGCGCCCATAGGACCTTATAGCCAGGCAGTTCGTGCCGGTAACCTGTTATTTATCTCCGGACAAATTCCCATCAACCCCGCTACCGGCGAAGTAGATACCAGTGATGTAGCGGTAGAAACACAACTGGTAATGAAAAACCTGGAAGCCATTCTGCAGGAAGCAGGCAGCAGTTTTCAGCAGGTAGTAAAAACAACCATATTCCTCAGCGACATGTCGCTTTTTGCAAAAGTGAATGAAGTGTACGGCAGCTATTTCACCGGCAATTATCCTGCCCGCGAAACCGTAGCCGTAAAAGGATTGCCCAAAGGAGTGAATGTGGAGATTAGTATGATTGCAATCTGCTGATGTGTAAACAGGCTGATGTGCTAATGAAAAAACCGGTGTACCGGCAATTTCATTAGCACATTGGTACATTAACTATTTAGCCAATTTCAACACCCCCAGTTCCTCTCCCACTTTCGTAAATGCAGCAATTGCCTTATCAAGATGATGTTGTTCATGTGCAGCGCTTAATTGTACGCGTATGCGCGCCTGCCCTTTGGCCACTACCGGGTAGAAGAAACCAATTACATATATGCCTTCATCCAGCAAACGGGCTGCAAATTTTTGCGCCAGCACTGCATCGTACAGCATGATGGGCACAATGGGATGATCGCCGGGTTTGATGTCGAAGCCGGCTTCGGTCATTTTACTGCGGAAGTATTTCGTATTGTATTCAAGCTTGTCACGTAAGGCGGTTGTTTCGCTCAGCAGGTCCAATACGGCAATGGAAGCGCCGGTAATGCTCGGGGCCAGCGTATTGGAGAACAAATACGGACGCGAACGCTGCCGCAGCATATCGATGATTGCTTTTCTGCCACTGGTAAATCCACCGGAAGCGCCTCCCAGGGCCTTGCCCAATGTGCCGGTAATGATATCGATCTTACCCATCACATTGTGGTACTCATGGGTGCCGCGACCTGTTTTTCCCAAAAATCCGCTGCTGTGGCTGTCGTCTACCATAATGGCAGCATCATATTTTTCGGCCAGCGCTACAATTTTGTCCAATTGGGCGATGGTGCCGTCCATGCTGAAAGAACCATCGGTAACAATGATGCGGTTGCGCGCACCTTTCGCCTCCTGCAATTTAGCTTCGAGGTCGGCCATGTCGTTGTGTTTGTAGCGATAACGCTGCGCTTTACACAGGCGGACGCCATCAATGATAGAAGCATGGTTCAGTTCATCGGAAATGATGGCATCCTGCTCGTTGAACAATGGCTCAAACACGCCGCCATTGGCGTCAAAAGCGGCCGCATACAGAATGGTGTCCTCAGTACCAAGAAATGCTGAGAGCTTCGCTTCCAGTTCCTTGTGTATGTCCTGCGTGCCACAGATGAACCGTACGCTGCTCATGCCATAGCCTCTGGTATCTATATACTTTTTGGCCGCTTCAATTACTTTGGGATGTGATGACAAACCCAGGTAATTGTTGGCGCAGAAATTCAGCACTTTTTTCCCGTTCACTACAATTTCAGCACCCTGCGGCGATTCAATAATCCGTTCCGTTTTATACAGGCCCGACGCCTTGATTTCTTCCAGTTCGGCTGCGAGCCGCTTAACTAAACTGTCGTTCATATGCGTGTATTTAAGTGGAGACCGCAAATTTGCACTAATTAGCGTTAATTAGTGTAGATCGGCGGCCAACCTGGCAAAATTTTGTTTTTACGGCAATTCATGTCGCATTTATACCGGTTCATGTATAAGTTTCCGGCGATTCCACCCGGGCGAATTATTTTGCGTCAATAATTGCTTCGGGACGAATTCGGCTGTAATTTGGCTGTAACATTTTCTCTGTACATTCGTCTCACATTTTATAAAAAAGTATGTTATGTGGAAAAAGGCCTTTTTCCGACTGCTGATAGTAATCGCAATTGTGGCGGCCGGCATGCTGTATGTTGCAGGGGCCGATCAAAAGGAAAACACTGAAAACCTCGAGTGTGCAGGTTCCGGTGAACGGCGTTGTGAAAAGGAAGAACGTTCACTGGGAGGCGATTTCAGCATCTGGGAATCCTTCAGCCGGATGGTATCCATCGCCATTTAAGAAATTAATTGATTATCAACTTCTATTAGCCGAAGGGACCCTGTGCGGTCCCTTTTTTAATAACCTTCCTGTGAGAATTTTTGCGGCCGTGTAACTTTTACGGCCGTAGCCCGTATTACCTTTAGTAGTGCGCGGCACGTAGTGGAAAACGACCTTAAAACAACAGACAGGGGATTCTGCTTATGACCGAGAAAGAATATAATGAATGTGTCTCAGCCTGGGCTGACAACGTATACCGGTTCATTCTGAAAAATTTACGGCATGAAGAGGATGCGCGCGATGTTGTACAGACCGCTTTTGAAAAACTGTGGCTCAGCAGGGCTGAAGTAGATTATGCAAGATGCAAGAGCTATTTGTTTACGGTGGCCTATAACCAGATGATCGACCACCTGCGCAAATCCAGGCGAACGCAATTGCGCGAGGAATTTCGCGAAGAAACAAGGGTGCACGACAGGCCAGTATATAACACCCGTAAAGTATTGGAAGAAGCATTGAACCGGTTAAATGAAACACAACGTTCACTGGTGTTGCTGAAAGACTATGAAGGGTATTCGTATGAAGAGATCGGGCAGATTACCGGTCTGAACGAAAGCCAGGTAAAAGTATACCTGCACCGTGCCCGCATTCAGTTGAAAAACTATTTGGTAAGCCCGGAAAACGTACTGTAAAATGAACATCAACCGCCATAATTACGAAGAGTACTTCCTGCTGTACGTCGACAACGAACTGACCGATGCCGAACGGGCCGCAGTGGAGGAATTCGTTGCAGGAAACCCCGACCTGGAGGAAGAATTGGTGATGATGATGCAGTCGGTGCTGAGGCCGGATACACGCACCGTTTTTCCCAACAAGGAACTATTGTTCAGAAATGCTGAAGTGCAGATCAATGAAAGCAATTGTGAGTCATGGTTCGTATTGTATGGCGACAATGAACTAACCAATGAAGAAAAGGCCCGGGTAGAACAATTTGTTTACAGTCACCCTCAGTTCCAGGCCGATTTTGAATTGATTCAGCAGGCGCGCCTCACTCCGGACCACTCGCTGGTTTATCCCGATAAAAATGAGCTGTATCGTACTGAAGAAGATCATAAAGTAGTGCCATTCCCCTGGTGGCGTGTGGCAGCAGCAGCAGTGGTTGTGCTGTTCCTGGCAGTGGCAGGCTGGTTTATATCTACAGAGGATAAACCCATAGGCAGCACCAATGATCCTGTGCTGGCAGGCAACGAACCGATACGGGAACAATCAGCCGGCAGCAATACCGACGCTCAACCGCAGGTAGCCAACGACCAGGCGGTGGTAGCAGCACAGGAAAATGGACCAGTGCGCCAGGAGAAAAAGAACAACCACCAGTACACCCTTCCTGTTGGCGAAGAACAACCGAACACATTTGTACAGAATGGTGTAAGAAAAGCTGAGGATCGCGGTAACTTTCCGCAACCTATGAACGTATTACCTCAGGACGCGGTTACAGGAGGGGATGATGTACCGAAGCCGTCAACCAAAAGATTGCAGGCAAAAACGATTCATCCGGAGCTGTTGGAAAGTTTTGCAGATGCCGGCCAGGTTACCATAAATGCAGAGGTGAAACCAGTGGAATTGCCTGTACAACCAAATACGGTAGTATTCATTGAAGATTATATGGAGAACGACGAGGCCCTGAACGTAGCAAACGCCTCACTCAATAAAAATTCTTTACGCGGATTATTCCGGAAAGTAACGCGTGCATTTGATAAGAATGGCGACGACCCGGACGCTGAAAGCAGGAAGGGTATCCAGATTGCCAGCTTCGAATTTGTACTGAAATAGATTTTTCAATCCGAAACAAGCAAAAACCAAGTCATGAAACAGGCATGTTTACTCCTGGCGGGAATTGCTATGGCCTTTACCGGCCTGGCTCAGGTAGATTCAACGAAAGAGGATAAAAGTGATACCATCCGTATCGGTAATATGATCATTATAAAAAAGCAAGGACACAGCAGCGGTGAACACAAGGAAGCCAGAAGCTATAAGCGCCGTTCCTACAAACCTGAAAATATCAGCACCAACTGGTTTATA
>Ga0065721_10003887_pt1 | contig 60442 bp, 52 predicted proteins | sample Mesricmetagenome_FD_59108 | JGI IMG/M metagenome (GOLD analysis project Ga0065721, IMG submission 59108) | Mesophilic microbial community from rice straw/compost enrichment Sample: eDNA_1 v2 (version 2) | ecosystem: Engineered > Solid waste > Grass > Composting > Bioreactor | place: USA: Davis... | reverse complement strand
CGGCGACGCTGAATGCCTCGGCGGAATATCGCTGGTGGGTGCCCGGCGCGACGGGCGAGCAGATCCACGAGCTCTATGCCAAGCCCATGCTGGTGGGCATGTTCTCTGAATGAGAAAAACGGGGCTCGCTCAAGCCCCGCTCGTCATTAGTCCACCGGCTCAGCGATTGGCCTCTCACGGGCAGCAGCATCTTCGAAGAGTGAATTCGAAAAGCGCGCCGACCGGACGGTCGGCGGCGTTCAGAACATCTCGGAGGCGTCCGGCGGACTGATCTGGGTCGGCGAGTTGCGCGACGCGATGTGCTGGCCGGTGATCATCTCGTCATAGGCCTGACCCGGGCCCACCATGGGATAGACGCCGGCGTCGGGGTCGATCATGACTTCGAGGAACGCCGGACCTTTGAACTCGATGAACTCGCGCACCACGCGCTCGACGTCCTGCTTGCGGTCGAGGCGCACCGCGTACGGGAAGCCGTCGGCCTGCGCGGCCTTGATGAAGTCTTTCTTGTGGAGCGACTTGTCGCTGGCGGACAGACGTCCCTTGAAGAACAGCTTCTGCCATTGCTTCACCATGCCGTCGCCGCAGTTGTTCAGCACCACGATCTTCACCGGCAGGTCATAGGTCGTGACCGTTTCCAACTCGCCCAGATTCATTCGAATGCTGGCATCGCCGTCGATGTCGATCACCAGCTTGTCGGGATTGGCGACCTGCGCGCCGATGGCGGCCGGCAGGCCGAAACCCATCGTGCCCATGCTGCCCGAAGTGAGCCACAGGCGCGGGCTGCGGAAATCGAAATACTGCGCCGACCACATCTGATGCTGGCCGACGCCGGTGCTGATGATGGCGTCGCCCTTGGTCAGCCGATTGATTTCCTCGATGACGTGATACGGCTGAATCAGCGCGCTGTCGCGGTCGTAGTTCATCGCGTGATCGCGACGCAACTGCGCGCAATGCTGCAGCCATTCGGACCAATCCCGCTTGAAGTTGGCGCGGCGACCGTACGCCAGCAGGGTGCGCAACGCTTCCGGAAGCGTGCCCACGTGATGCCATTGAACCGGCTTCACTTTGTTCACTTCGGATGCGTCGATGTCGATCTGCGCGATGCGCGCGTTGGGCGCGAACTTCGAGGGATTGCCCGCGACGCGATCGTCGAACCGCGCGCCGAGCGTGATCAGGAAGTCACAATCGTCGACCGCATAGTTTGCGAACGCAGCGCCATGCATGCCGAGCATGCGCATCGCGAGCGGATGGGTCGTGTCGAACGCACCGAGCCCCATCAAGGTGGTCACGACCGGGATGTTGAATTCGATGGCCAGCTCACGCAGCACCGCCGAGCCGCCAGACTGGATCACACCGCCGCCGGCGTAGATCAAGGGCCGCTTGGCTTCGCCCAGCATGTTGAAGAACTCGGCGCACTGCGCATCGGACAGCACGTTGCGCAACAGGCGATTCATGCGGTGGCGATAGCCCGGCACGGGCAATCGGCCGGTGCCCTGGAACGGGCCGCGCCAGTTCTGCACGTCCTTGGGAATGTCGATGACGACAGGACCGGGCCGGCCGGTGCGCGCGATTTCGAATGCAGTGCGCACCGTGGCTTCCAGCTTGGTGGCGTCGGTCACCAGGAAAATGTGCTTGGCGACCGAGCCCATGATGCTGGCCACCGGCGCCTCCTGAAATGCGTCGCTGCCGATTGCCCCGGTGGGCACCTGGCCGCAGATCACGACGATGGGCACCGAATCCGCCATACAGTCACGAACCGGCGTGACCGTGTTGGTCGCGCCCGGACCCGAGGTCACGACACACACACCGACCTTGCCGGTCGCCCGGGCATACCCCGCCGCCATGAAGCCGGCGCCCTGCTCGTTGGCCGGCACGACCAGCGGCATGGGCCTGGCACCGGCCGCCACGCCGTCGCGGTTGTGGACGAAGATCGCGTCGTATGTCGGCAGAATCGCGCCGCCGCTGTAGCCGAATACGGTTTCCACGCCTTCATCGGCGAGCACCTGGACGATGATCTCGGCGCCCGACATCTGCTTGCCGGCGAGCGGATGGCCGGCGACGGAGAGCGCGGCAGGACTGTGTTTCACGACGGTTTCCGGAAAAAAATGCGCCCGGTGCGCCCCTGGCGACCGGGTTTATGCGACAAAGGCAGCCTACAGCATGGTTGGCGCAACGTCTATTTGCCCCTATGCTTCCGAGCCCTTTCGCGCGCAGATCGCTCCGGCGAACCGATGACTACCCTAGTGACGCCCCAGCCCGGGGAATGGACCAGCCCAGCCAACTCGAAGGCCACCGCGATGAGCTCCCGCAAGCGCCACATCGTCTCCATCCTGTTGCAGAACGAAGTCGGGGCGCTGACGCGCGTCGCCAGCCTGTTCTCGACGCGCGGCTATAACATCGAGTCGTTGAACGTCGCGCCGACCGAAGATCCGACCGTGTCGCGCCTGACGCTGGTCACCACCGGCACCGAGGCCGTCGTTCAGCAAATCGTCAACCAGTCGCTCAAGCTCATCGATGTCGTGAACGTCGATGACGTGACGCGCGACCAGCACGTCGAGCGCGAATTGTTGTTACTGAAGTTGCGTGTTCCAGCCTCGCAACTCGCGGCAGTCAACTCCGCCATGCAAAAGGCCGGCGCTAGAGTCTTGTCGGATGACTCGGAAAGCTATACCGTCGAACTGACCGATAGCGAAGCGCAGATCAACAGGTTCATTGCCGAAGCGGGGAATCTCGGCGAAGTTCTCGAAGTCGTGCGCAGCGGTGCCCTGGCAATGTTGCGTGGAGCGACCACGCTCCGCGCCTGAGCGGCATCCGCATCGCTGCGGCGCCCGACCAGGGCGACCAAAGTCTCTGCAAACATCACGGGCAGGATGTTTTCGGGGGCGCGTTCATTCTTTTGAGCGCGTTCTTGGAACCTACGCCTGCGCACCATGATGATTGGAGAGACGATGTACCGCCTGTATGACTATCTGCCCTCCGGCAACGGCTATAAAGTGCGCCTGGTGCTCAAGCAGCTGGCGCTGCCGTACGAGCTGATCGAGCTCGACATCAAGACGGGCGCGAGCCGCACTCCCGACTTCCTGGCGAAGAATCCCAACGGCCGCATTCCGCTGCTGGAAATTCCGCAGAAGGGCTACCTGGCCGAGAGCCACGCCATCATCTCGTATCTGGCCGAAGGCTCGGCGCTGATTCCCGACGACAGCTATCAACGCGCCCGCATGTGGCAATGGCTGTGCTTCGAGCAGTACAACCTCGAGCCCAACCTCGGCACGGTGCGTTTCTGGCTGAAGATGCTGGGCAAGACGCGAGTCGAGCTCGGCGAAAAACTGATCGAAAAGAAAAAGAGCGGGTACGCGGCGCTGGACGTGCTCGAGGACGGTTTGCGCGAGCGTAACTTCCTGGTCGCCGATCAGTTCACGCTCGCCGACATCGCGCTGTACGCGTACACGCATGTCGCGCACGAGGGCGGCTTCGATCTGGCGCCCTATCCGAACATTCGTGCCTGGTGCGACCGTGTGTCGTCACAGCCGCGCTGGGCACCGATTACTGCGATTTAAGGCAACAAGACGGTAGAGCCGGTGGTGCGGCGGGCTTCGAGATCGGCGTGCGCGCGCGCCGCTTCCCTCAGCGGATAGGTTTGACCGATTTGCACTTTGATCACACCGCGCGCCATCAGATCGAACAGCTCATTCGCGGCGCGCGTCAGCGCCGGACGGGTCGCAGTGAAATGAAACATCGTGGGCCGCGTCAGATACAGCGAGCCCCGCTTCGACAACTCCAGCGGCGAAATCGCCGGCGGCGCGCCCGAAGCATTGCCGTAGCTCACCATCAGGCCGCGCGTACGAATGGTATCGAGCGAGCTCATGAAAGTGTCCTTGCCCACCGAGTCGTACGCGACCGCAACTCCGCGCCCGCCGGTGATCGCTTTGGTCTGGCCAACCCAGTCGTCGTCGCTGAGCAATGCGTGCTGCGCGCCCAGCTCGCGCACCAGATCCGCTTTGGCGGCGGAGCCGACGATCGCAATCACCGTTGCGCCGAGATGACGGGCCCACTGCACGAGAATCGATCCGACGCCACCGGCTGCGGCGTGAATCAGCAGGGCATCGCCCTTCTTCACGCGATAGACCTGGCGCAACAGCATCTGCGCAGTCAGACCTTTCAACGTCGCCGCGGCCGCGGTCCGATCGTCGATGGCATCAGGCAGCTTGACCAGATCGTCGGCGGGCATGACGCGCGCTTCCGAATAGGCGCCGGAGCCTTGCGCGTAGGCGACCCGATCGCCGACTTTCACATGTTTGACGCCGGGACCGACGGCCTCGACGATGCCGGCCGCCTCCTTGCCCAGGGTTGCAGGCAACGACTTCTGATACAGGCCGTTGCGCTCGTAGACGTCGATGAAGTTCACGCCGACGGCGCCGTGCCGCAGTCTCACTTCGCCGCGGCCGGGCTCGCCGAGCTCGATGGATTCCCAACGCAGGACGTCGGGGCCGCCAGTTTCATGGAATCGAATGATGCCGGTCATGGCGTTAGTCTAACGCCATCGCAGACACATGCATGTGCCCGCCACCGCAAGGTGGCGAGCGTCGCCGTTCAGAGTGCCTGGTCGTCGGCCTCACCGGTGCGGATGCGCAGCACGCGCTCCAGATCGGTGATGAAGATTTTGCCGTCGCCGACCTTGCCGGTCTTGGCGGCATTGATGATGGCCTCGGTCACCTGGTCGACCAGCGAATCCTTCACCGCCACTTCGATGCGGGTCTTGGGAACGAAGTCCACCACGTACTCGGCGCCACGATACAGCTCGGTGTGACCGCGCTGCCGGCCGAAGCCCTTCACCTCGGTCACCGTCATGCCCGACACGCCGATTTCCGACAACGCGGCACGAACGTCGTCGAGCTTGAACGGCTTGATGATTGCGCTGATGAGTTTCATTCCCCGTGGCTCCTGTCTCTCGCTTGCCCTGTGGGTTTTTCATGTCCGCCGGGTCGCGTGGCGTGGCCAGACACCTTGCACTACCGCGGCGAAGCTTTGCAATGCACGTTCCATGCCGCGGGTGGCGGCCGGACGCAACCGCTAGCCTGCAGCTTACCAGCCGCGTGAGGGCAAAAAACCGATCCGGACCGCACCAGTTTAGCGCGCGCATTCGGCGTGGCGCGCGTGTTTGGTGCAACTCCCGGTGACGCCGCCCGGATCCGGGCCAAAGCTGAAAAACCAGCGGCGTCGGACGCGCCGGCCGAAGCTTTATGGCTCGAGTCGGTCACTTGTTGGAAATCGAACCTTCATCGCAGTATTGAAAGCTTGCGCGTGACCCACATCGCGTCTCGCGCAAATGGCCCGTTGGTGCTGTTGTGAGCTCAAGAGCGCTGTGCGAAAAGGTGCGCCGTCATGACAACAGCGGGTTGAGAATCGGCAATGGGAGGCGGCACGCGCAGCGGCGCCAACAGGTTCCTGGGCGGACGTGCTCACTGGCTCGCGGCAGTCATCTGCAGCGCTGTGACGGGTTCCGCATTTGGCCTGGAGCGCGCCGACTCCCAGATTCTCTATTTCGAGCCGCTGCAGCTCGCCGCACCGCTCGCCGCCGGTCAGCAGAAGTCTTCGCAAACGCAACGGCTGCAGTTCGACGCGTATGGCCGCCGCTTCGTCGTCACGCTCGAACCGAATGAGAAGCTTTCACCGCTGCTGCCGAGCCAGTCCGGCAGCAGCGATCTCGCGCTGTATCGGGGGCGTGTCGATGGTCTGGCCGGATCCTGGGCACGCCTGTCGATGGCGGACGGCAAGCTCGAGGGAATGATTTGGGATGGCGCCGAGCTTTACGTCATCGAGCAGGTCGAAGCGCTGCGCGAGTCGCTGCCGGCGAATACATCGGCTGATCCGAACGCCACGGCGATCTTCCGACTCAACGATGTCGTGATGGCGCCCGGCGCGGCCTCGTGCGGTTCCGATACCAATGTCGCGGCCAGCAAAGGCTCGGACACGTACGACTCCATGCTCGCCGAGTTGAAAGCCTCGCCCACGATCATGCAGGCGGTCGGCGCGACCAGGCGTCTCGAAATCTCCGCGCTCGGCGACAGCTCGTTCATGAACCGCTTCGGCAACGAGACCCAGGCACGCACGGAAATCCTGCGACGATTGAACAACGTCGATGGCATTTTCAGCTCGCAGCTCGGCATCGAGATCAACGTGCCCAGCATCGACATCGGCGCCGCGCTGTCCGCGACCACCTCGGCAAAATCGCTGCTCGACGAGCTGGGCGCTCTGCGCAAACGCTCGCCGAACCTGTACTCGCGGGGCCTGACGCATCTGTTCACCGGTCGCGATCTGGATGGCAAGACGGTGGGAATCGCGTTCGTCGGCTCGGTCTGCGATCGTCAGTACGGCGCCGGGCTGACCGAATCGAGCAACTCGCCCTGGATCGAATCGTTGATCGCCGCCCATGAGATCGGCCACAGCCTGGGCGCGCCGCACGACGGCGATTCGAGCCAGGCCTGCGCCGGCACGCCGACCGGTCAGTTCCTCATGTCTGCGTCCATCAACGGCAGCGACAAATTCTCCGCTTGCAGCTTGAACATCATGCAGGCGCGAGCCGCGAGTGCGAGCTGCATCACCGCGCTGGCCAGCGCCGATGTCGCGGTGGACGCCGATCTCGGCTCCTTGCAGCGCTCGCTCGATACACCGTTCGAATGGAATGTGACCATCCGCAATGCCGGAGGCATCGCGACCACGAACGCGCGCGCCGAGATCGCGCTGCCATCGCAGCTCACCATCGCAGAAGCTTCCGTGCTCGGCGGCACGTGTGTCAGTGGCGCCGGGATGATCACGTGCGAGCTGGGTCCAATTCCCGGCGGCAACAGCGCAGTGATCAATGTTTCTCTGCGCAGCGAGATCGCGATGTCACACGCCATCACGGTCGATGTCAGCGCCGCCAACGAGAGCAATCTGAACAACAACCATGGCGTGGGCACGATCAGCACCCAGCCGGAAGTGGATCTGGCAGTGAGCTTGCAGGCACCGCCCTCCATTGCGGCGGGCACGTCCTTCAATGCGCAGCTGCAGGCGACGAACTTATCCGACAAGGACGCCGACTCGGTGACTCTCACGATCGCGTTGCCCGTCGGCCTCACCGCCTCCAGCGCGAGCTTCGACGGCAGGGCCTGCGTGCTGGCTGAAGGCGCGATCACGTGCTCGCTGCCGGCGCTGCCGGCGGGCGCACGTGTGACTGGAACCGCAGCGCTGACCGCGACTGCCCCCGGCGCCGGGACGTTGCAGGCTCGGATTTCGAGCGCACAGATCGATCCGGTCCCGGCCAACGACACGGCGGCAGCGACAATCAGTATTACGGGGTCGGTCATGTCGAGCGCACAGTCGTCCTCGTCGGGCGGCGGCGGTGGCGGCGGTGCCGCCGGCCCCGGCCTGCTGGCGCTGCTGCTCGGCCTGCTCGCCTTGAAAACTCCTCCACCGCACCCCACCCGCCCGCGACGCCGTCCTTGACGGCGCAGGCCCGCGCTTGAAAGCGCGGTTGCAAGCGCCATCTACGTCGCCATACACGGACAATCCGTGCCCCATTCGGTGGGCGGCATTAGTATCGGTCCCTTGCAATTGCCCGACGCTGAGCGGGCGTGAGGTGTAGTTTCGCCGTGCCTGAATACAAGGACTACTACAAGATCATGGGCGTCGCCCGCGACGCCAGCCAGGACGAGCTCAAGCGCGTCTATCGCCGGCTCGCGCGCAAATATCATCCCGACGTGAGCAAGGAAAAGGACGCCGAGGCCCGCTTCAAGGAAGTGCAGGAAGCCTACGAGGTCCTGAAGGACCCGCAGAAGCGCGCCGCTTACGACCAGCTGGGCAGCAACTGGCGCCAGGGCCAGGAGTTCCGGCCGCCGCCGGACTGGGGTCAGAACTTCGAGTTCTCGACCGCGTTCGGCGACCAGGAAGGCGGCTTCAGCGATTTCTTCTCGTCGCTGTTCGGCGGCGCTGCGCGAGGCGGCCGCGGGCGCGGTGCTGGCGCACGAGGCTTTGCGATGGCCGGCGACGACCAGGTCGCGTCCATCGAGATCGATCTCGAAGATTCGTTCCGCGGCGGCACCCAGACGATCGAGCTGAAGAGCCGACCGGGCGCGGCGCGCACGCTCAAGATCACGATCCCGCAAGGCATCGTCGAAGGTCAGCGCATTCGTCTCGCCGGCCAGGGCAGCCCCGGTCATGGCGGCGGACCGGCGGGCGACCTGTATCTCGAGGTGCGCTTCCGCAAGCACAAGCTGTATCAAGTCGAAGGCCGCGATGTGACTTTGACCTTGCCGGTCGCACCGTGGGAAGCGGCACTCGGCGCAACCGTGCCGACGCCGACATTGGCGGGACCGGTCGACCTGCGCATCCCGGCGAATGCGAAAGCGGGCCAGCGCATGCGACTGAAGGGTCGCGGACTGCCGGGCGCAACCCCCGGGGATCAATATGTGGTGCTGAAGATCGTATTGCCTCCGGCCGATACGCCGCAGGCCCGCGAGCTATACGAACGCATGCAACGCGAGTTGCCGTTCGATCCGCGCGCCGAGCTGCAGTAATCCTCCGGAGAGATCGATCGTCGGCGCGAGCCGATCAATGCACGCCCGTGGCATCGGTGGCGTGCTGCGAATGATCGAGCAGATAAGCGACGCGACGCACGATGGAGTAATCCACGTGCGTCTTCTCGATGAAATCCACCGCCCCCTCGCGCATGGCGGCCACGGCGGCGCGTACATCCGCATCTTCTCCCAGCAGAATAACCGGCGTGGACGCGTGATTCGCGCGCAGGCGCTTGAGCAAGTCCAGCCCGGACATGCCGGGCAGGCTCATCTCGGTGATCAGACAGCTGCCACGAACCCCGAGCGGCGAGGCGAGATAGCTCTCGGCGCTGTCGTAATCCTGAACATCCGCGTTCAGATTACTCAACATCGAACAAAGCAGTCTGCGGTCCGTTGCGTCGGCTTCGATTACTGCAACGATGGGGCGGGGGTACGACACGACAGGAATGACAATCTGATTTGCGCTGAGTGAAACGCGGCCACGGCCACTGTGCTAGGGAGGCCCGAGCCGCAGGGAGGATTGGGGGCGGCGGACTCGCCTGTGGGCCGTGGTCGCATGGCGTTATCTTGGCCGAGCGCCAACCATGAAAAAGTCGCACTTGTACTTAAGGAAGGCCGCGTGTGGAACGCAGCTTCGTGCAGGGTTTTAAGGGTTTTTTCTAGGGTCGATAACGCGCGTCATCGACCTGTCCCAAACCACCGTCAGCCGAAGCAAAATCATATCCGCCATATGCTCGAATGCACGCGCCCTCACACCTGACCGACTTCCAGCACCATGCGCACCAGGTGCGCGAGCGAAGACGCCTGCATCTTCTCCATCACGCGCGCGCGGTGGATCTCCACGGTGCGTTGACTGAGCTTCAGATCGCCGGCGATCACCTTGTTCGCTTTTCCGTGCACGACCAGGTCGAGCACTTCGCGCTCACGCGGCGTCAGCGTTTCTAAACGCCGGCGAATGTCGTTGCGCTCGCCGAGCGCGGCCCGATTGCTCGTGTCCTTCTCCAGCGCCTGGTTGATGCGATCGATCAGGTCCTGATCGCGAAACGGTTTCTGGATGAAGTCGACCGCGCCGGCCTGCATGGCTTCCACCGCCATCGGCACGTCGCCGTGGCCGGTGATGAAAATGATCGGCAGGATCGAATGTTTTTCGTTCAGCTTCTGCTGCAGCTCCAGTCCCGACATGCCCGGCATGCGGATGTCGAGCACCAGGCAGCCGGGCCGATCCTCGCTGTACGCTTCCAGAAATTCCTGGCCGGCGCCGTAGGTCTCGACCGATTGCCCGACCGAGCGAAGCAGCAGCTTCAACGCGTCGCGCACCGCCAGGTCGTCGTCGACGACGAAGATCGTGGGGCGCTGGTTGGTGACGCTGGCTCTCATCATTGCTGACTCCCTGCTGACGCCGGCACGGCCGGCAGTGTGAAAAAGAAGCGCGCTCCGCCGCCCGGATTGGCGCTGCACCACAGCTTGCCGCCGTGAGCGCGAACGATGGACCGGCTGATCGACAGCCCGAGTCCGGTGCCACCGGGCTTGGTGGTGAAGAACGGATTGAACAGCTCGGCCATGGCCGCCGGGTCGACGCCGGTGCCGCGATCGGCCACCATGAATTCGACGTCGCCTTCACTGTCCACCGAAGTCCGCAACAGAATCTCCCGGCGCACTTCGGGCACCGTCAGCATGGCATCGATGCTGTTGCGGATCAGGTTCAAGACCACCTGTTGAATCTGTACCGCGTCCGCCTGCACCTGCGGCGACAGCGGCGAGGGCTCGAGCACCAGTCGCACCCCGTTGTGGCGCGCGTCGGTCTGCGCCAGGGTCACCACGTCGTCGAGCAGGCGATTCGCTTCGATCAGCTCTCGCCGCACTTCCCGATTCTTCACGAAGGTGCGCAGCCGACGAATGACCTCGCCGGCACGCAAGGCCTGCGCGCCGATGTGATTGAGCGCCGCCTCCACTTCCTCCTGCGAGAAGTCGTTGGCGGCGATCAGCCGTTGACAGGCCTGCGCATAGGTCGCAATCGCCGTCAGCGGCTGGTTCACTTCGTGCGCAATGCCCGCGGCCATCTCACCCATGGTGGAGATACGCCCGAAGTGGGCGATTCGATCCTGCATCTGGCGCGCTTCATCCTCGGCGCGACGTCGATCGGTGATGTCGTGCAGTGTTCCCACCTGTCTCAGGACCCGGCCGTCGGGCCGTCTCGTTGTCTGAGCAATGTGGTGCACGTAGCGCAGCGAGCCGTCCGGATGGATCACACGATACTCGATGTCCATGGAGCGGGCGCTGGTCTCGAGCTCGTCGCGCGCCGCCTGCCAGCGGGCGCGATCGGCCGGATGAACCATGGGCTCCAGGTACTCGTACACCCCTATATACGGCTCGCCATAACGGCGCCCCAACACACGATAGAGGTGCGGCGACCAGTAGTCTTCGAACTTGCCATCGGCATGCACCACATAGTTGCCGAGATTCGCGATCTCCTGCGCGATGGTCAGCTGCGCCTCGCTGCGACGAAGCGCTTCTTCGGCGTTCCTGCGCACGGTGATGTCGCGAATGAAACCGACGAAGCGCGGCGGATCGGTGCCTTGAACCCGGCCGACCGCGAGCTCCGCGGAGAACTCGCTGCCGTCGCGACGCTTGGCGAGCAGCTCGCGGCCGATGCCGATGATGCGCGGCTCGCCGGCTTCGATGTAATGGCGCAGGTAGTCGTCGTGCTGCGAGCGGTACGGCTCGGGCAACAGGATGTTGACCTTCAGCCCGATGACCTCCTGTTCGTTGTAACCGAACATGCGCTCGCCGGCATGATTCAACAGCTCGATGCGGCCCTCGTGATCGAACAACACGACGGCATCGACGGCGGCGTCCAGCACTGCCTGGAATTCACGCTCCAGCCTGTGTGCGCGCTCTTCTTGGGGCTCGGCGACTCGCAGTAGCGTCATATGCTGCATCTAACCACGCATGGCAGCAGCCGTGGAAGTAGTGCTGCCCGCGATATACTTCGCGCTCCCTTTTTCCGCAACCATCTTGCGACCGGCCGGCCGGTTTCGATCCAGGGGAGCGGGAGAACTGGCTGCGGAGCGTAGCGGCCGGCAGCCAGAGCATGACTACGCGGGCCTGCCGACCGATATCACGGACGCGCACGAGTCGTCCGGCGACGGCAACAGTGCCGGGGACGAACGGATCGGGCAACTCGCGCAGTTTTGCAGGGCGCGCCGCTCGTTGGACTCGAGCGGCGCGTTGTGATCAGGCCAGCACCACCAGCAGGTCTTTCGCGTCCACTGCCTCGCCGTGCTTGGTGACGACCTCGGCGATGGTGGCGTCACGATCCGAACGCACCGATGTTTCCATCTTCATCGCTTCGATGGTCAGCAGCACATCGCCGCGCTTCACCTTGTCGCCCTGACGAACGGCCACGGTGGCGACCGTGCCGGGCATCGGTGCGCCGACCTGGTTGGCATCGGCAGGCTCGGCCTTGCGACGCGGCGGCTTCAACGCCACCTGGCTGCGATCGGGCACTTTCACCGAGCGCGGCTGACCGTTCAGCTCGAAGAACACCGTGCGCGTGCCGTCTTCGTGGCTGTCGCTGACGGCGATGAAGCGGACGATGAGCGACTTGCCGCGCTCGATCTCGACCGTCACCTCATCGCCCGGCTCCATGCCGTAGAAGAACAGCGGCGTCGGCAACACGCTGACACGGCCATAATCCAGCCGGTTCTTCATGTAGTCGAGGAACACCTTCGGATACATGAGATACGACGCGAACTCCTCGTCCGTGATCTCGCGCCAGGTCTTGCTCTGCGCTTCGTCGCGCGCCTTCTTCAGATCGATGGGCGCCAGCACCTCGCCAGGCCGGCCCGTCATGGCGGGCGCGCCCTTCAGCACCTTCTCCTGCAACGCCGCCGGGAATCCGCCGTAGGGCTGACCCAGATCACCGCGGAACAGCGAGACCACCGATTCGGGGAAGGCGATCTCGGTGTTGGGATCGAGCACCTGCTCGGGAGTCAGATTGCTGGTGACCATCATGATCGCCATGTCGCCGACCACCTTCGACGTCGGCGTGACCTTGACGATGTCGCCGAACATCTCGTTCACCTTGGCATAAGCGCGCGCCACTTCCGGCCAACGCACATCGTCGATGCCGAGCGAGCGCGCCTGCTCGCGCAAGTTGGTGAACTGTCCGCCGGGCATGCCATGCACGTACACCTCGGAGGCGCCCGAGCGCAGATCGCTTTCGAACGCGCTGTAGCAATGACGCACCTGTTCCCAGTAGCCCGAGAGCACGCGCAGATTTTCCGGATTGAGCCCGGAGTCGCGCGGGCTGTGGCGCAACGCTTCGACGATGGAGCCGAGGTTGGGTTGCGAGGTGAGGCCACTCATCGCGTCCAACGCGCCGTCGACAGCGTCCGCGCCGGCCTCGACCGCGGCAAGCACGCTCGCAGCGGCGATGCCGCTCGTGTCGTGCGTATGGAAATGCACCGGCAGACCGATCTCTTCTTTCAGCGCCTTGACCAGCGTGTAAGCGGCCCGTGGCTGGCACAGACCCGCCATGTCCTTGATGCCGAGAATGTGCGCGCCCGCCGCCTTCAACTCGCGCGCCATCGACAGGTAGTACTTCAAGTCGTACTTGGTCTGGCGCGGATCGGACAGATTGCCGGTGTAGCAGATCGCCGCTTCGCACAGCGCGCCGGACTCGCGGACCGCATCGATCGCGACGCGCATGTTCTCGACCCAGTTCAGCGAGTCGAACACGCGGAACAGATCGATGCCCGACTGCGCCGCCTGGCTCACGAAGTAGCGCACGACGTTATCGGGGTAATTCGTGTATCCGACCGCATTCGCCGAACGCAGCAGCATCTGCAGCAGCAGGTTCGGCATCGACTGGCGAAACTCCTGCAAGCGCTCCCACGGACATTCGTTGAGGAAGCGCATCGCCACGTCGAACGTCGCGCCGCCCCAGCACTCCACCGAGAACAGATCCGGCAACAAGCTCGCGTAATACGGCGCGATCGCTTTCATGTCATAGGTGCGGAAGCGGGTCGCCAGCAGCGACTGATGCGCATCGCGCATGGTCGTGTCGGTCAGCAGCACTCGCTTCCGCTCGAGCATCCACTGCGCAAACTTGTCGGGCCCCAGCTCGTCGAGCTTCTGCTTGGTGCCGGGCGCCGGCGCCGGCAACGCGATCTTGGGCAGCTTCGGCGTGACCAGCCGCTGCGGACGCGGCCGCGACTTCACTTCGGGATTGCCGTTCACGACCACATCGCCGATGAAGTTCAACAGACGCGAGGCGCGATCCTTCTTGCGCGGGAAGCGGAACAGCTCGGGCGTCTGATCGATGAACTTGGTGGTGTACTCGGCCGAGGCGAACTGCGGATGCAGGATCAACTGATCGAGGAAGCGCAGATTCGTCACCACGCCTCGGACACGGAACTCCCACAACGCGCGATGCATGCGCGCGATGGTTTCAGCGGGCGTGGGCGACCAGGCAGTCACCTTCACCAGCAGCGAATCGTACGAGCGCGTGATGATGGCGCCCGAATACGCCGTGCCCGCATCCAGACGGATGCCGAACCCGGCCGGACTGCGATAGGCGGTGATGCGGCCGTAATCCGGAATGAAGTTGTTCTCCGGATCCTCGGTGGTGACGCGACACTGCATCGCGTAACCGTTGAGCCGAATGCCTTCCTGCTTCGGCACGCCGCTCTCGGGGTCGCCGATGCGCGCGCCTTCGGCGATCCGGATCTGCGAGCGAACGATGTCGATGCCGGTGACCGCTTCGGTCACGGTGTGCTCGACCTGCACGCGCGGGTTCACTTCGATGAAGTAGAACTTGCCGGTGTCGGCATCCTGTAGGAACTCCACCGTGCCGGCATTGAGGTAACCCACGGCGCGTCCGATCTTCAGGGCCTCTTCGCACAGCGCCTGACGCTGTTCGTCGCTGAAGAACGTGGCGGGCGCGCGCTCGATGACCTTCTGATTGCGACGCTGAACCGTGCAGTCGCGCTCGAACAGATGCACCAGGTTGCCATGCGCGTCGCCCAGCAGCTGGACCTCGATGTGGCGCGCGCGACGCACCAGCTTCTCGAGATAAACCTCGTCGTTGCCGAAAGCCGCCTTGGCCTCGCGCCGGGCGGTGGCCACCATTTCGGACAGCTCTGCTTCGGTCTCCACGATGCGCATGCCGCGCCCGCCGCCGCCCCAGCTCGCCTTGAGCATGACCGGAAAGCCCACTTCGCGCGCCATGCGCAATGTTTCTGCTTCGTCGCGCGGCAGCGGCGGCGTCGCTGGCATCACGGGCACACCCGCGGAGACAGCGAGGTTGCGCGCCATCACCTTGTTGCCAAGTCGACGCATGATCTCCGGCGTCGGCCCGATGAAGATCAGGCCGGCGGCGGCGCAGGCTTCGGCGAACTCGGGATTCTCCGACAAAAAGCCATAGCCGGGATGGATCGCATCGACCTGCGCGGCGGTGGCGATGCGCACGATGTCGGCAATATCCAGGTAGGCTTCGACCGGCGTTTTGCCGGCGCCCACCAGATAGCTCTCGTCCGCCTTCATGCGATGCAATGAGAAGCGGTCTTCCTGCGAGTAGATCGCGACGGTGCGAATGCCGAGCTCGGCAGCCGCGCGCATCACGCGGATGGCGATCTCGCCGCGATTGGCGATCAGCAGGCTCTTGATCTTCTGAGGCATGACAACACTCGCCGCCCGTGCAGCTGCCGGGCTTGTAGTAGTCGATGGATGGGGCTGCCGTCGGCAGCGAGATCCAGGGATCATAGCCGCAGGGGGCTCCCCTGCAAGAGCGGGGCCAATAGGGTTTCGAGATCAAAGTATCGGCGGCGACGATGACACCGCTGACACGAGGACAAACGCAGGCGAGCGCGCGGACCGGGTTGCTCAGTGCGCGGCGCCCGCGGCTTCCTTGCGAAACGAGCCGGTGGTGAGCTGGCTGTATTCCTTGTCCATGATGACGATGCAATTGCGGCCACGCTCCTTGGCCGCGTACAGCGCCTCGTCGGCGAGCTGGATGAAACCGTAATGACTGCGGTCGCTCATCGGCTGGACGCACGCGATGCCGATGCTCACCGTCAAGCGCTTGCTCGCCGTCGGTGCCGCGCTGTGCGCGATCGCGAGCGACTCGATGCCGGATTGAATCTGCCGCGCCATATCCTCGGCATGGTGACGAGTCGCATCGTAGAGAACCATGGCGAACTCTTCACCGCCATAGCGCGCCGCGATGTCCAGCGGCCGGCGCGCATGACTGCTCAACGACCAGGCGACGCGACGCAGGCACTCATCGCCGGCCTGGTGTCCGAAACGGTCGTTGTACGCTTTGAAATGATCGATATCGATCATGAGCAAGCTCAGCGGCCGCCCTTCGCGGGCCGCCTGCGCCCAGACCCGATCCACATGCTCGTCGAAGGTGCGGCGATTGGCGATGCCGGTCAATCCATCACGGCGCGCCGTTTCCATCAGCAGCTGCGATTCCAGGAAGTTGGTGCGATTGGCGCGCTCCAGCGAATAGCAAACGATGGCCCCGATGGCGTTGGTGAACAGCAATACACCTACATCGACCAGCCGCTGCGAGGCCGGAATGCCGGCGAGCGTCGCGATGATGGGATAGGAGGCGAGCACCAGCAGCGAGGAGCTCAACGCCGGCCGGAACGCCAGCCCGAGCATCAGATAGTTGTAGATCATCGCCAGCACCACGGACGCGATCAGGCTGACGCCCTGAGTCGCCGCGATCACGGCGAGCACCACGACGCCGGTGCCGAACAGCGTTGCGCCGAAGGGACATACGATGGGGTACCAGCGCTGATACAACCTGCTGTGCACCAGGATCAGCGCGCTCAGAAATATCGGCCCGAGCACGCTGACTCGAATCAGGTCCAGCGTGCGATTGACGGCCGTCGGCAGCACCAGGTGAGTGAGCGCCGAGAACCCGATGACGAAGCCGATGCCCAGCAACAGGTTGCGACTGATCCGGGCACGAGTCCTGGCCAGATGCGCGCGTCGAAAACGCCGCTCGAGGCCGGCATCGTCGAACTTCAGCCGCGGAAATCCGCGCTGGAGCTGCAGGGCGTAAACAGATTGGGGCGGCGCATCTGCACCGCCCGTGCAACCCGTTGCCGCCGGCTCGGGGATCAGTTCGAGTCCTGATGTTTGCGACGATCGCGCGCGTCCTTGATCAAGCGGCGCCATACTTCGTAGGCATCCCAGCCTCCGGTCGATTCGATGGTGGGCTCGACCACCGAGTCCATGCCGAGCTCCGGCGTCGTCATGGCGATGGCGTTGCCGAGCTGATCGGCGTTGGCCGCCGATCCTGCGCTGATGATCTGGCTGACGACAGGTTTGATTAGTGTGCTCATAAAAGTCGGTCGGCGCAGCGCGCTCATGCGGATTCGGATGAAAAAAACGTGCCCATGTTATTTCTCACCCGACTGCACGAGCGTGCGCATTCTCAGTTTCGGGACCCTGGGCGTCTTCGCTGAGACTTCCGTGCGCGAGACACTAGACAGACGTGGGGACGCGTTTGAAACCGCTCGATTATGTTCAAGCGACCAACGCGCTGGCCAGGAAGTCGAATGTAACGCTCACTGTTAACTTGTGCTAGTCGGTGCGAAAAATAAAACTCACCCGCTAAATCGCGGCGCTGCGATATCTGGATTCGTCAGGCTGTTTGAAATTGACCTGCTGCCGATCGGCAGCCCGGCATCAGACCCGTGCGACTCTAGCGCTGGAAATATTTCACCAGGAACTGGTCGAAAGTCATGACGTCGGCAGCTTCGATCGCGGCCTGGCGCTCGAGCGACTGCTCGGCTTCGGCAGCAAATTCCGCCAGGCGCTGTTCGTTCGGCGGATACAGGTCCAGGAAATAGGCCTTGTGCACGCGAGACATCCGCAGCGCGAACTGCGCAAAAGTTTCACCCGTGGTTCGTAACTCCTGCAGACTGCGCGCCGAGGGCGTGCGCTCCACGTCGTCGATCTTGGTCTGTTGCAGATCCAACGCAGCCGTGTACGGCTTACGCTCGTCGCCCTCGTCCAGCAGCTCGCAGATGCCGCGCATCGAATCGATCAGCTCCAGCGCCCAGGTCCGCAATTCTACGGGCCGCCCATTGCGATTTAGTTTCAATCCCGGCTCGCGGCCGCGGCGCGCGACCAGGGCGTGGTTGGCATCCAGGTGCGCCTGCTCGCCGGCGTCGATCGGCTCGCTCTGCTTCAGCACACACAGCGCCGCGAATGCCTCCAGAAAGCGCAATTTGTTCTGATTGACGCCGACCGGATCGAACGCGCTCACGTCGAGCGCGCGAAATTCCACGTATTCGACGCCGCCACGGCGCAATGCCTGCGAAGGATGCTCGCCGGAGCGTGCCACGCGCTTGGGCCGGATGTAGCTGTAATATTCGTTTTCGATCTGCAGCAAATTGGCGTTGAGCTGCCGGTATTCGCCGTCCACCTTGACGCCAAGCTTTTGATATTCCGGATGCGGCGTGCTGACCGCCGCGGTCAGGTCGCGCACATACTCATCCAGGCTGTTGACCGAAATCTGCACGCCCGCCTGGCTCTTGTTGCGATAGCCCAGATCGCTCATGCGCAACGAGGTGGCGTGCGGAGCATAAAGCGTGCCGGGCGCGAATGTTTCCAGCTGATGATCGCGGCCACGCACGAACGAGCTGCACAATGCCGGCGAGTTGCCGAACAGATACAGGATCAGCCAGCCATGGCGCCGGTAATTTCTGAGCAACGAGAAATACTGCTCCGAGATGAAATGCTGATCGGCGCGCGGCTCCTGCAAGACTTCGGCCAGCACCGGCCAGAACTGCTGCGGAAAGGAGTAATTGAAATGCACGCCGGAGATGGCCTGCATCATCCGGCCGTAACGGTTGCCCAGACCGAGCCGGTAGACCTCTTTCAACTGCCCGATGTTGGAGCGCCCGAAGCGTGCAATGGGAATTTCATCGTCGCCGCTCAGCATGCAGGGCATGCTGGTTGCCCACAGCAGCTGCTCGCCGAGGTGGCGATAGACGAACTGGTGCAGGTCGCACAGATATTGCAGCAGTTGCCAGGACTCGCGGAACGCGGGCGTCACCAGCTCGATCAGACTTTCGGAATAGTCGGTGGTTATATGTTCGTGAGCGAGCGCCGAACCCAGTGCCATCGGATGCGGACTGTGCTCGAGGCGGCCGTCGGGCGAGACGCGCAGCGATTCTTTTTCCACGCCCTTCAAGCCGTTCTGCAGGACGCGCGGCTCGCGGGTATTGATCAGCGTCGCCAGGCGACGCTCGAAGGCGCGATCGATGCCGGAGCTGCTCATGTCTCATCAGAACCGTAAGTGGCCGGCAAGTTTCACGAGGTGCGCTGCATGCGTCAAGCGCCCCGCCAGGCATTACACAAGTGAATGCCCGGCCGCGTTCCGTATAGTCTGATACCGCAAACGCGGCCACTATGCTCTGATCGGCCCATTCCGACGAGCGCTGGAGATCCGTGGAGCTGCCATCCATCTTCGCTGTCGAGCTCGCCCCCTTGCATCTGCCGATCGGAGTGGTCGCAGCCCTGGCGCTGACGGCCGTTGCCGCTTTGGCGCGCACCCTAGTACTGCACGCCCGCCTGGCCCGACGTACCCGGGAGCTGGAAAAGGAGCTGGCGCAACGTCAGCGCGCCGAGGCGGAGCTGCAAGCAATCCGTGACGATCTGGAGAACCGCGTCCGCGAGCGCACCCATACGCTGGAGGCGCGCAACGAAGAACTGAGCCGGCTCAAGGTCGCGATGGAAACGGTCAATCGACGCCTGCGGCGGCTGGTCACCATCGACGCACTCACCGGCATCGCCAATCGGCGTCATTTCGATCGGGTGCTGGATCGCGAAGTGCGCCGCGCGCGTCGCGAACAGCTGCCGTTGTCCTTGATCTTCCTAGATCTCGACGAGTTCAAGCACTTCAACGACACCTATGGCCACAGCCACGGCGACGAGGTGCTGCGTCGGGTGGCGCGGACCCTGGATGAAAGCTTCCGTCGCGGCGGCGATCTGGTCGCCCGCTACGGCGGCGAAGAATTCGCGGTCATCCTGCCTGGCGTGGATGCGCACCGCGCCGGGCTTTATGCGGAGCGCCTGCGCCGCCGGATCTGGCGCATGGCGATTTCGGTCGGCCCGAGCCAGGCCGGCGAACGCATCACCATCAGCGGCGGAGTTGCCGCGCTCTCGCCGGGCACCCCCGGCCGCCACGATACAGCCGCCGATGCATTGCTACGGGCCGCCGACCAGGCGCTCTACAAAGCCAAGTGCCAGGGGCGCAATCGGATCGCAATGAGTGCACCGGCAACGAGCACTGGCGAGCGGGCCACGATCGAGCTCGCCTCCTGAGTTTTCCTGCCCTTGCGCCAGCCACACGCGGTCGGCGTATAGTCGATTCGTCGCATTCATCCTCGAAAACAACAGCTACAGGGACTGCGGGTCGCGGGCGATTGGCATTCCTTCGGAAGGGAGAATCGCATGACGGACAGGAAGACCATCGGCGGCGTCACTTATCAGAACGCCGCCAGGGACTACTTCGAGAAGCGGGGCCTGAAACGTCACGCCCGAGTCTGGTCGCTGTGGGCGCTGGGCGTCGGGGCCGTCATCTCGGGGCACTTCTCCGGCTGGAATCTGGGTATCGGCGCCGGCGGCTGGGGCGGCCTGTTCATCGCGGCCATCATCATCGCGATCATGTATCTCGGGCTGATCTTCAGCCTGGCGGAAATGTCGCCAGCACTGCCGCATACCGGCGGCGCCTATTCATTTGCTCGCAGCGCCATGGGTCCCTGGGGCGGCTTCATCACCGGCCTGGCGGAGAGCATCGAATACATCATGACGCCGGCGGTCATCGTGTTCTTCATCGGCTCCTATCTCACCGGCATCTTCGAAACTCCGGTCGCGTATCAGCCGTTGTGGTGGATCGGCTGTTATCTCGTGTTCGTGCTGCTCAATTACGCCGGCGTGGAGCTGTCATTCAAAATCTCGGTCGTGGTCACCGTCATGGCCCTGGCGGTGCTGGTGGTGTTCTGGGTCAGCGCCATCCCGCATGCGGATTTTTCGCGCTGGGCGTTGAACATCGCCGCCGGCCCCGACGGCAAGCCCATGGAGCTGGTCCAGGGCGGCGGCAGCCTGCTGCCCTTCGGCTGGCAAGGGGTGCTCGCCGCCCTGCCCTTCGCCGTCTGGCTGTTCCTCGCCATCGAGGAATTGCCGCTGGCCGCCGAGGAATCGGTGGATCCGAAGAAGGACATGCCGAAAGGATTGATCTTCGGCATGTTCACGCTGATGGTCTCGGCGCTGATGATCATGCTGCTGAATGCATCGATCGGTTCCGCCGATGAAGGCAAGCTGCACGGCGCGTACTCGCTCGCCACCTCGGCCGAGCCGCTGCTCGACGGCTTCCGCGTGATCTTCGCGGGCGACATCGCGAAGTTGCTGTCATTGCTGGCGGTCATCGGCCTGATCGCGAGCTTCCACACCATCATCTTCGCGTTCGGACGCCAGATCTATTCGCTGTCGCGTGCGGGCTATTACCCAGCGGCGATGTCGTTGACGCACGGCTCGCGCAAGACACCACACATCGCCTTGTTCACCGGCGCATCGATCGGGCTCGCAGTGATCCTGGCCGTGTGGTTCTCGCGCGGCGCGGAGCAAGGCGGCGCAATCATCGGCGCGACATTGCTGAACATGGCGGTCTTCGGCGCGATGCTCTCTTATGCGTTCCAGGGGATCTCCTTCATCCTGTTACGCAAGAACATGCCCAACATCGAGCGGCCCTATCGCAGTCCGCTCGGCATTCCGGGCGCCGCCGCGACCGTGGCGATCGCGCTCGTCACGCTGTACTTCCAGCTGCAGGACCCGGTGTATCGCGCCGGCGTGTACTCGGCGCTCGCCTGGTATCTAGCCGGCGTTCTGTACTTCGCGTTCGTTGGTCGTCACCGGCTGGTGTTGTCCCCCGAGGAGGAATTCGCACTCACTGGCGGGCAGCACGGCCATCCCGAACGCGAGGGCTACGGCACAACCAAGGTCGATACCGCATCATGATGGAACCTCGCCAGGTCAAGAGCGCGGCCGATGCCAGAGCCATCGTCGAGCAACGCAGTCTGTCGCACGTCAAGGTCGGCGTGTTCGACATCGACGGCATCATGCGCGGCAAATACATGTCCCGCGCCAAGTTCCTCTCGGCGCTGGAGAGCGGCTATGGCTTTTGCGATGTCGTGCTCGGCTGGGATTGCCAGGACCAGCTGTACGACAACGTGAAATTCACCGGCTGGCACACGGGATATCCGGACGCCCCGGTGCGCATCCTGCCGGAAACCTGCCGGCCGCTGCCGTTCGAAGAAAACAACCTGCTGTTCCTGAGCGAATTCACCGGCCCGGCGGAGCAGATCTGTCCACGCGGCCTGCTTCGACGCGTGCTCGACAAGGCCGCCAAGCTCGGCTTCCAGCCCTACGCCGGCTTCGAGTACGAAGTGTTCTTTTTCGACGAAACGCCCGAGTCGGTGCGCGCCAAGCATTATCGCGATCTGCGGCCCATGGCGCCGGGCTGGTTTGGTTACTCCGTCATTCGCAACTCGACTGCCTCGGACTTCTATCGTCACCTGCTCGCCACGTGCGAAGCCATGGACTTCGGCATCGAAGGGCTGCACGAGGAGACCGGCCCGGGTGTGATCGAAGCCGCCATTGCTTTCGACAGCGCGCTGGCCTCCGCCGACAAGGCCGCACTGTTCAAGACGTTCATCAAAGTGATCGCCCAGCGCAACAGCATGATGGCGACCTTCATGGCGAAATGGTCGCGCGACTGGCCGGGCCAGAGCGGGCACATTCATCTGTCGCTGCAGGACCGCGATGGCCGGCCAGTCTTTCATGAGGCCGGGCAGCCGCATCAGATGAGCCAGACCATGCGTCATTTCATCGGCGGGCAGCAGAAGCTCATGCCGGAGCTGCTCGCCATGGTGGCGCCCACCGTCAACTCATATACACGGTTGATTCCCGGATTCTGGGCACCGACGGATTCGACCGTCGGCATCGAGAATCGAACCTGCGCATTGCGCGTCATTCCTGGCAGTGCGAAGTCACAACGCGTGGAATATCGAGTCGCCGCGGCGGACGCGAATCCATACATCATTCTGGCCGCTGCGCTGGGCTCCGGACTGTATGGCATCGAACATCGCATCGAGCCCGAGCTGCTGGTCGAAGGCAACGCTTACGACCATGAGTTTCCCGAGCACCTGGCGCTGCCACGGACTTTGTGGGATGCCGCGCAGCGCCTGAAACGATCGCGCATGGCACGAGAGTACTTCGGCGACGCCTTCGTCGAGCACTTCGCCGCCACCCGCGAGTGGGAAGAACGCGAGTTCCGCAAGCACATCACGGATTGGGAACTGGCACGCTACTTCGAGATCATCTAGTCGACATCGGCACATGCAACGCACCATTTCTCCTGTCGATGGCAGCGTTTACGTCCAGATGGAGCTGGCGACGCCGGCGGTAGTAGACGAAGCGCTCGACAGCGCTCGGGCTGCGCAGCGCGAGTGGCGCAACATATCGATCGAGGACCGCACCGGGATTCTCTCGCGCTTCTGCGACATCTTCGAAAGCCAGCGCGCCGAGATCGCCACCGAGCTGACCTGGCAGATGGGCCGCCCGATCCGCTATGCGCCGAACGAAGTGAACGGCACGCTGGAGCGCGCGCGACACATGATCGCGATTGCTCCGCAAGCGCTCGCCGATATCGACGCTGGCCCCAAGCAGGATTTCACACGCTTCGTGCGGCGCGAGCCGTTGGGCGTCGTGCTCACCATCGCGGCCTGGAATTATCCGTATCTGATCGCGGTCAACAGCATCATTCCGGCGCTGATGACCGGCAATGCCGTGATCCTGAAACATTCGGCACAGACGCCGCTGTGCGCGGAACGTTTCGCAACCTGCCTGACGCAAGCCGGCCTGCCTGACGGTGTGTTTCAAGTTCTGCACCTGACCCACGCAGACACCGAGAAAGTCATTCGCGACCCGCGCATCGACTTCGTCGCATTCACCGGCTCGGTTGCCGGTGGACACGCCGTGCAGCGCGCCGCCTCGGAGCGCTTCATCGGCGTGGGACTGGAACTCGGTGGCTGCGACCCCGTCTACGTTCGTCACGACGCCGATGTTTCGCACGCCATCGAGAACGTCGTCGATGGCGCCTACTTCAACAGCGGCCAGTCGTGCTGTGGCTTGCAGCGGATCTACGTGCACGAGCGCGTTTACGACGCATTCGTCGACGGCTGCATCGATGTCATCAATAAATACGTGCTCGGCAACCCGCTCGACCCCGAGACCACGCTGGGCCCGGTGATTCGAACCGCCGCGGCCGACACGATCCGTCAGCAGATCGCCGCATCGATCAGCGCCGGTGCGAAGCCCGCGATCGACGCCGCGAGATTCCCTGTCAGCAAACCCGGCACACCGTATCTCGCGCCACAGCTGTTGCTGAACGTCGACCACTCCATGACCGTCATGCGCGAGGAAATTTTTGGCCCGGTCGCCGGTCTGATGAAGGTGAGCTCGGACGAGCAGGCGATTGCATCCATGAACGACAGCCCCTTCGGCCTGACGGCCGCGATCTGGACCGGCGACGAGCACGCCGCGCTCGCCATCGGCGATCGTATCCAGACCGGCACCTGGTTCATGAATCGTTGCGATTATCTCGACCCGGCGCTCGCCTGGGTCGGGGTGAAGGATTCGGGGCGCGGCTGCACGCTGTCCGTGGTGGGCTACGAACATCTGACGCGCCCCAAGTCATTCCACCTGCGCACGCGCACTTGAGAACGCCATGAGAGAGTTCGTCATCAAGCCGGTCCGCTCGAAGGAAAACCTCATGGCCTCGTTACGCGGCAACTGGAACTACCCTACCGCGGTTCGCTTCGGCCCCGGGCGCATCGCCGAATTGCCCGAGGCGTGCAACACGCTGGGCATGAAGCGTCCCTTGCTCGTCACCGACGCCGCGCTCGCGAAGCTGTCCATGATCGAACAGGCCGTCGCGGCTTGCCGGAACGCGGGGCTCGCTTGCGAAGTGTTCAGCGACGTGCAGGCGAATCCGGTCGAGTCGAACGTCACGAATGGAGTGGGTGCCTACCGTCGCGGCTCGCATGACGGCGTGATCGCATTCGGTGGCGGCAGCGCACTCGACACCGGCAAGGCCGTCGCATTGATGGTGGGACAGACGCGTCCGATCTGGGACTTCGAGGATCGCGAGGACTGGTACACGCGAGTGAATGTCGCGGGCATGGCGCCAACCGTAGCGGTGCCGACCACGTCTGGAACCGGCTCGGAAGTCGGCCGCGCCGCCGTCATCACTGACGTGCGCGATCACACCAAGAAGATCATTTTTCATCCCAGGATGTTGCCGTCCATCGTGATCGCCGATCCCGAGCTGACCCTGGGCCTGCCCGCGAAAGTCACGGCGGCGGTCGGCATGGACGCGCTATCTCACAATCTCGAAGCGTACTGCTCGCCTTCGTATCATCCGCTGGCGGAAGGCATTGCTCTGGAAGGCATGCGATTGATTCATGACTGGTTGCCGGGCGCCGTGCGCGACGGCAGCGATATCGAAGCCCGCGCGCACATGATGGCGGCCTCCTTGATGGGCGCGACCGCCTTTCAGAAAGGGCTCGGCGCGATGCATAGCCTGAGTCATCCGTGCTCGGCGAACCTGAACACCCACCATGGCCTGACCAATGCGGTCGTCATGCCTTATGTCTTGTCCTGGAATCGCCCGGCGCTGGGCGAGAAAATGCAACGCCTGGCGGCGTACCTGAACCTGCCCCAGCAGTCGTTCAGCGGGGTGCTGGACTGGCTCCTGGAATTGCGAAATTCGATCGGCGTCCCGGATACATTGGCCGAGCTGGGCGTTACGTCAGAGCATGCGGACGCGTTTGCGCGACAGGCCTTCGACGATCCTTCCACCGCCGGCAATCCGGTGCCGCTGACGGTCGCGGACTTTGCTCAGCTGTATCGCAACTGCATCGAAGGACGGCTCCAGGCGGCGGCGGTCTGATGGATTCAGCCATGTTTCATTGGCAATTCAGGAGCCGCGAGGCATAGTGAAGACCATGCGTATCTCAGTGCTCATTGGTTTGACGGTCGTCGCGGGTGCACTGGCAGCGCCAGCGCATGCCGACAGCATGCGTTGTGGCAGCCGCTTGATCCGCGATGGAGATGCACGTGCCGAAGTGCGCGCCTTTTGCGGCGAGCCTGCCGACGTGCAGACGCGCACCATCCTGCGACGGCCGACCTACACCATCGGCGGTCGCGTGTTTTTCTCCGGCGACGGACTGATCGAAATTCCGGTGGAAACCTGGACGTACAACTTCGGCCCGAACAAGCTGATGCGTCGGGTGCGTTTCATCGACGGCGTGGTCGAACAAGTGGAGACGCTGGGCTACGGATATAACGATCCGCAGCGTGGCTCCTACAACGCCGGCAACTGATCCCGCAAACGCTTGCGGGTCACGTACCAATAGCGCGCCACCAGCAGCACCGCGCTGATCGTCAGCCCGACGTTCAGCCCGACCCACACCAGCTTCGGCCCTTCGCCGCGATACACGCCGAAGTGATATGCGAAGGTGAACCCAACTACCCAGTACGAAAAGACGCACAGGGTCATGGGAATGGTCGTGTCCTTGAAGCCGCGCAAAGCGCCCGCCGCGCCGACCTGCACGCCATCGGAAAACTGGAACAACGCCGCCATCAGCAACAAACTCGCGGCCAGCTCGCGCACCGGCAGGTCGCGCGTATAGAGCGCGGCGATCTGATCGTTGAACAGCAGGATCACGATCGCTGACACGGTCATCACGACCGCGCACATCGTCACACCGATCCAACCGGCATTGCGCGCGCCGACCAGATCCCCACGCCCCAACGTGTGCCCGACATGGATCGTGGTAGCGGAACTGATGGCGAGCGGCACCATGAACATGAATGCCGCATAGTTCAGTGCGATCTGGTGACCGGCCGCGGTGACGGCGCCCATGCCGCCCATCATCAATGCCGCCGCAACGAACAGCCCGCCTTCGGCCAGGATGCTGCCGGCGATCGGCGCGCCGATGCGGCTCAGCTCGCCGAGCACGGACCAGTTGGGCCGATCGATGCGCGCAAAAAAGTTGAAAGGCCGATAGGCGCGATGCAGGCGTACGTGCAGAAACATCGCGAAGAACATGAGCCACATCGAAATGGCCGTCGCCACTCCGCAGCCCACCGCACCCAGCGCCGGCGCACCGAACTTGCCGTACATGAAGATCCAGTTGCCGATGACGTTCGCGGTCAGGCCGAGAAAACCGGTGAACATGATGGGCTTGGTGCGGCCCAGCCCTTCGCTCATGTAACGCAGCGAAAAGAACGCGAGCAGCCCGGGCATGCCCCAGCTGATCGCGTGGATGTAGCCGACCGCGACCGGCAGCACGTCTTCGGAAATGCCGATGGCCGGCAGGAACCAGTCCGCCTGGCGCATGCCCGTGAACAACAGGATTGAAAGCGCCAGCACCAGCCACCATGACTGACGGGCATAGGACGTGACTTTGTGCTTGTCTTCGGCGCCGAACGCGTGCGCGACCGAGGGCGAGGTGGCCATCAGCAGGCCGAAGCCGACGAACATGAAAAGGTTGAAAGCGGCGGCGCCGATCGCCAGACCGCCCAGATCGACCGCGCCCAACTGGCCCGCCATCACGGTGTCGGCGAAAGCCATGCCGGTGATCGAGAGGTTGTTTCCCAGCAGCGGGCCGCCGAGCGACACAATAGCTCGGGCGTCCACGACCAGGCGGGCGCGGCGGTGGATACTCATGACGATGACACCGCCGGTTGGCGGCAATGTGTGGCGTTACGGATCGCGGGCCGCACAGCGTACGGCCTTCAGCCGTCCGCGCCAACAGTGATCCCCAACTATATTCGAGTGACGCCGGCTGGCATGCTTGCGCCTGACGCGTTGCTCGCAATGGAGCCATCATGCTCGTAGGTTCATCGGTTCGACGCGTGGCCATCATCGGCGGCACGCGCATTCCCTTCGCGCGCTCGATGGGTGTCTACGCGGAGGCCAGCAATCAGGAAATGCTCACCGCCTCTCTCAAGGGATTGGTGGATCGCTTCAATCTGCGTGGCGAGGTGCTCGGCGACGTCGGCGCCGGCGCGGTGCTCAAGCACTCCAGAGATTTCAACCTGACGCGCGAGAGCGTGCTCGATAGCGGACTCGCGCCGGAAACTCCCGCGTTCGATCTGCAGCGCGCCTGTGGCACCAGCCTGGATACCGCGATCGTGCTCGGCTTGAAAATTGCGACCGGTCAGATCGACTCGGCGATCGCGGCAGGCGTCGATACGGCCAGCGATGTTCCAATCGTTTATCCCACCGCGTATCGCAAATTGCTACTGCGCAGTGCGCGCGGGCGCTCGCTTGGCGAGCGGCTCGCGCCATGGTCGAGTTTTCGTCCCAGCTTCCTCAAGCCGCAGCTGCCTGGCGTGAGCGAGCCTCGCACCGGCATGTCGATGGGCCAGCATTGCGAAAAGATGGCTCAGACCTGGCAGATCCCGCGCGCCGATCAGGATCAGCTGGCGTTCGAGAGTCATCGCAAAGCCGGCGCGGCTTGGGATGCAGGATTCTATGACGACCTGGTCGTGCCGTTCCGTGGCTTGAAGCAGGACAACAACATCCGCCGCGACACCTCGCTGGAAAAGCTCGCGAAGCTCAAGCCCTCGTTTGCTGCCAACGGCACGTTGACCGCGGGCAACTCGACGCCCATGACCGATGGCTCGGCGGCCGTGCTCCTCGCCAGCGAAGAGTGGGCGAAGGCGCGCGGACTGCCTGTGCTCGCCTATCTCACCTATGGCAAGTACGCGGCGGTCGATTTCGTGCAGAAGGAAGGGCTGCTGATGGCGCCGGCGTACGCGGTACCTCGAATGCTCGCGGATGCGAAGCTGACGCTGCAGGACTTCGACATTTACGAGATCCACGAAGCGTTCGAGGCGCAGGTGCTCTGCACGCTCAAAGCCTGGGAATCGCCGGAGTTCTGCCGCGACCGGCTCGGCCTCGACGCGCCGCTCGGGAGCATCGATCGAAGCAAGATGAATCTCAAAGGCGGCAGCGTCGCGATCGGCCATCCCTTCGCCGCCACCGGCGCCCGCATTCTCGCCACCCTGGCCAAACAACTCGCCGAACGTGGCGGCGGCCGCGGCCTCATCTCCATCTGCACCGCCGGCGGCATGGGAGTGACTGCAATCGTGGAGCGCTAGAACTGAACCGGCCGCTACACCGTCCGTAACGAGGGCCACGTCGGGTACATGGATGTATCCCGCCGCTGTCCAGCGGCGGGCGAGCGGCAGGGATGCCCGATGCCGAGCATTCAAATGGAGGCGATCGGCAGGGTCTGATGGGAGATTCCTGCCGACCGCCGTCCGGACCTGGGCCGGAATAAGTTAAACCAGCCGTCGGTCCACTGCGCGAGGCGCCGCGATCCCGGGGAGGGGGCAGTAACGAATCGCGACACTCCGAGCAATCGGTTGAGGAAAGGTCGGTCGGTTCACGCAAGCCCGACCCGAAAGCAAATGAATGAAGAGAAGAGATGAAAGGGCGTCCGTGCCCGGGTGCATGCCCCGACCATGCGGGTCCTTGTGAAGGCATCCCTAATCACACGCACGCAGATCCTAAAGGGTATAGCGACAAACCGAGGTAAATACCCTCACAGCCGCAGCAGGCAGCTTCGCAAAAAAGTGCTGCGACGGATTCGCGCGCGGGTGCGCGTGCATGCGACAAAACATATGGCGGTGCGTCGGCCAGTATTACAAGGCGCCCGCGGCGCTCCTTGCCGCGGACCGATCTGAAGGCTCAGTTCCTTGATCCAGAAAGGAAAAAGGCGGCGTGGCACAGCCGTTGCTTTAACTACGGCGCGTGCCATAAACGCTCACAGGAAGACTCAACAATGAACCGATTCTTTGCCCTGGTACTGCTTGCCTTCGGCTTTGCCGGTGCCGCCCATGCCGATTACATCCCCGCCACCTGGACCGACAGCGCGAATGTCGGCAGCGGCGTCTACATCGGTCACCAGCAGTCCTACACCTACACCCATGACCTGACCGACAACGGCTTCCGTCCGCTGAACGACCTGATCAGCAGCTTCCGCCTGTCGATCGACCTGCGCGACGATGACACCAACTTCTTCCGCGACGGCATCGAGATCGCCTTCGTGGATCTGCCCGGCTTCGAGGGCGACTCCCTCGTGACCAACTTCGGCCTGAGCGGCGAAGAGTACGGCGGGTTCTCGATCCTGGGCCTGCTGCAGCTGAATGCGCTGGGCACGCTGACGGTCACGATCAGCTCCATCTGGGGCGACTTCACCCTCGCCGGCTCGAACCTGACCGCGCACGGCCTGAGCAACGTCGCCAACGTGCCGGAGCCGGGTGCTCTGGGTCTGCTGGGCATCGGCCTGGTCGGCATCGCGCTGAGCAAGCGCCGCCGCAAGCAGGCTGCCTGACCCCACTACCGTCCTGGTGAAGGAAGGCCCCGCTTCGGCGGGGCTTTTCTTTTTGGGGTTGGGATCGGTGATCGTGCCATCACCCTCCCAGCGAGACGAGAAAAGGCGCGACATTTACGCCTCGCCCCGCCCACGGCGGCGGAGTACGAATCGCTGCCATTGTCAGGGACTGTTAGTCGGTGAGCGCTCGGGTCATTAGACTTGCGCCCCATGGTCGACTACCTCGGCAATGCTTCTCATGAACACGGCGCTCCGGCACGCATCGGCGTGCTGCTCGTCAACCTGGGGACCCCCGACGGCTCCGATCCGTCCTCGGTGCGGCGCTTCCTGGCCGAGTTTCTCTGGGACCCGCGCGTCGTCGAAGCGCCGCGGCTGTTCTGGTGGCTGGCTCTGCATGGCGTGATCCTGCGCATCCGTCCGTCGAAGAGCGCCCACGCCTACCAGCAGATCTGGACGCCGGAAGGCTCGCCGCTGCTGGTGCACAGCTCCGCCCTCGCCCAGCGAATCGGAGCAGCGTTGCAGCCCCGCTGGAATGCGGCGGTCGCGCTCGGCATGAGCTATGGCTCGCCCTCGATTCCCACGGCTCTCGAACAACTGCGAAGTCAGGGCGCACAGCGCATCGTCGTTCTGCCCTTGTATCCGCAGTACTCCGGAACGACCACGGCCTCCGTGTTCGATCGAGTCACTCGCCAGTTGCAGCGTTGGCGCTGGGTGCCGGAGCTGCGCTTCATCGGCAGCTATCACGATGACCCGGGCTATATCGACGCGCTGGCGGCGAGCATCGAGCAACACTGGCGTGCGCATGAAAAGAACCCTCTGCTGTTCTCGTTCCACGGCATTCCCAAACGCTACGTAACCGCGGGCGATCCGTACTACTGCCAGAGCATGAAGACTGCGCGCCTGGTCGCCGAACGACTGTCGCTCGGCGAGCGCGACTGGAGCGTGAGCTTCCAGTCACAGGTCGGGCGGGAGGAGTGGCTTCGACCCTACACGGACGAACGCTTGCTCGAGTACGCCCGCAGTGGACCGAAGCGCGTCACGTTGATGTGCCCGGGCTTCGCGACCGACTGTTTGGAAACGCTCGAAGAGATCGCGCTTCGCAATCGAGAGTTGTTTCTGGAAGCGGGCGGCGAAGCTTACGACTACATTCCCGCACTGAACGCGAGCGACACGCACGTTGCCGCCCTCACGAATCTGATCGAACGACACATGCAGGGCTGGGCCGAACCCTCGCAGCACACTGCCGCGGAAGCCGAGGCCACACGGCGGCGAGCCATGAGTAGCGGCGCGCAGCGTTGATGTTCGGCCGGTTTCTCGAAATCAGCGTGTACGCGCCCGAGATTCGCGACTCGCTGGCGTTCTACGAGTCGCTCGGCTTCGTGCAGGCGCCGGTCGGTGAAGTCTTCAATCATCCGTATGCCGTCGTGACCGACGGTCGCCTGTTCCTCGGATTGCACGGTCGAGCCATCGCTGCGCCCACGTTGACCTTCGTGATGCCGCGGCTGCTGCATGGAGTGGAGCAGTTGGAGCGCCTGGGCATCGAGCTGGACGATCTGCAGCTGGGCAACGAAGTCTTCAATCGCGTGAGCTTCCGCGACCCTTCCGGTCAATGCGTCAATGTGCTCGAGGCGCGCACCTTCTCGCCGCCGCCATTCGAGAGTCAGCCGACGACGACCTGCGGCTACTTTACCGAGTACGGCCTGCCGGCCCGCGAGCAGAACGCCATGCGCGTGTTCTGGGAAGCACTGGGGTTCGTGGCATGGGACGAGCAAGCCGAGCCATTCGCACGTACCGCGATGACCAGTGACCATCTGAACCTGGCGTTGTATCGTTCACGGGCATTTCGCCAGCCGGTGCTGACCTTCGAGGATCGCGACATGCGAGAGCGCCTGGCGCGCTTGAAGGAACGCGGCTACTCACTTTCCGACGAGATGCCCGACAGCCTCGACGACAGGTGCAATGCCATTCTCATTGCCCCGGAAGGAACGCGGCTGCTGCTGCTACAGTCCGAAGACTGACGACACACAAGGAGAATTCGATGTTCCGATGTCTCGCTGCCGCTTGCATGGCATGGCTTGCCACCGCGGCCATGGCCGATGAAGGCATGTGGACTTTCGACAATATTCCGCAGGCCGCCATCCAGCAGAAATACCATGTTGCGCTCGACAAGCCGTGGCTGGACAAACTGCAGCGTTCCATCACGCGTTTCGAGAGCGGCTGCACCGGCTCTTTCGTGTCGCCCGACGGGCTGGTTCTGACCAATCATCATTGCGCCATGTCGTGCCTGGCGCAGATCTCCAGCGGCAGCGCGAACTATGTGGACAACGGTTTCAATGCAGCCACGCGCAGCGCCGAGAAGAAGTGTCCGACGCAGATCCTGTCGGTGCTGATGGAGACGGAAAACGTCACCGCCAAAGTGGCTGCCGCGACCGCCGGCATGAAGGACGCGCAGGCGAACGAGGCACGCAAACAGGAGCTGAGCAAACTCGAAGCGGCGTGTACCAGGAACTCCGAAAAGAGCCGCGGCGGGCCGCTCGCGTGCGAGTCGGTGACGCTGTATCAAGGCGGCCAGTATTACCTGTACAAGTACCGTCGCTACGACGACGTGCGACTGGTGTTCGCTCCGGAGCACGCGATCGCGGCCTTCGGCGGCGATCCGGACAACTTCAACTTCCCGCGCTGGAGCCTGGATTTCAGCGTGTTCCGTGTCTATGACAACGGCCGGCCGATTCGCTCGCCGAATCATCTCAACTGGCGCGTGGAAGGCCCGCAGGCCGGCGAAGTGACGTTCATTGCCGGCCATCCCGGCAGCACCAGCCGCCTGCTCACGGTCGAACAGCTGCGTTTCCAGCGCGACACCTCGGTTCCCGCCTATCTCATCCGCAACTCCGAGTTGCGAGGCCGCCTGATCCAGTGGAGCAAGACCGGCGAGGAGCCGGAGCGCATCGCCAGCGACTCGCTGCAAAGCGTGGAGAACTCGCTGAAGGTGTATCGCGGTTTCCAGACCGCGCTGCTCGACGACAGTTTGTTTGCACGCAAGACCGCGCAGGAACGCGAGCTCCGCGAGCGCGTGAAGTCGGATGAAAAGCTGGCGGCATCGGTCGGCAATGCGTGGGCCGAAGCGGCCGACGCGCAGGAGCGTTATCGTCAGATCTACGATCGTTATCTCTATCTGGAAGCCGGCGCCGGATTCAACAGCAAACTGTTCTCCTACGCACGCGCGCTGGTGCGAGCCGCGGCCGAGCGCGGCAAGAGCAACGAGCAACGTCTGCGCGAGTATGCCGACTCCAATCTGCCGAAGATCCAGTCGAGCCTGCTGGCCACCACACCGGTCTATCCCGATTTCGAGCAGGTCACGCTGTCGTTCTCCCTGGACAAGATGCGCGAAGCCCTCGGGCCGGACGATGCGATCGTTCGCAAGCTGCTGAGCAAAGAGTCACCCGGTTCGCTCGCCGCCAAGCTGGTGACCGAAAGCAAGCTCGGCGACCCCGCGGTTCGTAAAGCATTGTGGACCGGTGGCAGCGCGGCCATCGAAAGCTCGAACGATCCCATGATCGTGCTGGCTCGCCAGATCGATCCCGACGCCCGCGCGGTCCGCAAGATCTACGAAGACGAAGTGCAAGCGCCGGTCGCGTCAGCTCAGGAGCGCATCGCCAGGGCGCGCTTTGCCGTGCTGGGTACGAATACATATCCCGACGCCACGTTCACGCTGCGGCTGAGCTACGGCGCAGTCGAAGGCTGGATGGAAAAGGGCCAGAAGGTGGAGCCGTTCACGCACCTGTCGCGTTTGTACGAGCGTGCCACTGGCAAGGATCCGTTCCGTTTGCCGCAGGTGTGGCTCGACGCGCGCGATCGGCTCGACATGAACACGCCCTTCAACTTCGTCACGACCAACGACATCGTCGGCGGCAATTCCGGCAGTCCGCTGGTGGACGCGCAAGGCCGACTGGTGGGCCTGGCCTTCGACGGCAACATTCACTCCATCGCCGGCGCCTTCTGGTACGACGGCACCATGAATCGCACGGTCGCCGTTCATCCCGCGATCATAATCACCGCGCTGCGGGATGTGTACGGCGCGAAGGCTCTCGTCGACGAACTGCTCGGCAAGCGCTGAGCTCGATGCATGACACGGCGGGGCCGCCTGGCTCCGCCGTCTTCAGCGCTTCTGCGCCACCAGGTTGAAGCGCACATGCAAACGGTCCTGCACTTCCAAAGCGCCCAGCACCACGCTGAAAGGCTTGATCCCGAAATCTGTCTGCAGGATGTCGAACTCGCCGCTCGCGGTGAGGCGGTCGCCGTTCATTTGGATGCTGGCGGGCACCACCACATCCTTGCTCGCGTTTTTGATGGTGATGCGCGCGGTGATCTTCGGAGCCGCCACCGAGCCTTCGACGGCAACGGATTTCACCGTCACGTTTGGATAGGTCTGCGCGTCCAGCACTTCCTCCCGAAGCATGTTCTTGCGCGTGCCGTCCTTGTCGGAGTCGGGAATGTCCGGCGGAAAGTCAGCGCCCGCGGCACGCCGTGCATCCGGATCATCGACGATCAGGTCCGCCACGGGAAATGACAGCTCGAACCCCGATCCTGCAAACGGGGCGCGCATCCAGACCCGGCCGGTCACCGATCTGCTGGTCATCACATGGTTGTGGCCGAGCCGCGCAAGCGTGCCGCCACGATAGACATGGATATGCACGACCGAGGCCCGCGGATCGATCTGGTAGAACGTCACACCGGCCTCGGTGGGTGCCGGAGGCGGCTGGACTGGCGCGGGCTGGGACGGAACTTCAGGGGCCGGCGCGGGCGGCCGGACCGGTCGCGGACAGGCGACGAGTCCAAGACACAGCAGCAGCAACACAGCAGCGCGGCCGACGTTGGCCAATGCGCTGCGAGCGGGTTTGAGTTCATCTCTCATGGGCCGGTGATCCCTGTCAGATTTGCAGTCATCCAGATATCCACAGGGCCTGCGCAGGCTCCGGGATGAATAATCGCTTACACTGTCGCCTTCAAGGTGCCGTTTGGATCCGGAAAGAGTGATGCAACTGAAGAACGACGAATCTCGCTACGGCGTCGTCGCACAGTTATTTCACTGGACCATCGTGGTCCTGATCATAGTGCAGTTCATCCTGGCCAACCGCGCCGCCAACCTGCCGCTGGGCGTCGCCAAGATCGCGGTGCTGGCCCAGCACAAGTCGTTCGGTATCACCATTCTCGGCCTGGCGCTGCTGCGGCTGATCTGGCGCTGGATGAATCCGGTCCCGGCCGAGCCGCTCGGCATCCCGCAGTGGCAACGCCTGGCGGCCCGCGTCTCGCACATCGGTCTGTACGCGCTGCTGCTGATCACGCCGGTCGTCGGCTGGTTGATGTCATCGGCGCGCAATTTTCCGGTGAGCTGGTTCGGCCTGGTGACCCTGCCGGATTTCATCAAGCCCAGTCGGCCGGCCTATGACTTTCTGCACCAGACTCACGAAGTGCTGGCGCTGACCCTGTTCTGTCTGGCGCTGCTGCATGTCGCGGCGGCGCTCAAGCATCACTTCATCGACAAGGACAACGTGCTTCGTCGCATGCTGCCCGTCAAACTGAAGCAGGAACCGCCCCGATCATGATTGCCAAATCCCATCGTCTCGCCGGCCGGCTGGTCGCCGGCTTCAGCGCCGGCCTGGCTGCCGTGGCCGCACTGGCCGCCGCGCAGTGGAGCCTGCAGCCCAAGGAAAGCAAGCTGACTTTCATCGGCGTGCAGGCCGGCGCGCAGTTCGAAGGCAGCTTCGACAAGTTCACCGCCGACATCGCCTTCGATCCGAAGAACCTCGCGGCCAGTCGCTTCGACGTGAAGATCGACACCGCCTCGGTGAACACCCAGGACGGCGAGCGTGACACGACCATCAAGAGCGCCGACCTGTTCGACGTCAAACGCTTCCCCACGGCACGCTACGTGGCCGACAAGTTCGCCGACAAGGGCGGCAACAAATATTCCGCCACGGGCAAGCTCACACTGCGCGACGTGACCAAGGACGTGCCCATCGACTTCACCTTCGAGAGCAAGGACGGCGCCGCATGGCTCAGGGGCACGGCGAAGATCAAGCGTCTGGACTTCGGCGTCGGACAGGGCGAATGGAAGGACACCTCGACCGTCGGCAACGACGTGCAGGTGCGCTTTGCGTTGCGCTTGAAAGGCGCTCCATGACGCAAGCCACGTCGGTGACCGACTCGCGGGCCGGTTAACTGCCGCAGCGATGACGCCAGCTGCGCCGCTTCGATTCACGGCACCCGACGAATGCGTGGAGGCCACCCTCAACCGCGTCGGCAAGCACGTGGTGCTGGGCTTGCCCGTCGCCATCGGCAAGCCGAACACGCTCGTCAACGCGTTCGTGGCGCGCGCCGTTGCCGATCCTCAGATCAAGCTCACGATAGTTACGGCACTGTCGTTGCGCGTGCCGCGCGGTCGCAGTGATCTGGAGCGACGTTTCATCGAGCCGTTCTCGCGCCGGGTGTTCGGAAACTATCCGGAGCTGGAGTATCTGCGGCTCATCGAGCGGCAGCAGCTGCCGACCAACATCGAAGTGCTGGAGTTCTATATGGAACCCGGCGCCTGGCTGCGCAACGAACATTTGCAGCAGCATTATCTGAGCAGCAACTACACGCACGTCGCGCGCGACGCGCTGCGCCGTGGCCTCAACGTGATCGCGCAGCTGGTCGCCGCACCACCACCCAACGAAGCCCCGGGGTTGTTGAGCCTGGGCTCCAATGCGGACATGACCGCCGACCTGCTCCCGCAGATCGCAGCGCTGCGCGCCGGCGGCAGCAGCAAACCATTTGCGTTGATCGGCCAGGTGCATCGCGAACTGCCCTTCATGTACGGCGACGCGCTGGTCACCGCCGACACCTTCGATTTCCTGGTGCAGGATCCAGGCACGGCGTTGTTCAGCCCGCCGAACATGCCGATTTCGCCGACCGAGCATGCGATCGCGTTGAACGTCAGCACGCTGATCCGCGATGGCGGCACGTTGCAGCTCGGCATCGGCGAGCTGGGCGACGGCATCTGCTACGCCTTGCAGCTGCGTCAGAAGCAGCCGGCACTCTATCGAGAAGTGCTGGAATCGACCGGGATCCTGGCCCGCCACCGACGCTTGATCGAAAGCGAAGGCGGCACGGCATCGTTCGAGCGCGGCCTGTACGGCTGCACTGAAATGCTCGCCGACGGCTTCGTGGATCTGTACCGCAACGGCATCCTGAAGCGCCGCGTTTATCCGAGCGCCAAGCTGCAACGACTCATCGACGATGGTCACATCGATGAGCGAGTCAGCCTGCACACGCTGGACGCGCTGGTCGCAGCGGGCATGAGCCGCATGTCGTTCGCCGATTTCCAGGAGTTTCGCGAAGTCGGCTTGTTCCGCGACGACGTTGAATACGACCGCGGCGTGCTGATCACGCCGGATGGTCAGCAGTTGCGAGCGACGTTCTCCGACCCTGAACAGCGGGCGCAGATCGCGCAGTACTGTTTGGGCGAAACGCTGCGCAACGGCGTGGTGGCCGATGCGGGCTTCTTCTTCGGCCCGAAAGGCTTCTACACCGGGCTGCGCGAGCTGCCCGCCGCGCAACGCAAGATGTTTGCGATGCGTGGCATCAGCTTCGTCAACGAGCTGTACGGTCATGAATGGGAATTGAAAGTCGCACAGCGCCGCCATGCCCGCTTCGTGAACACGACCATGATGGTCACCGGCCTGGGCGCGGCTGTTTCCGATGGGCTCGGCGACGGCCGGGTCGTCAGTGGCGTCGGCGGTCAATACAACTTCATCGCGATGGCGCACGCGCTGCCCGAAGCGCGCTCCATTCTTTGCCTGCGTTCGACACGCACGGCCAACGGCGTGATCTCCTCCAATATCGTTTGGAGCTACGAGCATTGCACCGTACCTCGCCATCTGCGCGACATCGTCGTAACGGAATACGGTATTGCAGACCTGCGAAGCCGTACGGACCGCGAGATCGTCGAAGCACTGGTCGGCATCATGGATGCTCGCTTCCAGCGAGCCTTCGTCGCGGACGCGCAGCGCGCCGGCAAACTGCCGAAAAACTGGCGCATTCCGGAGACGGCGCGCACCAATACACCGGAGCGGCTGGCAAACAAATTCGCGCCCTGGCGGGAGCGCGGCTTGTTTGCCGAATTGCCGTTTGGCACGGACTTCACCGCCGAAGAGATCGTGCTCTCCCGGGCATTGCGCTCACTGCAGGCGTCGACACAATCCTGGCCGGGCCGCGTGCGTACATTGCTCGATGCACTGTTGAATGGCGCGCCGGCGCCCGCCCTGCAACCCTATCTGGCCCGCATGGGCCTGGCGCGAGCCGACTCGTTGTCGCAAATGGTGCAACGTCGGCTGCTGACGATCGCGCTGCGCAAAGCTTTGCAAACGAGCTGATCAGCTCCTATCTTTGCTCCCCCTGCCGCAGGCCCAAGGACGAGCCCTTGCAACCCGCGGAGCGTCCGCTCCATCCAATGCATGGATTCGCGGGCATTCAGTTTTACTTATTCGCACAGGAAGTCATTCATGAAGAAGCATGCGGCCCAGCTGTTGACCTTGGCTCTGCTCGGCAGTGCCGGCACCTCGGCTGGGGCACAGGATTGCAGGTTCAGCTCGGAGCGCACGGCCAATTTCAACGGACCGGTCAGGAAGGTCGTGGTGGTCGCGGACGCAGGCGATCTCAAGATTCGTGGCGATGCCGGCGGCGGCGTCAGTGCGATCGGCAAAGCCTGCGCCTCGTCCGAGAGCCTGCTCGGCAAGATTGCGCTGGAGAGCCGTCGCGAGAACGACATCGTGTACCTGACCGTGGTGATGGCCGAAGGCATGGGCGATCTGTTCCGTTTCAATCGCTACGCCTCGCTGGACCTGGACATCACGGTGCCGCGTGACGCCGAGCTCGACGTGACCGACACCAGCGGCGACCTGGAGCTGAGCGACGTTGGCGCGGCGAAGATCGACGACGGCTCGGGCGATCAGCTGCTGAAGAACATCAACGGCAACCTCAGCATCGACGACAGCTCCGGCGAGATTCGCGTGATCAGCGTCGTCGGCAACATCGAGCTCGAAGACGGCTCCGGCGGCATCGACATCGAAGACGTACGCGGCGACGTGACCATCAATAGCGACAGCTCGGGCGACATTGCCATCACCAAGGTCTCTGGCAGCGTCCACGTCGTGAACGACAGCTCCGGTGACATCACCATCCGCGACGTGCAGCGAAATGTCATGATCAGTAACGACAGCTCCGGCGACATCAACGTGAGCGATGTAGGCGGCCATTTCACCGTACGCGCCGACACCAGCGGCGGCATCCTGCACGAGCGCGTTGACGGCTCGGTGCGGATTCCGGCGAAGAACTGAGTTATCTCAGCTCGGCGAGCAGGCGCTGGATCATGCCCAGCGCCTGCCGCAAATAGCCGCCGCCGAACAGATTGAAATGATTCAGCACGTGATACAGGTTGTAGAGCTTCACTCGCGACGCCGCGCCGGCATCCAGCGGCCACGCGCTCTGATACGCCGCATGGAACGAAGCGCCGAAACCGCCGAACAACCGCGTCATCGCCAGATCCGCCTCGCGATCCCCGAAGTAAACCGCCGGATCGAACACCACCGGTTCACCGTTCGCATCGCTGGCCCAGTTGCCGCCCCAAAGATCGCCATGAAGCAAGGAGGGCACCGGTCGATAGCTGGCGAAGAAACGATCCAGTCGTTCGCACAGGCGCTCGCCATTATCGATGAGGTCTGCGCCAGCCCCATTGTCCCGGGCGAGCTTCAGCTGCGGCCGTAATCGCCGCTCACGCAGGAACTCCACCCAGTCTGCCGCCTCTCGATTGGATTGCGGCGTCGAACCGATCGTGTTGTCACGATGCCAGCCGAACTTCTCGCGAGTCACACGATGCTGAGCGGCGAGCAACTCGCCGAGCTTTTTCTCAGCACTGGAGCCGGCCCCACGCAGCTCGATCCATTCGAGCGCGAGAAAGGCGATTCCGTCCTGCTCGCTGACGGCCAACACTGCAGGAACGCGAACAGCACGCGCGCTCGCCAACTCCCGCAGACCCTCGGCTTCAGCCTGGAACATCTCCAGGCTCGACGCGTCGCCGTACTTGACGAACAACGGCCCCAGCGCACTTTCGAAACGCACGCAGGAGTTGATGGAGCCGCCGCCCACATGACGCTCCGAGCCCGCCGCGACCTCAGCCCCCAACGTGCGACTCAGTGCGGCTGCGAGCGACATGATGAGTTGAGCGCTTACAACAGCTCGCGAGCCTGAGCCTGGAGAGTGCGAATGGTCGTGCGGATGTCCGAGACCGAACCGCCATTCGCCAGGATCGCCCGGGAAACATTCGGCAGAACGCGGCCGCGCGCGCCTGGCATTCGCTTCAATACGTCTTGAATGGTTGCTCCCTGCGCACCGACGCCCGGAGCCAGAATGTATGACTGCGGCAGAGCGTCCACCGTCTCGGCGGCATCGTCACACGTCGCACCAACCACGGCACCGATGTACTGCAGCCCTTCGCCCTGCTGCCGATTGCGCAGCGTGATCTCGCGACACAAGTTCTGAGCCACCGTTTCGCCACTCCCCAAACGGGCCGTCTGCAACTCGCGCCCTTCGGGATTGGACGAGCGCACGACCACGAACACTCCACCCTCCGCGCGCGCAGCGATATCCAGAAACGGATCGAGCGCAGCGAGACCGAGATACACATGCGTCGTGACCGCATCGACGCGCAACGTCGTGGTCGACGAGAAATAGCCTTCGGCGTAAGCGGCGCCGGTGGTGTCGATGTCACCTCGCTTGCCATCGAGCAGCACCAGCACTTCGCGACTGCGCGCCAGCCTGGTGAGCTCTTCGACTGCCTTGAGTCCCTCGCTGCCGAAGCGCTCGAAGAACGCCGACTGCGGCTTGAGCAGCGAGATCCCAAAGTCCGCCGCTTCCAGCACGCGCTTGCCGAACTCGAATGCGCCCTCGGGCGTGTTGGGCAAGTTGCAGGATTTCAGCAGCGCCGCCGAGGGGTCGATGCCGACACACAGCGGGCTGTGCTCGACGATTTTCTGGTGCAACCGGGCGGCGAACGTGGACATGGGCAGTTACCTGTATCAGCGACGCGGCATTGTACTTTCAGCGCTGCGAGCACGCATGATCAAACCCCGGGCGCCTGGAAACCATGCTCCCGGAACGTCACCACCAGCGTGTCCCGCACTCCGCCCGGGCCGTCGTTCTGAATCGGCGTGGTTTCGTGGATCACTTTGGCGTCGTCCAGCAACAGCGCCGTCCACGGCGCGCTCATGGTGAAGCGCACGCCCGAAATACCTTCGGCCTCGAACACCCGCGTCTCGCCGCCGCGCACATTGAATCGATTCACCAGGATCACGGCGACGTAATCGACGCCGTCGCGATGCGCACCTTCGGGCGTCGGCCGGCCGATGCCTTCGGCGGTGTCGATGCGAAACTGATGCGCTTCGATGTACCAGCGCTGCACCGGCCGAGCGCGCGCGACCAGCTCGGCGAGGCCGCTGATGAGCTGATTCCAGACGGGGGCTTGCAGCACCGCGCTGGTCATCGGCTCGAACCAGCGCTCCATGCCGCCATGAAGCGCATTGTATTCGGTGGGTTGCCAATGGGCTCGATGCGGCACGAGCTGCAGCTGGCCGGCGGGCTCGTAAATGAAACAACTGTGACGCCGCGAACGATAACGGCCGCCGTCGCGCAGATACTCGTCGCGCGGCAGTTGATTCCAGCTGGGCGCGAGCTTGCCCAGGTTCTCGAGGTCGACGTGGCACTCCTGCGCCAGTTCCTCCGGCTGCAACAACACGCAGCCCACCGTTTGCAGCATCGTTGCCGCATCACCGTCCGCTCTGCTCAATTTCAAGGCGCACTCCCGCCGACGTTCCGGATGGCCGTCGGCCCGCGAATTTTAGCGCTACTGGCGCGAGAAACGAGACAGATTCAGACAGACCAATACAGTAGTCTTGCGCGCCTGCCTGTACAGGAATCAACTAATGATTGGTCATAAAACCAGCGCGCTGGTCGCGCTCGTCTGCTCGCTCGCCCAGGCGACTGCGCTCGCCGCGCCGAGCGCCAACGCACTCCGCACCGTCGCCGAGCAGTCCGGCAACAAACGCACCGGCCGCTACGAGGAAGTCGAGCGGCTGTGTCCGGCGTTTCAACAGCAATGGCCGCGACAGGTGCGCTGTTTCGAGTTCGGCCGTACGCCGGAAGGTCGGCCCATGCTGGCGCTGGCCGCTTCGGCCGACGGCACGCTCGACGCTGCCACTGCCCAGCGCGCCGGTCGGCCGGTGGTGCTCATGCAGGGTGGCATTCATGCCGGCGAGATCGATGGCAAGGACGCCGGCTTCCTGGCCCTGCGCGAAATGCTCGAAGGCTCGCTGGCCAGGGATGCGCTGAAGCACGCGACGCTGGTGTTCGTGCCGGTGTTCAACGTCGACGGTCACGAGCGCGTCGGTCGCTGGAATCGGCCCAATCAGGTCGGCCCGGAGGAAATGGGCTGGCGCGTGACCTCGCAGAACCTCAATCTGAACCGGGACTACGTCAAGGCGGCCGCGCCCGAGATGCAAGCGATGCTGCGCCTGTTGGGCGAGTGGGACCCGATTCTGTACGTCGACCTGCACGTCACTGACGGCGCGAAGTTCGAGCACGACATTTCCTATAACGTCGCGCCGACGCTGGCCGGGCGCGAGCCGATTCGGCGAGTCGGCGTGGCGCTGCGCGATGAATTGATGAAGCGCGCCACCGGGCAGGGCTCGCTGCCGCTCGACTTCTATCCGTCGTTCATCAAAGACGACGACCCGTCGACGGGTTTCGCCGTCTCCGTCGGCCCGAAGCGCTTCTCCCAGGAATACTGGGCGAGCCGCAACCGCCTCGGCGTGCTGGTGGAAACGCATTCGTGGAAGGACTACCCCACCCGGGTTCGCATCACCCATCACACCATCGTTTCCTTGATGGAAATGGCGGCGCGCGATGGCAAGCAATGGCTGGCGGCGGCCCAGGCGGCCGATCGTGAGTCCGCGGGCATCGCCGGTTCGACCGTGGCGCTCACCTATACGAACACCCCGCATACAAAGACGATCGAGTTTCGCGGCTATGAGTATCGGCGCGAGCCCTCCGCCGTCTCAGGCGCGTTGCTGACCCGTTACAACGACAAGCGTCCGCAGATCTGGCGCATTCCGTTGCGGGATGAAGTGACGCCTGACATCACCGTGACGGCGCCGAGCGGTGGGTATCTGGTGCCTCCGGCCTACGCACGCATGGTCGCGGACAAACTGACTCTGCACGGCATCGAGTTTCGCACTCTCGCGCAAGCACAGGCGGAGTCCGAGGTCGAGGTATTTCGGGCGACCAAAGCGGCGCCGGCGAAGTCGACGTTCGAAGGTCGCAGCGTGTTCTCGGTCGAGGGCGATTGGCGCAAGGAGCAGCGCGCCGTTCCTGCCGGCTCGCTGTTCGTGCCCATCGCGCAAGCCAGGTCGGAGCTGGCGATGGCGTTGCTCGAGCCTCGCGATCCGGATTCGCTGGTGAGCTGGGGTTACTTCGCCGCGGCGTTCGAGCGCAAGGAATATATGGAGGCGTACGTGGCCGAAGAGGTGGCCGAGCAGATGCTGAAAAAAGATCCGGCCTTGCGCCGTGAGTTCGCACGCCGCCTGGAAGATCCGAAGTTCGCGACCGATCCGGAGGCGCGACTGGACTTCTTCTATCAACGCCACTCGTCCTGGGACGAGCGTTACAACCTGTATCCGGTGTTCCGCGTCGCCAACGCGCCACGCTGAACGCTACCGGGCGGCCTTACGGGCCGCCCGATGCTCGCGTCTGCTCCCGCTTCACTGCTTCTCGAGCTCGGCGGCCTTGGCTTCATCGGCCTTGGCCTCGGCGTCCTTGCCCATGTCGCGGTAGATGTCGGAGCGGCGGTAGTAACCGTCCGGGTCTTTCGGATCCAGCTCGATGGCCTTGTTGGCATCGGCCAGCGCCGTTTCCGGCTTCTCCATCGAAACGTAGATGCGCGAGCGGTTCAAATAGCCGAAGGCGTCGTTCGGCTCCAGCTCGATGTATTTGTTGGCATCTTCCAGCGCCGCATCGTACTTGCCTGAACTGTCGCGGGCGCGCGAGCGGAGCATGTACAGCTCGGCGCGAGTGGGTGCCGCCTCGATGGCCTTGCGCAGCAGATTCTCCGCATCCCGTGGCTGGCCCTTCTGCATGGCCTGCTGCGCCTGGCTCATCAGATCATCGACGGCCTTGGTGTCCTGGGCCTGTGCCAGCGGCGCGGCCAGCAGCCAGGCCGCCGCGAACAGTCCGGCCGCAATCTGTTTCAATCCCGCCCGATCGGTAAACGCAACCATGACGACCCCCTGACTTTGCCTTGCTTATAACTTGCCGAGGTGTGCCGACTCCGTCCGATGACATTATGCGCTCACCGCAAGCGCGGCTGGTACTAGCTCACAAGCGCAGGAAGTTTCATCACCCACACTTCTGCAGGCGCCGGCGCTGGTCTAGCTGGCGCTGGCGTGCCTTCAAGCGCTCGCCTTCTTTGGCACTGTAGCCAGTACGCATCTTGCTACGCACGTCACGCAGGGACTGCTCGAGCTTGGCGCAGGTGAGTCGATGTTTGGCGGGATCGGGCAGTCGTGCGGCGCGCTTGGCCTTGGTTGGTTTGATCATCGCCGGCGGCGAACGCTCCTCTGCCGCCTCCGGCGTGTACACAGTCACGCGACTGTCGTCTATCTCGTGGGTATCGGCGTGCGCCGAGCAGGGAACGTCGGAATAAACGGTTCCCGCCTCGCCGGTGCAGCGGTAGATCGTCGGTTGCGCCGCGAAGGCAGGCACCAACAGCAAGGATCCGAACAACAGCACGGCGGCTCGCATGACAGCTCCTGAGGCAGGGGCTGCCAGCATGCGACTGAAAACCGGGCTCGAAGTGGCGATCTAGCGGGCTTTTTCCGCGCCAATCTCCTGCCGCGACAGAGGCGAAATGAGCTAGCCGAGCGCGGTGATGCGCTCCGCCTGATTGCGTAACAGCCGACCGAAACCGACGCTGTCGTACAGCTCGTTGAGATTGCCCAGATCCGGCGGCCGCCGGCGCAGCTGCGCCAGCTCCACATCGAGCGGCATATCGCAGGCTATTTCGGTGAGTTGCCGGGCGAGAAACGCGGACTCGCGATAGTCACGCAGCTGGCCGCAGACGAAGCCGGCGTTACGCAGCTTGATCTTCAGCACCCGATCCAGGTCGCTGTATAAATGGGTCAGCGACTCGAAGTGATAGAACAGGGTCGAGGCAGTCTTGCGGCCGACGCCGGGGACGCCGGGAATGTTGTCGACGGCATCGCCCATCAAAGCCAGAAAACAGGCCATGCGCTCGGGCTGGACCCCGAAACGATCGGCGATCCGGTCGTAGCTGAAGCGCTTGTCGCCGATGTAATCCCAGTATTCATCGCCGGGCCGGACCAGCTGCGACAGGTCCTTGTCCCGGGTCACGATCACGACCTTGCGACCTTCGGCGCGCGCGCGCGTGGCGAGAGTGCCGATGATGTCATCGGCTTCGTATTCACCGCTGACGAACGAAGCAATGCCCAGGCCGGCGCACACCCGCTGGCACTGCAGGAACTGACGTTTCAAATCCTCGGGCGCGGGATCGCGATTGGCCTTGTACGCCGGATACAGGCGCTTGCGAAACGAGGTGACCAGGCTGGCGTCGAACGCGACCGCGATGTGCTCGGGACGCACGCGCTCGATCAGCTCGCCGAGGAAGCGGCTGAACCCATGCAGCGCATTGACGGCGTTGCCGTCGGGATCGACCAGATCGAGCGGCACGGAATGCCAGGCACGAAACACGAACACCGATGCATCGATCAGATACACCGGCTGCTGCACGGGGGACGAAGAATTCAACACTGCAATTTGAGACGGGCGTGCAACGGACTCGAGCGCGGGAAGTGCGCCAGCAGATATTCCATCTGGTCCGCCAGCACCCGGCGGCCTTTCAAATAAATGTACTCGGCGTAGGTCGGCTTGAACGGCACGGCGATCAGTTGCAGGCCGGCCTGTTCGGGAGTGAGCGACGCCTTCTGGTTGTTACAACGACGGCAAGCCGTCACCACATTGGTCCACAGATCCAGACCGCCCTGGCTGAGCGGACGAATATGATCCCGCGACAGCAGGCTCGACGGGAAACGCTGCCCGCAATACATACACAAGTGCGCGTCGCGCTTGAACAATGTCTGGTTGTTCAGCGGCGGCGTGTAGTCGTGCCGCAGATTGCCGGGATTATGCGTATGACCGATGGTGGCGATGATGGAATTCACTTCCACCACGGTCTGCAGCCCCGAGCGGGCGTTGGTACCGCCGAGCAGCCGGTACAGCCGCGTCCCACAGGTGTATGCCACCTGTTCCGTGTGGTACAGACGTACCGCATCCCGGTAGTCAATCCACTCCAGGGGCATTCCTGAGACGTCGGTCCGCAGGATCTCTTGGGTCAAGTTGTACAGTTGTGATTGCACGACTCGGACGCAGCAAGGGGCAGTGCATCCTAAGATACGCGACCCTTGTGTAAAGATTCAACGGGCGCAGGCTTTCAGGGGAAATACCGGGTGATTACCCTTCCCAGCCCCCGCCCAGCGCGCGGATCAGAGCCACGCTTGCCCGCAACTGCCTGGTCTCGAGGTCGAGCGCGTCACGCTGCGCATTCAGCGCAATGGTCTGAGACTGAACGACTTCGAGATAGCTGACCGCGCCCTCGCGATAGCGGTTCATCGCAAACTCCAGGGATTGCTCGGCCGAAGTGACGGCGGCGCGCTCGGCTTGCGCGGCCATCCCGTAATGATGCAGCAGGGCCAGGTGGTCCTCGACTTCCTGAAAGGCGCCCAGCACCACCCCTCGATAGGTCGCGCCGGCCTCCTCCAATACCGCCCGCGCCTGCTCGACGCGAGCACGGCGGCGGCCGGCGTCGAACAGCTCGAGCAGGATGGTGGGCCCCACCGACCAGGCGGCATTGGGTGCAGTCAGCCAGTCCGTTGAACGAGTGCTTTCGAACGCATAAACGCCGCTCAACGTGATCGAAGGGAAATAAGCGGCGCGAGCGACGCCCACGCTCGCATTGGCCGCAGCGGTGCGGCGTTGGGCGGCGGCGATATCGGGCCGGCGTTGTAGTAGGTTGGTCGGCACGTCGGCCGGGATTTCAGGCAGCTGCAGCGGCACGGAGCGCGGCGCCAGGGAGAATTGCGAAGGCGACTCGCCTACAAGGACCGCGATCGCATGCTCGAGCGTCGCGCGCTGCGCGTGATTCTGCGAAACCTGCGAACGCGCGGTCTCCAGCTGCGTTTGAGCGCGGGCCACGTCCAGGCCGGACACGATGCCCGCCTCATGACGCTCCTTGGTCAGCGCCAGCGCGCGATCGTAGGCAGTCACCGTATCTGCGAGTAACGCCGCTTCGCGATCCAAGCCGTAAAGCGCGATGTAATAGTCGGCCAGCTGCGCCTGCAGACTCAGCCGCGCCGATTCCAGGTCGGCGGCGGCAGCACTCGCTTCGAGCCTGCCCGCGTTCACGTCGTTACGAACGCGCCCCCACAGATCGACCTCATAACTCGCTTCGACGCCAGCACCGTAGGAGTTGTAATAGCGCGGCGAGGACCGGCCGGCCGGCGGACTCGTTTCGGATTGGCGCACCCGAGCGCCGTCGGCGCGCAAAGCGAAGGAAGGAAACAATCCAGAACGCAATTGATCCGCGAATGCCTTCGCCTGTTGATAGCGCGCCAGCGCCGCTTGCAGATCGGGGCTGTTCCGCACCAGCTGCGTCTGCAGCCGATCCAAGTCCGGGTCGCCATAAGGCTGCCACCAGCCATCGCGTGGCAAACGATCGGCAGGCGCGGCCGCAGTCCAGGGCGCCGGCTCTTTATAAGCATCGGCGACCGGGACTTCGGGCAATTCGAGCTTGGGTGCGAGCGAGCAGCCGGCCAGCGCCAGTGCCGCGACGATCGATAGCTCAACCCGCATTGGCTTCCTGCGCCATTGGTTCGATCACACGCACGGTGCTGCCGGCCATCAAGCCGTCCGGCGGCGTGGAGATGACGCGATCGGTGGGCTCGATGCCGCCGCCGACTTCGATGAAGGCGCCGTGATCGCGGGCGATGCTGATGGGCTTCATGACCACCCGGCTCTCGGCATCGACGGTGGCCACCCGCAGTCCCGACTGATCGAAAATCAATGCGCTGGCCGGAACGCGCAGCGCTTGCGCCCCGCCCACCAGCTCGAAGCTGACGCTGGCATAACCGCCGGGCAACAACTCGCCCTCTTTGTTATCGACGGTGAGCTGCATCAGCGTCGTGCCCGTCGCAACGTCCACAGCGCCCGCCGACGCGGCGACCGCCGCGGAATATTGTTTGCCCGGATGTTCGGGCACCGTGATCAGTGCTTTCGCATCCGTATTCAGCCGACGCACATACGACTGCGGCACATTCACATACACGCGCAACTTGCGCGTATCTGAAACAACGAACAATTCGCGGCCCGAGCCGCCGCCCGCAGTAATCAGCTCACCGATATCCGTATTGCGCGCCGTGACCACACCATCGAACGGCGCCACGATGCGCGTGAAATCCCGCATCGTTCGCAAGCGCTCGACGTTGGCTCGGGCCGCTTTAGCCAAAGCTTCCTTGGCGGCCAGATCGCCGACCTTCTCGTCCACTTCCTGTTTGGAAACGGAATCGCGACCGAGCATCGACTGCCAGCGCCTGGCGGTGCTCGCCGCAAGCGCGGCATTCGCTTCGGCGCTGGCCAGATCCGCTTCCGCCTGCAGCAACTGCTGCTCGATATCCGGCGCTTCGATCTCCGCGATCAGCTGACCGGCCCGCACCGGCGTACCGATATCGGCCTTCCACGTCTTCAAGTAGCCCGACACGCGCGCATTCAGTGGGGCCCGAGCGAATGCTTCCAACCGGCCTGGCAGCTCGATCCGTGCATCGGCTTCACCGACGGTCGGCACGACGACGGCGACGGCGGGAATGGCCTGCTCTTCGGTCCATGCGGTCATCTCACGATGATCGCTGACGCGTATGCCGATCCCGGAGACGACGATGACGATAGCGATGACGGCGATGACGATGCCGGCGCGGCGCAATCCGCGATGTGACTCAGTGGGCGGCATGAGGCTCTCCGGCAAGCAGCGGATGCTCCGCAGGCTTGCGGACGTAATTACGGTGCACGATGCTGAAGACGACGGGAACGAAAATGAGCGTTGCGACGGTGGCGAAGATCAGTCCGCCGATGACCGCGCGACCGAGCGGCGCGTTCTGCTCACCGCCATCGCCAAGGCCCAGCGCCATCGGCGCCATGCCGATGATCATGGCCAACGCCGTCATCAGCACCGGACGGAAGCGCACGAAACCTGCATCGATGGCCGCGGCGATTGGATCGGCCAATTGTTCCAGCCGCTCACGCGCAAAGCTGATGACCAGCACGCTGTTCGCCGTGGCCACGCCCATACACATGATCGCGCCCGTGAGCGCAGGCACCGATAACGTCGTGAATGTCGTAAACAACATCCAGATGATTCCGGCCAGCGCCGCGGGCAGTGCGCTGATGATGACCAGCGGGTCGCTCCACGACTGGAAGTTCACGACGATCAGCAGATAGATCAGCACGACCGCACCGATCAGACCCCACATCAGGCCCGAGAACGAGCTCTCCATGGTGCGAACCTGGCCGAGCAGCGCCACCGACGAGCCCTTCGGAAGGTCCTTCGCGTGCACATCCAGGATCTTGCGGATCTGCCTGGCCACGGCGCCCAGATCGGTGCCCTGCGTGGTGCCGTAGATCTGCACGATGGGTTGAATGTTGTATTGAGAAACCACGCCGCTCGAAGTGGTGCGCGTGATGTCCGCGATACCGCCGAGCAGGTGCGACGACTTGGAGTTCGCGCCCGTGATCGGCAACGTCTCCAGCGAGTTCAACTCGTCCATCTTGTACTGCGGCGTCTGCATCACGATGGGGTACTGGATATTGGTCTTCGGGTTCAGCCAGAACGTCGGCGCGACCTGCACCGAGCCGGCGAGGTTCACCACCATGCTGTTGGTGACATCGCGTTCGGTGAGACCGGCGAACTGCGCGCGCGTTCGATCCACATCGACGTTGAACGTGGGCAGGCCGCGTGCCTGCTGGATGCGCGCATCGGCAATGCCCGGAATCCGTTTGATGTCGGCGAGCAGCTTCTCCGCGTAAGCGAAATTCGCCGCGAAGTTGTTGCCCCGGATCTGCAGATCGATGGGCGAGGGCGTACCGAAGTTCAGGATCTGGCTGACGATGTCGGCCGGCGTGAACGAGAAGGTCGTGCCGGGGAATCGTTTCGGCAGCTCCTCGCGCAGCTTGCGCACGTAATCCGCGGTGGGCCGGTGATCTTCCTCTAGCGTTATCTGGATGTCGCCATCCGCCGTGCCGATGGTGCCGGTGTTGTTATAGGTCATGTTGATGCTGGAGAACGGCATGCCGATGTTGTCCACCACCAGTGCCAGCTCGTGCGGCGGGATCACCTGCCGGATCACATCCTGGATGCGCGCCGAGATCGCCACCGTTTCCTCCACTCGCGTGCCGGGCTGCGCGCGGAAGTGAATCATGATTCGGCCGGCATCGACCGACGGGAAGAAATTGCTTCCCAGGAACGGCACGAGCAGGAACGAGGCCAGCACGAACCCGAGGAAGGCCGTCACGAAGCCGCGTCGATGAGACATCGCCATCGTCAGCAGCTCTTTGTAGCTGCCGCGGAAACGTTCGAACTTCTCCGAAAAGCCGCGTTGGAATTTCACCAGCGGATTGGATGAGGGGGCGCTCGCGTCCGCATGCGAATGCGGCTTCAGCAGATACATGGCCATGGTCGGCACCAGAGTGCGCGACAGAATGAACGAGCACACCATCGCGTAGATCACGGCCAGCGCCATGGGCACGAACAGAAAGCGCGCCACGCCTTCGAGGAAGAACATCGGCACGAACACGATACAGATGCACAGCAGCGAGACGAACGCGGGGGTCACGATCTGCGCCGCGCCGTCGAGGATGGACGTGTGCACGTCCTTGCCGTGTTCGAGATGCCAGTTGATGTTTTCGATGGTCACGGTGGCATCGTCGACCAGGATGCCCACCGCGAGCGCCAGCCCGCCGAGCGTCATGATGTTGAGCGTCTGGCCAGTCAGCGCCAGCAGGAAGATCGAGCCGAGAATGGCCAGCGGAATCGAGGTGGCGATGATGACGGTGGAGCGCCAGCTGCCCAGGAACAGCAGGATCATCAGGCTGGTCAGCAGCGCCGCGATCGCGCCTTCGGCGACCACGCCGCTGATGGCGCTGCGAACGAAGATGGATTGATCGCCGATGAGCTTGATCTGCAGCGATTCGGGCAGCTGATCCTTCACCTCCTCGACCCGATTCTTGATGCCCTCGATCACCGCCAGGGTCGAGGCCGCGCCGCTCTTGAGCACGGTGAGCAGCACCGAGCGATTGCCGGCGACATGCACGATATTGGTCTGCGGCGAATTGCCGTCGCGCACGTGGGCGACATCCCGCAGATACACCATCGCGCCGTCGACCAGGCGGATCGGCAGCCGGCCCAGGTCCTCGATGGCGGACGGGCTGTTGTTCAGATTGATGGCGTACTCGAAGCCGCCGATTTTCTGCGTGCCCACCGGCGTGATCAGGTTCTGGGCCGCCAGGGCATTGGCGACATCCGAGCCCGACAGGCCGCGCGCCTGCAGCGCCGCGGGGTCCAGGTCGATCTGGATCTGCCGGTTCTTGCCGCCGAACGGATACGGGATCGACGCGCCCGGCACCGTGATCAGGAAGGTGCGGACATAGTTGATGCCGAGATCGCTGAGCTCCTGCTCCGTCATGCCATCGCCGGACAGCGCCAGCTGCAGGATGCCCACGGTGGAGGCGTTGTAGTTGAGGATGTTCGGCGGATTCGTGCCTTGTGGCATCTGGCGCAAGGTTGTCTGCGCGGCGGCCGTCACCTGCGCATTCGCCATGTTGATATCGACGGAAGGTTGGAAGAAAACCTTGATCACGCCGAAGCCGGTATACGAGGTGGCTTCGATGTGCTCGATATCGTTGACCATGGTGGTCAGCGAACGCTGGAAGTTGGTGGTGATGCGGCCGGCCATGCCATCGGGCGGCAGACCGGTGTACTGCCACACGACGCTGATCACCGGGATGCGGATGTTCGGAAAGATGTCGGTGGGCGTGCGCAGAATCGCGAGCACACCGAAAATCAGGATGAGCAACGCCAGCACCACGAAGGTGTACGGGCGACGCAGGGCAATTTTGACGATACCGAGCATGCGGGCGAGCGAGTCCGTGAACAACCATTATGGGTCGGCTCATCCCCCGCGATGGCTTCGGCAAGATGAAAGCTTTTTTAGGAAGCCCCCGTACGGGCTGGCCCACACGACAGCGAGAGCCAGGCGCCGCCTGCCGGATTGTCGACGATCTGCAATTTGAAGCCATGCAGTTTGACGATCGCGGCCACGATCGACAAGCCCAGGCCCGAGCCCGAGACATCCTTGTTACTGCACGTGCCACGATAGAAGCGCTGCAGGACAGCCTCGCGCTCGGAGGTCTGGATGCCCGGGCCGCTGTCGATCACATCGATGCGCGCACCGGCGGCGGGATCGTTGATCAGTCGCAGATGGATGCTGCCGCCCGCGGGCGTGAACTTGATTGCGTTGTCCACGATGTTCGAAACGGCTTCCAGCAACAGATTCGGATCGCCGCGCACGCTCGGCACATCGGGCGCGATTTCGAACGAGAACGTGATGTGCTTGTCTTCGGCGAGCGGCGTGTAGATCTCGCGCACGTGATCCAGCGTGCTCGCCAGATGCACCTCGGTGAAGCCGGCGCGTCGGTGCATGTCTTCCAGCTCGGAGATTCGCAGCAACGCCCGGAAGCGATCGAGCAGCGAATCGACATCCAGAATCGCCTGCTCGACGACGCCGGCGTGCGCGGCATCGGGTGCCTCGCGATGCATACGATGCAGCTGAGAGCGCAGTCGGGTGAGCGGCGTGCGCAAGTCGTGCGCGATGCTGTCGCAGACGCCCTTGACCTCGCTCATCAGGCGCTCGATCTCCTCCAGCATCGAATTGACGATGCCGGCGAGCATGTCGAGCTCGTCGCGCCGGCCCGAGACTGGCAGCCGCTGATGCAAATCGCCGCGCATGATGGGCTGTGCGGCGGATTCGAGCGTACGAATGCGTCGCATCGGGCCGCGCGCCAGCCACAGTCCGCCAATCAATCCGGGAATGACGGTGAGCGTCAGGCCCCAGAGCAGCGATCGATAAATGATGCTGTTGACCTGATCGAGCACGCTGGTGGCGCGCGCCAGGATCAGCACCTCGCCGCTGTCCACCTTTCGGGCCAGGCCGCGAGCCCGCACCGACTCCTTCGCACCGATGCGCTGCACGCCGTGGGGAAGAAAGTGCACTACGCCGTCGAGCGACACGCCTTCGGGAATCTGCTGGATATTGCCGGTGATCTTGTTGCCCTGCTGATCGAACAGGCCGTACAGCATCACCCCGCGCAGATCCAGCGCATCGGTCTGCTCCATCACATCGGGCAGGCGCTCGCGGTCGATGTGACTCAGGTAATGCATGCGCTGGCGGAGAATGTCATCCACCACGCTGGAAAGATAACGTTTGGTGTCGTACTGCACCCAGCCGATCAGCAGCACGCTCCACAGTACGAACAGGGCCCCGTAGACCGGCAGCAATCGAACCGTGCTGATGCGTGACAGCTCAGCGAGCTTCAAGCACGTACCCTACTCCTCGAACGGTATGGATGAGCGGCTCCCGGTCCGGCGGATCGAGCTTGCGCCGCAACCGGCCGATGTGGACTTCGATCACATTGGTGCCGGGATCGAAATGATAGCCCCACACGGCCTCGAAGATCATGGTGCGCGTCAGGACCCGACCGCTGTGACGCATGAGGAATTCGAGCAGCCGGAATTCGGTGGGCAACAGGTCGAGCAACGTATCGCCGCGCCTGGCGGTGCGGTCGATGAGATCCAGCTGCAGATCCCCGACCCGCAGGACCATGGGCCGGGAGGTATTCGCGTGTCGACGCAGCAACACTTCGATGCGGGCCGCCATCTCGTCGGGATTGAACGGCTTGGTGAGATAGTCATCGCCGCCCGCCCGCAGGCCACGCACTCGTTCATCGGCATCGGACAGGGCGCTGATCATCAGCACCGGCGTCTGCACACCGGACTCGCGCAGCCGCGTGATCAGCGTCAGACCGTCCATGCCGGGGAGCATGCGATCCAGCGTGATCGCGTCGTAAAAACCCCCTCGCGCGCGCTCCAGCCCGGTGGTGCCGTCGCCCACCCATTCCGTATCGAGGCCGTACCGCTGCAGCTCGGCGCAGATTTCATCAGCGGTCACGCGGTCGTCTTCGATGATGAGTACTCTAGCCACGGCTCCAAGCCACGCCTGCCAAGGAACTGCAGCCTACCGCCGCCACCAGGGGCGAGCAATTAACGATCATTTATGTAGTCCTTGCCCGAGCCGGGACGCGGCCCATCAGTGGCCACCCTCGAGCGACTTGACCGCCTGAATCATCGCGACCATCACTTTTTGCGCGTCGCCGTACACCAGGTTGCAGTTGTCGGCGTAGAACAGCTCGTTCTCCACGCCCGAGTAACCCTTGCCCTGGCCGCGCTTGATCACATACACCTGCCTGGCCTGGTCCACGTTCAGGATGGGCATGCCGTAGATCGGGCTCGACTTGTTGGTGCGTGCGGCCGGATTCACGGTGTCGTTCGCGCCGATGACCATGGCGACGTCCGCTTCCTTGAACTCGTCGTTGATATCTTCCAGGTCGTAGATCATGTCGTACGGGACGCCCGCTTCGGCGAGCAGCACGTTCATGTGGCCGGGCATGCGGCCCGCGACCGGATGAATCGCGAATTTCACTTCCACGCCCGCATCGGTCAGCAGCTTCACGAATTCATACAACTTGTGCTGAGCCTGCGCGACCGCCAGACCGTAACCCGGCGCGATGATGACTTTGGACGCATAGCGCATGTTGATCGCAGCGTCGGCGGCTTCGGCCGGCTTCTGCGAGCCTTTTATCTCGCCCTGTGCTTCCGAGTCGGCCGCGCCGAAGTTGCTGAAGATCACATTCGATACGCTGCGATTCATGGCCTTCGCCATCAGCAGCGTCAGCAACGTACCGGCCGAGCCGACCACCATGCCTGCGATCATCAGGGCCGGGTTCTGCAGCACATAGCCTTCGAAGCCCACCGCCAGACCGGTGAATGCGTTGTACAGAGAGATCACCACTGGCATGTCGGCGCCGCCGATCGGCATCGTCATCATCACTCCGAACAGCAGCGCACCGATGAAGAACGCTGCGACGATTGCGGGTGCCGCGTGACCGTGGGCGACGAACACGATGTAGATACCCACACCGAGGGTTGCGAGAAACACGATGCCATTCAAGATCTGCTGACCGCTGATGCGCCACACGCCGTTGATGCGACCATCGAGCTTGGCCCACGCGATCAACGAACCGGACAGCGACACCGCACCGATCAAGGCGCCAGCTACAGCGAGCACCAGCGGAATCGTCTGATGAACCGCATTGGTTCGTAACAACTCGACCGCGGCGATACACGCAGCCGCGCCGCCGCCCATGCCGTTGTAAAGCGCGACCATCTGCGGCATGGCCGTCATCGCGACTCGTTTGCCGCTCCACCACGCCCACGCCGTACCGAGCAGCAGCGCGACCGCCGCGAGCACGACGTTCGTCCCGAGGTGCGGCAGCGCGGCCTCGTTGACGCCGAAGTAATAAAGGAAGCTTGCCAGCACCGCGACCAGCATGCCGGCGCCGGCGACCACGATGCCCGAGCGCGCCGTCACCGGCGATGACATGCGCTTCAAGCCGTAGATGAAAAGAAACGCCGCGGCGAAATAGCTGGCATCGATGATGAATTGGGGAGTGAGGTTCATGGGCGCTTATGCCTTCTTCTGCTCGCCGGAAGCCTTCTTGTCACTGGGCTTGAACATCTCGAGCATGCGCTCGGTCACGACGTAACCGCCGGCGGCATTGCCGGCGCCCAGCAGCACACCGATGAAGCCGATCACCTGCTCCACGGTGGAAGTCGCGTTGAGCAGGGCATACATCGCGCCGACCACGACGATGCCGTGCACGAAGTTCGAGCCCGACATCAGCGGCGTATGCAGAATGGCCGGCACGCGACCGATGATCTCGTAGCCGGTGAAGGCCGCGAGCATGAAGATGTACAGGGCGACGAAGCCCGTCAGCGTGGTAGCGAGGTCCATACTCAATATCCTCGATGCTTGACTTCTGACTGATGCTTGGGCCGGACTGGCCGGCCGACCACCGGCGCGCTCATGCGACGACTTTCTGCGCGGCTTCGTTGACGATCTTGCCGTCGTGGGTGAGCGCGGTCCTGGCGATCACCTCGTCGCTCCAGTCGAGCTGGATGGCGCCATCCTTGACGAACAGCTCGATCAGGTTGAGTTGATTCTTTGCGTACAGCTCGCTGGCGTGCTCGCCGAGCATGCTCGGTACGTTCAGCGGCCCGACGATGGTCACCTGGCCGATTTGTATGGTCTCGCCCGGCTGCGTGTATTCACAGTTGCCGCCGCCTTCGGCGGCCAGGTCGACGATCACGCTGCCGGCTTTCATGCCTTCGACCTGCGCCTTGCTGATGAGCTTGGGCGAGGGCCGGCCGGGAATCGCGGCGGTGGTGATGATCAGGTCGGCTTGTTGAATGTGCTTGGTGACGACGCCAGCGATCTTGTCTTGCTCTTCCTGAGTGAGCTCGCGCGCGTAACCACCGGCGCCGCGCGCATCCACGCCTGTGTCGACGAATTTTGCGCCGAGCGATTCGGCTTGTTCCTTGGTTTCGGGTCGAACGTCGTAGCCTTCGGTCATCGCACCCAAGCGGCGCGCCGTCGCCAGCGCCTGCAGACCAGCCACGCCGAGCCCCATGACCAGCGTGCGGGCCGGACGAATCGAACCGACCGCGGTCGTCATCATCGGCAGAATGCGAGCGAGGTGGGTCGCGCCTAGCAGTGCTGCGTAATAGCCGGACAGCGCCGCCTGACTGGACAGCGCATCCATCGCCTGTGCGCGAGTGATACGCGGCACCAGCTCCATCGCGAAGGTGGTGATGTGACGATCGCGCAGCGCCCGGGTCAGCTCCACTTCCTTGTGGGCATAGACGAAGGAAATCAGGATGGCGCCCGGCTTCATGGCATTGACGATGGCAAGATCGGGCGGCTGCACGCTCGCGACCACGTCGGCGTCACGCACCAGATCGATCGGATCGGCGCTGAATTTCACGTTCTTGAAAGCGGAGTCGGGCAGCTTGACGGCGTCGCCGGCCCCCGCCTGCATGTGCACCTCGGCGCCGAGCCTGGCGAGCTTCTCGGCCACCGCCGGCACCAGGGCCACGCGCTTCTCATGCGCACGAGTTTCCTTCAGAACAGCAATTTTCACCGTCATGCCGACCGATCCTCCCCCGCCGCCTGCCGTTCGCACATAAAATTCCCATCATTGTGGATGCCTTGTCCGCGCTCGGCAACACGCGCATGCTTCGCGCCGGCGACAGCTCGGACAACGCTGCCCCGCCAGGATGCCAGCGCGCGCCGCGCTTGGATTGGACGAAAACCACTACGCCCATCAATGGCAGTCGATTCCCGAGTTCTAAGCTCCGTTGGCAGAGCCCTGCTGGTGCTCGCGTACCCGCTGGTCGCTCATTTCGGCGTCATTCAGAACAGCGTGACGCTGATCGCCATTGCGCTGGGCCTGCTGATCGTTCTGCCCATGGTGCCGGCCCTGGGCCGCGGCAGCGTGCTGGCCTGGGGGCTGCTGCTGCCCGTCGTTGTCGGGCTGTGGTGGTTGTCACGCTCCGCGCACGCGACGTTGCCGCTGTATATCGCTCCGGTGCTGGTGCCGGGATTCATGGCCGGCGTGTTCGGCAGCACCTTGCTCGCCGGGCAGGTGCCGCTGATCGAACAGCTGATCCGGATCATGGAGCCCGGGCCGGAGGGCGCCGAGGAGCCGGAGCCGGAAGTCCTGGAGTACGCGCGCCAGCTGACGCGCGCCTGGACCGCGTTCTTCGTGACTCTGGCGCTCACCAATCTGGTGCTGGGACTGCTGGCCGAGCCCGATGGCATGCTGCTGGCCGCCGGCATCCGACCGCCGGTGACCGTGCCCGAGCTGTGGTGGTCGCTGTTCGCGAACATGATCGGATATTTGCTGGTCGCGGCTTTCTTCCTGATTGAGTACGCTTACCGCCGCCACCGCTTCCCGCGGCAGCCCTATCGCAACATGCTGGATTTTTTCGTCAAGGTACTCGCGGCCATGCCGCGCCTGGTCAGCAGCGCCGCTGGCCCCCGTCGCTGAACCATGAGCTTCGCTGCCCACGCAACCGTTCTGCGGATCGCCGCGAATCATCCGTCGCTGCCCGGACATTTCCCGGGGCAGCCGATCGTGCCCGGCGTGGTACTGCTCGACTGCGTGCTGCAAGAGGCCGAGCGCTGGCTGCAACGGCCGGTGCGCGTCCTTGCGCTGCCCAACGCCAAGTTCACCGCGCCGCTGCTGCCTGACGAAGCCGCGGAGTTGCAACTGAAACTGGACGCCGACGAGTTGCGCTTCACCCTGAGCCGCGACGGCGCGGCGATCGCGCAAGGATTGTTTCGCATCGCGGCCCACGGCGGGCCGGCCCATGACGGAATCGGCGCGGCGTGAAACAGCAATGGCTCGACCGTCCCGAAGCCGGCTCGGTGTTCGGGTACCGACTGATCAGCACGTTCGCGCGCCTGTGCGGACGGACTGCCGCGCGTCTGGTGCTGTTCCCGATCACTGCCTTCTTCCTGGTGAAACGCGCCCCGGAGCGGCGCGCCTCGCGTGAATATTTGCAACGGGCGCTGGGGCGCAAGCCGACGCTGAAGGACGTCGCCAAGCAGTTCTATTACTTCGCCTCGGTCATCCTGGATCGGGTGTTCCTGCTGTCCGAAAGCTTCAAACGTTTCGATGTCCAGGTGCATGGACTGGACGCGCTGCGCGCGCAATGGGCTAAGAAACGAGGCGTGCTGATCTTCGGCTCGCATCTGGGCAGCTTCGATGCGCTGCGCGTGCTGGGCGAGATCCGCAAGGACGTGAAAGTGCGGGTCGTGCTCGATACGGAACACAACGCGGCGATCACCCGCTTCCTCAACTCGTTCAATCCCGAGCTGGCGCGCTCCATCATCAATGCCCGCCAGGACGGCGCGGTCACGGCGCTGGCCATCAAGGAAGCCCTGGACGAAAGCGCCCTGGTCACTTTGCTGATCGATCGCGCGCGCCCGGGCAATCAGGTCGCGGTGGCGAATTTCCTGGGCGAGCCCGCGCCCTTCCCGACCGGNCCCTGGCAGCTCGCGGCGGCGCTNAAGGTGCCGGTNGTCCTGTGCTTCGGNCTGTACTGCGGNGGCAATCGCTACGAGTTGCACTTCGAGGCGTTCGCCGACACGGTGCAAGTGGAACGCAGCAACCGCGAGGCGAGTCTGAATGCCATCATCCAGCGGTATGCGGACCGGCTCGCGCATTACACCCGCAAGGCGCCGTACAATTGGTTCAACTTCTATGATTTCTGGCACCTCAATTCGGCTCCCGCTGATGCTGACTCTGCTCGCGCCGCTGCTGGCGTGGAGCGCCAGCCCTGATGATCGGGCCGCCGACGCGTTGATCGAGCGGCTGGCCAAGCCGGCGCCCGCGACCATCTCGTTCACCGAAGTGCGCTTTTCGAAGCTGCTGCGCGCCCCGCTGATCGTTTCCGGCGACCTCGGTTATTCGGGGCCGGAGAGCCTGGATCGGCGCGTCACCAGGCCGTATCGCGAACACACCTCGATTCGCGGCGAGTCCGTCAAAGTGGAACGCGAAGGCGAGAAACCGCGCAGCTTCGCTTTGAAACATGCGCCGGAGCTGCGGGGACTGCTGTCTGGATTCGCGGCCATGCTTTCGGGCGACGCCACGGCGCTGCGCAAGACGTTCGCTGTCGAGATGACCGGCAATGACGACGCATGGACATTGAAGCTGACGCCGACCGATACCAAAGCGCGCCGGCGCCTGGAGCACATCGAGGTCAATGGTCGTCAGAGCGAGCCGCGCTGTTTCACCATGACGACGGCCGACGGCGCCTCCAGTGTATTGCTCCTGGGCGCCGCGTCCGCCGACCCTGTCGCCGACGATGTCACATTGGTCGGCTTGCAGCGGCGCTGCGGCGCTGGCCCGGGCAGCTGACCGCAGTTCGATGCGAACAGCGCTGCTCGATCCCACATGAAGCTCACTCGCCCGGCCGTATTCCTGCTGCTGCTCTGGCTGGCGCTGCTCGCC
>Ga0065721_10048922_pt1 | contig 60466 bp, 57 predicted proteins | sample Mesricmetagenome_FD_59108 | JGI IMG/M metagenome (GOLD analysis project Ga0065721, IMG submission 59108) | Mesophilic microbial community from rice straw/compost enrichment Sample: eDNA_1 v2 (version 2) | ecosystem: Engineered > Solid waste > Grass > Composting > Bioreactor | place: USA: Davis... | reverse complement strand
AGGTGGGGTGGTGTTTCTCGACGAGGTGGGCGATATGCCCCTGCCGTTGCAGGCCAAACTGCTGAGGGTATTGCAGGAAAAGACAGTGCGCCCCGTGGGCGGCACCCGCGACCGGCCCATCAATGTGCGCATTCTCTCGGCCACCCATTGCGATCTGGTCGAAGCCATTCAAAACCGGCGTTTTCGCGAGGATCTGTATTACCGGTTGAACGTGGTGAATCTGGCACTGCCGAGCCTGCGTGAGCGCAAAGAGGATATTCCCCTGCTGGCCAAGTATTTCCTGCGCACCATCGCCGAGCGCACGGGTTCCGCACCGAAAAGCCTCGCACCCAAGGCCCTCAATGCCCTACTGGCCTATCACTGGCCCGGCAATATCCGTCAGCTGGAAAACGTGATTGAACAGGTGGTGGCATTGGCGCCGGGCATGGTGATTCCTGAGACCCTGGTGGAAAACGCCCTGCCATTTGCCGGCACCCACAAGACCAAGAATCTCACCGATGCCAAAAGGGATTTCGAACGCAATTATGTGGAGGAACTGCTGCGGTCCACCGGGGGCAGTATCACCGAGGCGGCGCGCCTCGCCGGTCGCAACCGCTCGGATTTCTACAAGATCGTGCAGCGTCACGGCGTCGAGGTGGAGCGGTTCAAGACGGGACTGATCAACGAATAATAGGAGAGTATTGACACCATGTTCCGGGCCGACCGCTGGTGCAGGTTTTTGGATGCCGCCGTCAAAAACAGCGGCTTCGGCGCCTTTCTGGTGCTGAGCGGGGTGATGCTGGGCGCCATCTCCTCCCTCTATGCGGCGGAGATCAAGCAGGGCAGTGAGTACACGTTTTATTTTCTGTTGGCCAGCGGCGCCTTTTTGGTGATGTGGGCCCTGCGCGACTGGCGTCTCAATGTCGAACGCATCCTCCATGTGGACAAGCTGGATCGCACCCAGAAGCAGCTGATGGATACAGTGCGCACCATGCCGCCGCAGAACATGCTGGGCGCCTACGGCAAAACCTACAGGTTCCTCTCGGAGCATTTCCACAATCTGCAGGAGGCGCAGGAGACGGACGTTCGGGTGGCGCTGGCCAAGGTAGAGGAGACCATCCGCCTGTCCCTGGGGGCTCTGTGCTCCATCATCAGCGCCTTTGAGAACTATCCCAGCAACACGGTCTACTCGGCCAATATCATGCTGTACCGCCCGCGCCGCGATCTGATGGCGGACCCCAGGTTTCGAGAGGCGGTGCTGGACCGTTTGAAATTCGTCGATGTGCGCTCATTGGATGGGCTGGCGGGGGTGCTGGATCTGGATCTGGATCTGTCTTTTTCCTCACTGAACGACGATGAGGAGAGCGCCCGGCCGGATATCCGCCTGGAGCCCCTGGCTCTGCCTATTCCCGAGGTGGATGTAGCGCTACCAGGCCGCACCCGCTACATTCCCGGAGCCCCCACGGCTTTCCGCGATGAACCCTGTCTGATCGCCGACAGTCGGGATATGGCCCGGATAGTGGAGGAGAACTGCGATGTATCTCCCAGTGTCATACGGGCGGTGGAAACCTACTTCCATGAATACACGGGCAGAGGTTTGAGCAGTTGGTTGTCGGTGCGCATCAATGACCGCTTTCCGGAGCGCGGTATTCTCAATATCCACAGCAACCGACCCAACATCCTGGTGGATGAGAAACAGGTGTATACTTACGTCAATTTGATCATTCCCTTCAAGGAAATGATCGATCAGCTGCTACTGCGCCGCCAGGCGCTGCAGACACAACAGAGAAGCGGAGGTTGAGCATGAGCAAATCCAACAGGGCTGCAGATACCACCGGCCGTTCCCCCGACTATGTCCGCAGCGTCAAGACCATCAACCGCATGTTGCGGGAGATGCGCACCGGGCAGTGGCTGGAGGCTTCCAACGAGCCTATCCCCGTCAAAATCATGGGGCGCCCTTCTGCGGAAGCCGGCGGGAAAAAATCCCGGTAATCCGCACCCCTCTCGCAAAAGGCCCCTGACGGGGCCTTTTTGTTATCTCCTGCTCTGATATCGGGCGCCATGTTCGCTTATGGCGCGCCCCTCCTTTTTCCCAGTGGCTCATGGATTTTTAAAAACTCATTGATTTTCAATTGCTTATGTCGCCCATTCAGAGGAAGACCCTTCTGGCGCAGCCTTTGCTGACCAGCTTGTCGGAAGAATCCAGCGGAGGCACAGTCCATGAGCGCAACGCTACGAGAAGCCGAACAATGGTGCGATTGCATTCATTCCCACCAATGCACTCCCAACCAAAGGGCGGAATTCCTGGAGTGGCTTTATGAGGATCCCAGTCACGGGGAGGCTTACGCCCTGGTGGAGCGGCGGCACGGCCGCAGCCGGATGGATTTCTCCCTGCAGCGTGCGCTGAACTTTGAATATGGTTAGTCTCAATCCCTAGGGGCGTCTTAGAACGCGCCGCCCGGCAGCCAGAACTTCACCCACAATCCTCCCTCCGGATGATTGGCCAATTCCAACCGACCGCCGTGCTTTTCCACGGCGCGTTTGACAATGCTCAATCCCAGACCAAAACCGTCGCCGTGCATGCGCTCGCCTGAGCGGTAAAAGGGCGTGGTGAGCTTGGCCAGTTCGTCAGGGGGGACGCCTGGCCCGTGGTCGCGGATTTCCAGGAGAATTTGCGCGTCCTGCGGTTGCACACGGACTTCTATGGCTGCGGCTTCCGGTGTGTATTTGCAGGCGTTGCGCAGTACATTGTCCAGGGCTTCGCCCAGCAGGTGTGGGTCGCCGCGCAGGGTCAGGGGTTTTGCGGGGTGCGCAAATCTTATGTCCCTCTGCGGGTATTCAAACTGGATATTGTCTATATGGCTCTGCACCAACGGTACCAGATCCAGAGACTCAAACTGCGCAGCCTCATCCAGGCGGGAAAAATTCAGGATGCGCTGTATCAACTGGTCCATGCGTTCGCATTCGCGGTGAATGCGATCCGTATAGGTTCGCGATTTTTCATCGCGCTGCTGAATCAACTCAGCGGATACCTGCAACCGGCTGAGCGGTGCGCGCAGTTCGTGGGAGACGTGATGCAGCAACTGCTTTTGCGCCTCCAGGGTTTGCCGGGTGCGCTGCATCATATACACCATATCCTGGGCCAGATCGCCGAGTTCGTCAGCGCGGTTGGTCAGCCCCGGCTCTAGGGTGGTGTCCAGATCGCCCTGGGCGAACTGCCGGCTGGCGGCGCCGAGTTTTTTCAGGGGGCGGGTGATGCTCCAGCTGAGCAGCAGACTCACCAGGGCGGAGGCCACGAGAATAATAAAAAACTGCAGTGTGTTGAGGCGCTTTACCGCGTCCAGCAATAGGCGCGGCGCGCGTGGCGCCAGGGCTTCCACCGTGTAGCGCTGGCCTTTGGCGGAAACGAAATCGAAATGGAAGGTCGCGCCTTTGCGAATTTCTCCCTGCTGAAAAATCAATTCATCCCCGCGAAGGATGCGCACTATCTGGCGCTGACTGATGGTAGGGCGCGGAGCAGGGCCGCGGTATGAACCATCGGTGAAACGCCGCTGCAGATATCTCTGCAATGAGATATTGCCCTGTCGGTTCTCGAAGTGATTGACCGCCCGCTCCGTCATGTCGCGCAGGGCATTTTCATAGAAAGTGCGGTACTTCTCCGTCTCCACAGTGGAGAGAATCACGTAGCTGGTGGCGAACATGATGGACAGACTGGCGAGCCAGAAGGCGCCGAAAATTTTCCAGAAAAGGCGTTTAATTCTCATCGGCGGATTCCATCAGCAATTGATAACCCATGCCGCGAATGGCTTTGATATGCGGTCCGCCGGTATTTTGCGTTTGCGCGAGTTTTTGCCGGATGCGGCTGACATGCACATCTATGCTGCGGTCGTAGCGGCTGAGCTTGCGCTGCAGCACCTGCTCCGTGAGAAATTCCTTGCTTAAAACCTGGCCCGCGTGTTCCACCAATAATTGCAGCGCGCGAAATTCCGCAGCGGTAAGTTGCAGTGGCTCGCCGTCGAGACTGGCGGAGAGGGCGGCGGGATCCAGCTGCAATCCACCGAATTTGACGGGCGAAGTCGGTGCGCTGTTGTCGCCGGTATTTTTCGTGCGCCGCAATACTGCCTTGATGCGCGCGCTCAACTCACGTGGATTGCAGGGTTTGCCCAGATAATCATCCGCGCCCATCTCCAGTCCGAGAATGCGGTCTATGTCGTCGCCGCGCCCGGTGAGCATGATCACCGGCACCTTGGAAAACTGGCGGATTTCCTTCAGCACATCAAGACCGGACATCTTGGGCATCATGATATCGAGCACCAGGGCATCGAATGGGTTCTGGCCGCGCAGCAGATCCAAGGCCTGCGGGCCGTCGTGTGCCGCCTGCACGGTGAAGCCTTCGCCGCCGAGATATTCCCCGAGCAGTTGACAGAGTTGCTGGTCGTCATCCACCAGCAGAATGGAGGCTTGTTGAGATGTCATGTGGAAAATCTACTCCAGGGGGCATGGGGCTTCCAGGGCTTTACACAACTTTACACCCCCTTAACCCTACTTAGCATGGACAGGATCCACAATGCACTCACGGTAAGACATTTCACCAACCCGGAGAGCGATTATGAAAAAGCTGATTCAAACACTGGTACTGAGCACTACCCTGATAGGAACCTTTGCCGCTTACGCTGGCGATGGCTATCAGAGGGAAGGAAAAGCCTATCATCACGGCAAGGGACACCACGCTGGCGAACGTTTTCACCATGGAGAAGGCAAAGGCAGAGGACAGTCTCTGCAACACTTGGCCAAAAAGCTGGAACTGACTGAAGAGCAAAAATCCGCCATAGCGGATATCTACCGGGAGTACGGTGGGCGCGATGGCCGTTCACACAAAGGTCGATTTGCGCGCGGCGTGGAGCAATTGGATCCCGCATCCCCCGATTATCAGGTGCAGGTGGCCACCATAGCCAAAGAACAGGCGGAAAAAGTGGAGCAGGCCATTGTCCGACGCGGGGAAATCCAGGCGAAGGTCCATGAAGTTCTGACACCCGAACAGCGCGTCAAATTGCAGGAACTCAAAAGCGAGCGCGGCAAAAAATTCAAGCGAGCTGAATAAATCTGGCGAGCCTGCCCGTGGCATTTACCCTTAGGGGTAAATGCCTTTTTTATTGTTCATCGCACAGCAAATCGTGCAATCGCCGCACCAGCGCGCGAAAGCCGTTGGTGCGGGAGGGCGTCAAATGGCGGGCCAGACCCAGTTCCTTCAGATGGCTCTCCCAAAATGCCGGATACACCTCTCCCGGATTGCCGCGGGCAGCGGCGGACAACACCAAGGCGGCGAGACCATTGATAATGCGGCTGTCGCTGTCGAAAAAAAACTGGCCGTCCACATAAGCCAACCACGCGGGTGTGGCGCAGCCTTTGATGCGATATTCATCCGTGCGTATATCGTCTTTTTTTCTCACCAGTCCGCCCCATTGCATCAACAGCCGGTATTGGTGCTGCCAATCGCCCGCATAGCGCAGTTGCTGCAGGTCCACACTGGAAAAATCATCGGGCGTCATCATGATTCAAGCGAAATAATTGCAGGGCGTTGCGGGTGGTCTGGGTGGCGATTCTTTCCAAGGGTTCTGCGCGCAGCTGTGCCAGAGCCGCACCCACCTGGGGAATGCGGTCCGGCGAATTGCGCTGCCCCTGGTGGCCGCACAGGGGCATATCCGGCGCATCGGTTTCCAGCACCAGGGCTTCCAGGGGAAGGGCGCTTATGGCGTTGCGTGTTTTATTGGCGCGCTCATAGGTGATGGTGCCGCCCACGCCCAGGTGAAATCCCAAGGACCAGTACTGCCGCGCCAGTTCCGCGCTGCCGCTGAAGGCGTGCACCACGCCTCCGCGCGGTACCGGATGGCTTTTCAGCAGACGCAGCAATTCATTGTGGGCGCGGCGACAGTGCAGAATCACCGGCTGTTCCAGCTCGCGGGCCACCTGCAGATGACAGGTCAGCACTGCTTCCTGCTGCTCCAGATCCCCGTCTATATAGAGGTCCAGCCCGCATTCACCTATGGCGACGCAATGGGAATCCTTGGCGGCTTGGAGCAGAGCGTCCGCCAGACCTTGCAGTTGGGTGCGCCAGAGCTTGGGATCCAGATAAGTGTGGAGCCAGCAGGGGTGAAGACCCACACTGTAGTGGAGACCCTCGGCCGCTGCGCACATTTGCGCCATGCGCGGCCACTGGTCCGGTGTCACGCCTGGGATTACCATGGCCTCCAGGCCCATGCGCTGGCAGGACTGCCACAGCGCTTCCCTGTCCTCATCGAAATCCTCGAAATCGAAATGGCAGTGGGTATCCACCCAATTGAAATCCTGTTGTTCTATGCCGGTTGTCATGGCGACTTGGAATCAGTGCAGTTTGAGATTGGGCCGCAGCCAGCGGTTCAGCCCGCTGGCCACCATCACCAGTCCAGTGCGCATGAGCCCGTGAATGGCGATCTGATGCATGCGGTACAGCGAAATGTAGGCCATGCGGGCGAGATGGCCTTCGATGAAAAAGCTGCCGCTGCTGAGGCTGCCCATGAGATTGCCGACGGTGGAATATTCGGACAGGGACACCAAGGAGCCGTAGTCCTTATAGACGTAAGGGGTCATGGGCTTGTGTCGCAGCAGAGCGCGCAGGTTCTTATAGCAGTTGCTGGCCATCTGGTGTGCCGCTTGGGCCCGCGGTGGCACGCGCTTGCCGTCGGCGCCGGTGAACTGGGCGCAGTCGCCTATGGCGAAAATGGCCGGATCGCGGGTCGTCTGCAGGTATTCATTGACCACCAGCTGATTGATGCGGTTCGTTTCCAGACCGCCGATCTCTCGCATGAAATCCGGCACTTTGACGCCGGCGGCCCACACCATCAGGTCGGCCGGGATGGTCTCGCCATCCCGGGTTTCGAAGCCTTCAGCCGTGGCTGCAGTGATGGCGGTATCGGTCTTGATGAGAACACCCAGTTTTTCCAGCTCCCGACGGGCGGAGGTGGCAATGCGCTCCGGCAGGGCGGAGAGAATGCGCGGCGAGGCCTCGATCAGCGTGACCTTGACATGTTCGTTGGCCACCCGGCTGAAGCCATAGTTGTGGATCGCTCTCACCGCGTGGTGCAGTTCCGCGGACAGCTCCACGCCTGTGGCGCCCGCGCCGACTATGGCGATGCGTATGTCCTGATACTGCTCCGGCAGGCGTTGGATGCGTAAAAAGGCGTTGATCATCTTGTTGCGAAAGCGCAGCGCCTGCCGGGGGCTGTCGAGGAAGATACAGTGCTCCCGCACCCCGGGTGTGCCGAAGTCGTTGCTCGCGGAACCCAGGGCCATCACCAGATAGTCGTATGGCACACGGGTTTCCGGCAGAAACTGCTGGCCGTCCTCATCGCGCATGGGGGCCAGAATCACCTCCTTGGCCGCGCGGTCCAGTCCGGTCATGGTGCCCACCCGGAACTGGAAATGGTGATTGATGGCGTGGGCCCGGTAGCTGACCGCATCCACCCCCTCATCCATGGCGCCGACGGCCACTTCATGCAGCAGCGGTTTCCACAGGTGGGAGGTATCGCGATCGATCAGCACCACCTGGGCCTGCTTGCGCTTGCCCAGGGTATCGCCCAGGCGGGTCACCAGCTCCAGTCCGCCCGCCCCGCCGCCCACCACCACGATTCTGGGTACCTCCGAGTCGGACGCCTGGACCTGCTGCATAACTCCCCCTTTGAGCCGATGAAAATCGTGACAGACATCATACTCTGGCTGGGTCCGTGTTCCTATGCGCAGCTGCCGGAGGCGGGGCAAGGCGGGAAGGTGCGCACTGTAAAAATTCCCCTATCCCTGTCAGACTTTCGCGCTGCGCCGCGAGAGACCGGCGCCTTATGTCTTCTCAAACGCGGGGATTGGATATGCAAGAAACCTGGCGCTGGTTCGGTCCCAAGGACCCGATCAGCTTAGAGAAAATCCGGCAGGCGGGCGCCACCGGCATAGTCACCTCATTGCATCACATAGCCACCGGCGAAGCCTGGCCCGAGGAGGAGGTGCTCAAGCGCAAAGCGGAAATCGAGCGCGCCGGACTGGTATGGTCGGTGGTGGAGAGCATTCCTCTGCACAACGACATCAAACTGCGAACCGGGCGCTATCTGGAGCAGATTGAAAACTACAAGAAGTCCCTGCGCGCCGTGGGTGCCGCAGGTGTGCAAACGGTCTGCTACAACTTCATGCCCGTGGTGGACTGGACCCGCACCAACCTGAGTTACCGCCTGGCCAACAATGCTGAAGCCCTGCGTTTTGAAATGACGGATTTCGCCGCCTATGACGTGCATATACTGCAGCGTCCCGGCGCCCGGCAAAGCTACAGTCCCGAAGTGTTGGAGCGCGCCGAAGCGCGCTTTGCCGCCATGAGCGACGAGGAAAAGCAGCTGCTGGAAAAAAACATCATTGCGGGGCTGCCGGGCGGGGAGGGCTCATACGACCGCGATGGCGTGCGCGCCGCCATAGATGCGTTTATTCAATTGGGTGAAGAGCGCTTTCGCGAACACCTGATTCAGTTTCTCGAAGAAGTGATCCCAGTGGCGGAAGAGAGCGGGGTGAATATGTGCATTCATCCGGATGACCCGCCGTTCTCTCTGTTCGGATTGCCGCGGGTGGTGTCCACCGCGGAGGATGCGCGCATCATTTTCAAGCGCGTTCCCAGCCCCAATAACGGCCTCACTTTGTGCGCCGGTTCCTTCGGCGCCCGAGGCGACAATGATCTGGTGGCCATAGCGCGGGAATTCGGACCCCAGGTGCATTTCGTCCATCTGCGCAACGTCAAGCGGGAGTCCGACGGCTCATTCTATGAATCCGATCACCTGGACGGCGATAACGATATGGTGGGGCTGATCAGCGCACTGCTGGACGAGGAGGGGCGCCGCAAACGTGAAGGGCGTGCGGATTGGCAGATTCCCATGCGCCCCGACCACGGACATTTATTGGCGGACGAAATCGGCCAGCCCGGCGTCAATCCCGGCTATTCCTATCTGGGGCGACTCAAAGGTTTGGCGGAGCTGCGCGGTGTGATGGTGGCGCTGGAGACCGTGAAAAGACATTAAGTCGTTAATGACAAAACCTCCGCAGATCACCTTTCTGTGATCTGCGGATTCCGATCAGTGGGCCTGGGCTACGCCGCGCAGCACCGTGAATCCGGCATTGGGATTGGTGCAGCTGGCGAAATTGCCCAGGGACACTATGCCCACCAGGCGCTTGTTGCGGTCAAGCACTGGCAGCCGGCGCATTTGTATATCCGCCATATTTTCCGCAACGTGCTGAATATCCTCATCTTCAAAGCAGTAGCGGATATTCTCACTCATCACCTGACTGACGGGCGTGTCGCTCTCCAATCCTTCGGCGACTGCGCGCAAAGTGATATCCCGGTCCGTCACCATGCCTACCAATCGATCACCATCGTGGACCAGAATCGCACCGCAATCGATGCGCGCCATGGCGCAGGCGGCTTCGCAAATGGTTTGATCCGGGGTGATGGTTTCCACATCCCGGGTCATGATTTCGCTGATTTTCATAAGGAGCTCTCCTGTTGAAATCGGTGTGGTAAAAAAATCAGACCAGGATGTTCTTGGTCTTGCCTCGGCCGGAATTTTTGCGACCTTTTACGCCGCGCCCACCCGAGGGTTGGTCGGCTACCAAGGGATCCTGTGCAGCGTTCGTTGCCGCCGCATCCCAGCTGTCCAGTGCGGATTCCGTCAATGCGCCGCCATCGGCGAACAGGGGGCCTTCTTCTTCGGAGATGAAGCCATCTTCCGAAGCACTTCCGTCATCGGCCTGTTGCAACGCCATATACCAGTGGCGCTCCTCCTGACCGCTGGGTCTGCCCTCGGCTTCCCAGATGCTATAGGCCAGTTCACGGACCTTGTTTTCTTGGAAATGCGTGTTCATAGATTGGACTCTCCAGATGGCCGCGGGAGTCGCGGCTTCAGTTGTGGGTTGGCGTTGTTCCGGTCTCGCGCGCCACGGCGGATAATTCACCACTCGGCTGTCGCTGTACCGCGCGCACGGACCTGTAATCGCGCACCGATTTGACCAGCTTTTCTGCCATGCGCAAATGGCTGTTCAATTTATTCAGACTGATGGTGGCGAAATATCGGATATTGATATCTTTGCATTTCATTGCTCGATGGAATAAATCCAGCGTCTGTTTATGGGCCTTGATCTGGTGCTCCGCATAGGCTTCATCAAAAGACTGCCCCTCCTTTTGTTTCAACAGAAAAGACTGGGCTCGGTTTGTCAGTTTCGGATCTTCATCCAGATGAATATTCTTGCGCTCGGCTATGGACTGCAGCTCCTTGTTCATCTTGCTGTGATCCTCGATCATGTGCTGCGCAAAGGTTCTGACATTGATCGAAGTGGATTTCTGCAACGCCAGTTCCGCCAGCGCCAGCTCCGCCAGCCCCTTTGAATAAGCCTCGGTCACAAAAGACGCCCCGCTGGGTTGCCGATTGCGCCACAAGGCAGCGCCTATAATGCCGCCGATGGCGACTATGGCGCCTGTCACCAAAAAGCCTTTATTCCGATAAGCCCATTTTTCCAACTGCCGGACATCGTGTTTCATATGTCACCTCACTAAACTGATTGAATTGCGGACGAATAGATGGCTCAGACCAGTTGAGCCTTGAGTTCCTCTTTGCGCTGCTGCAGCTCTGCACCCAGAGCTTTCAGATCGAGTTTGCTGTCGCGCACCTTGGGAAACAGTTCATTCTGTTCCTCCTTGACATGGTGCCGCACGTATTCGCTGAGAACCTTGACTTTGGCATCGTACATCTCGGAATTTTCCTCCAAATCCTCCTGTTCCAATTGAGCGATCAGGGATTTCAAGGTGGCATGTTCCACTATGGCTTCCGGCACCAGGTCATGATCTTTCAATGCCTGCTTGACCTGCGGATAAAATATTTCCTCTTCGATTTGCGCATGAATAGTCAATTCTTCGCAGATTTCACTGATCAAGGCTTTTTTGCGCGCGGTGCTGCGGGCTTTCTCATACTGCTCAAAAAGATCGTCCACCAATTTGTGATCGGCGCGCAGAAGTGCAGTGGCTTCCTGAGGCTTGGTGGATTTGGATTCGCTGTCCTGATGGGATTTTCTGGCTGTGGCTGTCATTGCAATTTTCCTCACTTTATCAATTTTGGTGTTATTGAATTGCCTTTGATAGCACACTAGTTCCGCACCGTCCGGTTATCTGTGCGCCGCACAACAAATGATCGCATTGCACATCTATGCGGGATCCAAACCATGGCCGGATTTTTGCCTCACGAAATATTTTCACGGGAGAATCGTCATGCCAGAAAATATTGAACCTTCGACAGAAGATCCGTGGTATGTCATGGACCTGCACGTCTTGGCCGGCGTGGCCGGTCTGGCGGTGGCCATTGTTGTGGCCATCATCGCCCATGGCATTCTTTTCAAACTCTTGAACCGCTTGGCGGACCGCAGCGGTAAATCCCAGTGGCAGCATCTGGTGAGCAAAACGCGCGGTGTGGTGCGTGTGGGCATGATCATAGTGGCGGTGGAGCTGACCTTGCCGCTGGTGGATATGCCGCCGAGGCTGGCTGCGGTGATCTCCCAGTTGACTTCTCTGTGTATCATCGGTGTCGTGGGGTGGGTGGTATTCACCGTAGTGACCGTGCTGGTGGATTTTTCCATTTCGCGCCACCGCATAGATGTGGAAAATAATCTGCAAGCCCGCAAGATGCGCACCCGCCTGCGCGTACTGCGCCAGGCATTGTCCATGATTATTTTATTGGTCACTGTGGCGGCCATGCTGATGACTTTCCCCGGAGCGCGCAGCATAGGCGTGTCCATGTTTGCATCTGCCGGGGTTGCCGGAATTGTGGTGGGATTTGCGGCCAAACCTGTATTGAGCAATCTGCTGGCGGGATTACAAATAGCCTTGACCCAGCCCATTCGCATAGGCGATGCGGTGGTCATAGAAGGCGAGTGGGGCTGGATCGAGGAAATCACCTCCACCTATGTGGTGGTCAAAATCTGGGACTGGCGGCGCCTGATAGTACCCCTGAGCCAATTTATCGAGAAGCCGTTCCAGAACTGGACACGCGAAAACGCCTCCATCATAGGCAGTGTCATATGGCACACGGATTACACGGTTCCCGTGGCAAAAATGCGGGAGAAGCTCAAGGAGTTTCTCGGTGTATCGAAATTGTGGGACGGCAATGTGCAGGTGTTGCAAGTGGTCGAGAGCGGTAGCGACACCATGGAGTTGCGCGCATTGATGAGCGCCAAGAACAGTCCCACGGCCTGGGATTTACGCTGCGAAATCCGCGAGAAAATGATTCTGTGGTTGCAAAAAGAATATCCGGGCGCACTGCCGCGCAATCGGGTGCAGGTGCAGATGGATCAGCGGCAGCCCATGGAACCTGTTCAATCTATGGAACAGGACAAAGGAGCAGCCGATTTGTCCGAACAGATCGATCATCCGGAAGACGAAATCAGGCCCGGCGTTTAAGCCGGGCCTTGCAAAAAATAAATCCAATTTCAAAATCCTGCCGAAGCGTCCGCGAATCAATCGGACGCTTCGGCTTTTCCGTGTTCCAGTTCGAACAACAGCAGGCTGCGATCGGTCACCACATAATCGTGACCGAAATCGAATCGCTCCCCCTGTTCCATATCCGGATGATTGGTGTCAATCAGACAATGCCAACCGGTGCCTTCGGCGACTTCCGGCAGGGTGAAATTGATGGCATTCGAATGGGCGTTGAGAATCAGCAGCAGGGTTTCGTCGCCACCGCTTTTATGAATACCTGTGGGTTGGGCGCGCCCGTCCATCAGCATGCCCAGGCAGGCGCGGCCGGCGTCATGCCATCTGTCGTCGGTCATGGGCTCTCCGTCTGGCCCCAGCCAGGTGACATCCGTAACGCCGAGTTCTTCGTTGTATTCGCCCACCAGAAAGCGCCCGCGTCTCAGTATGGGATAATTTTTACGGAGCTGTATCAGTTTGCGGGTGAATTCGAACATGGTCTTCGCCTGGTCGTCCATCTCCCAATTCAGCCAGGTCAATTCATTGTCCTGGCAGTAGGTGTTGTTGTTGCCCTGTTGGCTGTGGGCCAATTCATCGCCGGATAAAACCATGGGCGTGCCCTGGGAAAACAGCAGGGTCGCCATCAGATTGCGCATTTGCCGCTGGCGCAGCGGCAGAATTTTCGGATTGTCTGTCGGTCCCTCTTCGCCGTAATTGCAGGACAGATTGTTGTCCGTGCCGTCCTTGTTGTCCTCACCATTGGCTTCGTTGTGCTTGTCGTTATAGGACACCAGATCGTGCAGGGTGAAGCCGTCGTGGGCGGTGACGAAATTGACACTGGCGGCCGGGCGGCGCCCGCGCTGATTGAAAATATCGCCGGATGCGGTGAGCCTTGCGGCGAGCTCCGGCAGTTTTCCCTGATCACCGCGCCAATAGGCGCGCACTGTGTCGCGGAAACGGTCGTTCCACTCGAACCATCCCGGCGGAAATGCACCGGCCTGATAACCGCCCCAGCCGCAGTCCCAGGGTTCGGCAATCAGCTTGAGTTGACTGAGCGTGGGATCTTGACGGCAGGCCACATGAAATCCGTGGCGCTCGTTGAAGCCGGTTTCCTCGCGGGCCAGTATGGTGCCGAGATCAAAGCGGAATCCATCCACGCCCATATCCACCGCCCAATAGCGCAGGGAATCCGTCACCAGCCGCAGCACACAGGGATGGGTGAGATCCAGAGTGTTGCCTGTACCGGAATCATTGACGTAATAGCGATGATTGTCGGGCATCAAGCGATAGTAGGTGCAATTGTCGATGCCGCGCATGGAAAGCGTGGGACCGAGTTCATTGCCTTCCGCTGTGTGGTTGTAAACCACATCCAGAATCAGCTCCACACCGGCGGCGTGCAGACGCGCGGCCATTTCCTTGAATTCATTCAGATCGCCGCGCGCCAGATAGGGCGTATGAGGGGCGAAAAAAGCGATGCTGTTGTAGCCCCAATAATTACAAAGGCCGCGATCCTGCAAGTGTTTGTCATCCACAAAAGCGTGCACCGGCATCAATTCGATACTGGTAATACCCAAATCATTGAGGTGCTGAAGAATACATGGGTTGGAAATTCCGGCGAAGGTTCCTCGATGGGCTTCCGGTATATCTGGATGCCGCATGCTGATGCCGCGCACATGGGTTTCATAAATGATGGTCTGATCCGGTGGGACGAGCAGGGATTTGTGCTCACCCCAGGTAAAAGCCGAATCTATGACGCGCGCCTTGGGTACAAAGGGCGCGCTGTCGCGCTCGTCGAAACTGAGATCCGCATCTTTCGACTCCAGTTTGTAACCGAACAGTGCATCCGACCATTTGAGTGAGCCCACCAGTTGTTTGGCGTAGACGTCGATCAATAATTTATTGGGGTTGAAGCGATGGCCGGCGTCGGGCTCATAAGGGCCGTAGACGCGATAGCCGTAAACTTGACCGGCGTGCATGCCCGGAATATAACCATGCCATACTTCATCCGTGTACTCCGGCAACTCAATGCGCTCCAATTCTTTTTCGCCTTTATCGTCAAACAGACACAACTCCACTTTGGTGGCGTGGGCGGAAAACAACGCGAAATTGACACCCAGTCCATCCCAGGTGGCGCCCAGAGGAAAAGGCCGGCCTTCGGTTACGCGTGAGCGGGTCATGACTTCCGGTGCTATGGGCGTGTTCATGGAATTCTCCTGGCGTTTCAGCCACATCTCAGAATGGGTTGAAAATGGGGTCAGTGTTCCTGCGTACGCATAAAGCGGATCAGGGTGGTGCGGCGCGAGCGGATCTGCTGAATTCGAATGGTCAGGGTAAAGGTCGCTGTGTCCCGTGCGCGTCTGTCATCTGTCATCTGCTCTTTGGGCGGTTCGATTTCCGGTGCGGGATTTTCCTCGCCACCCGGCAGCTCCTGGGGTGCATCACCGGGAACCGGCGGCGGAATTTCCGTGGGATCCGGTATTTCGATGGGCGTGGGATACTCCGGTGGATTCTGCGGATCCTGCCATCGCACCCGCGGTGCGCGCACCGGCCTTATGGCCGGAATCTGATTGAAGTGCGATTGCAGCAAGCGATAGTCGGAAATATTCATCAGCTTATCCTCTGGAAGGTGATTGTCACCTGACGGGCAGATTTCCCAGAAAAACATTCACCGGAAAATCCGCCAGTAAATCACGCAACAACCATTCCGACTTTACAGTTCTGGCGGGACTGAAAAGACTTTGCCAGCCGTGCGCGCCCGACATATCCAAACCGCGCGCCACACCCGGCAGGCGCAGGCGGGTATTGCCCCAGCGGTCGGCGGGAATCAGCGGTACTTTCACGTCCTCAAGCAGACCAGCGGGTAGACGCGGCACTACTATCAAAGCCACATGCGGACCCTTGCGACGCAAAAATGCAATCACGCGTTCGGCCTCGTCTCCCTCCACTGCCACTGGATGGTATTCTCCGAGAGAAAATAATTCGGGCAATTCGCGGCGGCAGTTGAGGGTTTTCCAGATTAAAAACTGCTTGATGTGGCCGTCGTGCCAGCAGCGCAATAATTCAGGCAGAATGTCCTCACCTGCGCCATGCAGGCGCTGCAGCGCGGTTGTGCGTTCAGCGAAATCCACTGGCCGACGGTTGTCCGGATCCACCAGACTGTAATCCCAGAATTCCGCGCCCTGATAAAGATCGGGCACGCCAGGTGTTGTCATACGCAGCAGACTTTGTGCCAGGCCATTGATGGCGCCAGCCGGCGCCAGCGCCATGGCCGCTTCGGCAATACCGTTGCGCAGCTCCTGTGTGCTGTCATCGCTGAGCAACGCGGTCAGAAAATTCTGACAGGCCGCTTCATAAGCGGCATTGGGAGAACTCCAGTGGGTGCGCAGCTTGGCTTCGCGCAGGGCCTTTTCCTGCCAAATTTTCAAACGTTGTAAATAATCCGACATTTTTTCACTCGATGTATCCTCGGGTGATAGATCCAGCGGCCACGAGGCCCCCAATGTCTGATAGAGAACCAGTTCATCACCTGCGGAGGGCGCCTGGCCATCGTCCAGTTCCTGACGCAGGGATTGGGCGAGCAGGCGCCAGTGAGCGATCTGATCGATAAACCACTCCGGCTTTTCACTGAGCACTGTTAGACGCGCGCGGGTATCCTCCCCGCGCTTGTGATCGTGGGTGGCTGTAGTAAGCAGATTGAGCGGAAAATTGTGCTGCCGCGCGCGACATTGATGATGGAAATCGTCCACAGGTGCGCTCATCTGCCAGGGATCGAATCCCACATCATTGCGCGACAGCAGCACGGCGGATCTGTAGCAGGCAGTGTCCTCCACGGCCTTGGCGGCCGTTGCCGATGTCAGCTGCTGAAAGCGCGCCAGGGTTTTGCGTCGCAATTCGCGGGTGTCATCCGGTGGCAATTGATACAGTGGTTCACCGCCCAGCCACAGGTTCAACTGATCGAGCAGAGGACCGTCGCTTTCGCCGAGCACACTGCGGGCGCCGTCCAGGGCAGCGGAAAAATAGCGTTCATCCTGGGGACTGCGGGGACAGCCTGTGACATAAGTGCGGTAAACCGGGAAATGCGCAATCAATTCCAGCAACGCCCGGCGTATGGCGGCGAGAGTGAAGTCGCGGGTATTGATATGGGTGCGCGCTATGAGCAGTAGATTTTGCGCCACCGACTCGAAGTCACCGGACAGGGATGTGGTGAGCACCAGGCGGCGCGCCTCCAGAATTTCCTCGCGGAAATTCGCGCTGCGGCCGCTGATCTGCTGCCAGACGCCCGCCAGAGATTCGGCGCTGGTATCCTGATGTTGAACCAGCGAAACCTGATTCATGAATTCATAGCCGGTGGTGCCATCAACTCGCCAGTGGGTGGCCAGTTGTTCGTCGCCAGCCAGGATTTTTTCCACATAAATCGGAAAATGAAGTTTGCGCCGGGATGCCGGGCGCTGACGCAACAGGTCCGTCACCTGTCGGCGCAGTTGCCGACAGTAGGCGCGAGGGTTGGCGAGGCCATCTATATGGTCCAAGCGCAGGCCGTCGATAAGACCGCGCTGGATCAAGTCAAACATTTTTTTATGGACCGCGGCGAAAACCTCCGCGTGTTCCATCCGCAGTCCCGCCAGCTCGTTGATATCAAAAAATCGCCGCCAGTTGATATCATCCGCCGCGGCGCGCCAGCTCGCCAGACGATAATGTTGTAATTCCAGCAATTGGTGAAAGCGTTGCACTTTTTGCTCCCGCGCCTCCGCAGTCGATGTGGCATTTCCATCCGCGGGTTCCACATTGAATCTCTTCAGCGCCAGGGCGATCTGCTCACGCAGATTTTCCTCCTCTGCCCGGATGCTGAGTTGCCGTTGCAGCTCAGGGGCCTCATGCCAGTAATCGGCGCTGCGGTCCAATTGTCCGAAACGCCGCGACAATGACTTCAGGGATTCATCGAGTGTCAGATCCAGGATTTCGTTGTAGGTGGTCGGGCACAGGGGGAAGCGGTGATCGAAATGGGCGGCGTAGAAACTGCCTGTCGCCGCATCGAAATGCAGCTGAATTTCCCCCGAGTTCAAAGCCTCGCCATAATCTGTGCGCAGAAAGGGGACGAGCGGTTGTCCGGTCAACAGCGGGTCGGGTGAATTCCATTGAATATCAAAAAATTTTGCGAACGGACTGCGCGCCCCCCATTCCAGTACATCCAGCCACCAGGGATTGTCAGAGCCGCCCACCGCCATATGATTGGGTACGAAGTCGACGATCAATCCCATGCCGTGGCGGCGCAGCGCATGCACCAAGCGCTCCAGCGCCGCTTCGCCGCCGAGTTCGGGATTGACCTGTCCCGGATCCACCACATCATAACCGTGAGTCGAACCCGGCCGCGCCTTGAGTATGGGCGAGGCGTAAATGTGGCTGATGCCGAGTTCCGCAAAATAATCCAGCAGAGGGATAAGGTGATCGAAAGTAAAATCCCGGTGAAACTGCAACCGGACACAGGCGCGCAAATGTCTCATGATTGCGCGCTCCTTTCGGCACCGGGGAAAGCGGTGTTGTACTGCATTAGGTCCCGCATAAATACTCCTGAAAAATTCCAGTGGTCGATTCTGTATCCGCAGGTCGCTTGTTCCCTAGGCGTTGGTCAGCGACGCAAGAAAGCTGTAGGGCGGTAAATGCCCCCGTTCATAATGTTCATCCTCAACCCTGTAGCGAAAAATCACGCGGCTGTAATTGCCATAGGGTTCCGCCGCGACCGTGGTGCCGCTGAGATTGACATCCAAACGCAATACGCTGCCGTCTCCCATATGCCAAATAGCGGACACAGCCCCGGGTGCGAGTGGATAGGCGCATTTCGCATGGCTGCCGGGCAGGCGTGGAATGATTTCTATGTGCCGCAGTGACAGCAGATTGCGATAGTGATCCTGCCATTCCAGCTGTGCGGGTTTGTTGCAGTTGTCATAGGTCAGGCAGGAGTCGGTAAATGTCTGGGGCGCGTTGGGATCGGGAATGCGCTCGCGTATCTGCGCGTCGGCGAAATGCGCAAAATCGGCAAACTCATTGCGTCTACCTTCGCGCACCAGAGCGGCGAGATCAGTGTTGTGGTCGGTGAAATAATAAAAGGGCTGATCGGATCCCAGTTCCTCTCCCATGAATAACAGCGGAATCATCGGGCTCAACAGCACCAGGGCTGTGGCCGCTTTAAGTGCATCGCGATTGGCCAGTTGGGTGAGACGCTCGCCGAAGGCGCGATTGCCCACCTGATCGTGATTTTGCAGAAACAGAATAAAGCTGGTGGGTGGAAGATGTTTGCTGGATTCGCCGCGTCTGTGCCCACGGCGCGTGACCTCCCCTTGATAGATGAATCCCTCGCTCAGACAGCGAGCCAGCTTTTCCGTGGGATTTTCGCAGTAGTCGGCGTAGTAGCTCTCCTTTTCCTGGGTGAGCAGATGGTGCAATACATTGTGGCCATCGTCATTCCACTGGGCGTTAAATCCCTTTTCCAGTAGCAGCGCCGAATTTTCCTCGTTCTCCAACACCAGATGCACATGCCGGTTGTTGGGTACACTGGATCTGATGCGCAGTGCCAGTTCCAGCAAAAAATTCTTTTCACTGATCGCATGCACGGCGTCCAGTCGCAGGCCATCCACCCGATAATCCAGTATCCACATCAGAGCGTTTTCGCAAAAGAAATCCCGAACTTCCGTGCGACGGAAATCTATGGCCGCTCCCCAGGCCGTATGTGTGTCCTCACGGAAAAATCCGCTGGCGTAGGAGGCGAGATAATTGCCATCGGGACCGAAGTGGTTGTACACCACATCCACAAAAACCATGATGCCGAGCGCATGGGCCGTGTCGATCAGACTCTTCAAATCATCCGGTGTGCCATAGGCATTGGCGGGCGCGAACAAGAGTGCACCGTCGTAACCCCAATTGCGTTCGCCCGGAAACTGATTCACCGGCATGAGCTCCACAGCGGTGATGCCCAGTCCCGCCAGGAAGGGCAGGCGTTTTTCAACGGCTTTGAATCCTCCGAGAGCGCCCACATGCAATTCATAAATAATGGTTTGATGCCAGGGCAGGCCCAGCCATTCGGTGGAATTCCAAGGATAGAGACTGTGGTCTATTACCCGGCTCATGCCGTGTAGATTGCCCGGTTGCGCATAGGCCGCGGGATCCGGAACCTGCAGCTGGTCGTCTATGACAAAACAGTAATCGCTGCCGTGACGGCAGGGCACATGGGCGCTGAACCAGCCATTTTGCGCCTGCAAAGGTATGGGCTCGGCTGCGGACGCCAGTTTGACCGAGACTTTTTTTGCATCCGGCGCCCAGAGAGAAAAGCGGGTGGTGCCATTGCTCACTTGAGCACCGTAGCGCTGTACACGTACTGTCATTGACATTTCCTGTTGGATGTATAGGGATCCGTATCAGGTGCTGGGCGACCGCAAAGCGGCGATCAGATCCTGTTTGTTCATGGTCGAGCGGCCGGCGATATTTTTGCGTCGCGCTTTTTCCAGAAGTTCTTTCTTGCTCTGCTGTTCCAGTGATCCAGGCTTGGACGCATTGCTGCGGGTCGCAGCTGCACGCCGGGCGGAATCTTTGCGGGCGCTGGACTTGGCGCTGGCGCTTTTGCTGCGGCCGGAGCCGTTCTTTTCACCGCCACCGGACTGCTTGTTGATCGTGGCCCAGGCGATCTGAGCGGCCTTGTCCGGGGACACGCCTTTTTCCTCGTAGCTCTCTTCAATGTGTTCCGCTTTGCGCTTCTGTTTCTCGGAATATTTGTCTTTGCTGCCGCGGCTCATGGGCTCACCTTTTCATCGGAAGTTCTGCTGTTCATTTGTGCCACTGTGTCCACCAGTGCCTGTGCCATGGAAAAGTGATGTTCGAGTGTGGGCACCATGGCGTCGGCCAGTTGCTTGATATCCACATCATCCGAATTGGCGGCTTGGCGAAACAGCTTCAGTGTGCGCTCATGGGATTCCAATTGATTTTGCGCATAGGCGGTGTCGAAAGATTCCCCTTTTTGCAATTTCAGCACATAGGCTTTGGCCTGTTTGTTCAACGTCGGCTCATCGGAGATATTCAGACCCTTGGCGTTGGCCAGCTTGCGTAATTCCCGATTAAAAGCCTGGTGATCCTCTAGCATCATCTGCGCGAAGTGGCGGACTTCCACCAGGGTGGATTTGGTGAGTGCCATTTTGGCCAGCTCCACTTCCTGCACTCCTGCGGAAGCTGCCTGCTCAACGAATTTCTGTGAATCAACAGAACTGGTGACGAAGGACGGGCGCACCGCCGTGCCACTGTCGGATTGGGCAGAGACATTGACCGCGACCGCGGTGACCAGTGTCATCAGAGATAAACGAAATAATATTGGGCTGAATAATTTCATAATCACCTCGGTCTGTAATTTTTTCTTTTTCTCTTGCCGCAAGTCCGCATTATCAGTGGGATGCGGTTGTGCCTGATCTATGCATTGCAAAATTAAATCCAACATGGGTCAAAAAAGCAGGTAATAAAAGTCAGGGAAGTGCCGGCGGGATTTGGCAGTAGTGAAGAGATAGATCGGAATCAAGGTGGGATATCAAAAAAAGCCCACTTGGGGTGGGCTAGACACTTGGTGTCAGAACTGCAGGTTGCGCCAAAGAATATTAGGCGGAGCGTACATATCTTTGGTTTTGATATTGCGCCGCCACCTGATGCAGGGGTGTGTAGGGCAACAGGCGATCCGTTTCTTTTTTGACTACGCAGTAGCATTCGCAGGTGAGAAACTCCAGGCGGGTTCTGTCCAGCACATTGATGCGGCCGCGGGAGTATTCTATGACGCCCATTTTCTGCAATTTACCGGCGGCCTCTGTAACACCCTCTCTGCGCACCCCCAGCATTTCCGCAATAAACTCCTGGGTGAGCGCCACCTGATTGCCGTGCAGGCGATCAAGTGTGAGCAGCAGCCAGCGGCAGAGACGCTGCTCTATGGAGTGGTGGCGGTTGCAGACAGCAGTTTGCGCCGTCTGGGTAATGATGGACTGGGTATAGCGCAGCAAAAGATTGTTCATGTCGCCGTAGCGGTTCAATTCCTCTTTGAATTTGCAGCCCTTCAACCTGTAGGCAAATCCGGAGTTGAGCACTATGGCGCGCAGCGGGCTGCTGTCGCCACCCATGAATAATGTCACACCCACCACACCTTCATTGCCTATGGCGGCCAGGGCGGAGGATGCGCCGTCGCGTGTCACATAAACCAGGGAGGCTATGGCGTCCGTGGGAAAATACGCATGGGTCAAGACATCGCCGGAACCGCACAGGACTTTGCCGAATTCCAAATGCACAGGTTCCAGGTGCGGCAGCAGGCGTTGCAGAACTTCACTGGGCAGGGCAGCAAGCAGTTGGTTTTGCTGAGGGTTGGGAAGCGACTGCATAAGACATTCTCCTAGTGTGGTGCACAGCATGTTGATCCTGGCCTAGGCTTGAGGGCAGAGGCGCGGATATCGGAGTCTGGGTATCGCCTGAATGCATTTTCTGCGCAGGCTGCTGAAAAGACTGGGTCTCTTTGGGGTGGGGTATTGCAGCTAGTGTGCCAGTTGGTGTCGGCCCGTTTTTCTGGCGGTGGATGAACCATCGGCGCATGAGTTCAGGCGTTGTGATATGGCTTCCTTCGGCCCGTGGACCGCTTCTTGCTCAAAGCCGCTGAGGTGTCCTCGAACGCGGCTTTTCCCTGATCGGGGGCCGGGTTCTGTAAAAATGACGGGCGCCTGTTGCAAGTTTTACAAGCGTTCACGCCAGCGGGCCGTTCGCCGGATGTTGAGTTGCGCAACCATTCCACGGGAGAAATCCGTATGAAAAGTATTTTTAATGATCCCCGCACCAAATATCCGGCGCCGCTGTTTCCACAGCAGAGCCAGTCCATCCCGGGTTTGGAAAAAAAAATGGAGCCCCTCGCCGATCACGGCGAAAGCAGCTATCGCGGCAGTGAGCGTTTGAAAAATGCCGTGGCGCTGATCACCGGTGGCGACAGTGGCATTGGTCGGGCGGTGGCCCTGGCCTATGCGCGGGAGGGTGCGGATGTGGTGTTCACCTATCTGGAAGAGGATAGGGATGCCCAGGAGACGGAGAAACTGGTGCGCGCCTGCGGCCGTCAGGCGCTGGCGATACGCATGAATCAGAACGACCGCGCAGCCTGTGAAAAGGCCATAGATACCTGTCTGGAGAAATTCGGCCGGCTGGATATTCTGGTGAACAATGCCGCCTTTCAAAAGACCTACGAATCCTTCGAAGACATACCGGATGATGATCTGGATTACACCTTTCGCGTGAATATAGAGGCGTTTTTCTACTTCTCTCGTTACGCGCTGAAATTCATCGCACCCGGCGGCTCCATCATCAACACCACTTCCATCCAGGCTTATTCCCCCAGCGCGCAATTGGCGCCCTATGCGGCCACCAAGGCGGCCATCGCCAATTTCACGATTTCCCTGGCGGAAGAGGCCATCAAACAGGGGGTGCGGGTCAATGGGGTGGCGCCGGGACCCGTGTGGACGCCGCTGATCCCGTCCACCATGCCCCAGGAAAAAGTGCGCACTTTCGGCGAAAACACATTGTTCGAGCGCCCGGCGCAACCGGCCGAACTGGCTCCTGTCTATGTATTTCTCGCCTCGGATGAGGCCAGCTATATCACCGGGGAAATCTACGGCGCCACAGGCGGGCGCAAGCAGGTTTGACCCAACGCGCGGCGCCCTCGGCATGGCGCCGCATCTCTGGCACCTGGAGTTGCATCCCTTAGTCGGTGGAACTGGAGTATAGTGCCACCTTTTCCTGATCTCAGAGCCTCATCATGACCATTTGGGTGGATGCCGACGCCTGTCCTGTGGCTGCTAAAGACATTCTTTTTCGCGCCGCAGTGCGCAGTGAGACGCCGCTGGTACTGGTGGCGAATCAATATATCCGCGTGCCTCCGTCTCCCTTTATCAAAACCATGCAAGTGGTCTCCGGTTTCGACGTGGCGGATAACGAAATCGTGCAGCGTGCCCAGCCGGGCGATCTGGTGGTGACATCGGATATTCCCCTGGCCGCGGAAGTGGTGGCCAAGCAATGCGTCGCCCTGAATCCGCGCGGCGAACTCTACACCCGGGAAAATATTCGCCAGCGCCTGAACATGCGCGATTTCATGGAAACCCTGCGCAGCAGCGGCATACAGTCCGGCGGCAGCCCGCCCTACGATCAAACCGACCGGCAGAAATTCGCCAACCAGTTGGACGCCTATCTCGCCAGACAAAAAAAGCATCGAGGATAAACCGATGGATGAGATCACCACCGGCAAGCAAAAGATTGCTGTGTTCATAGACGCTGACAATGCCCCCGCCAGCAAAATGGATTTTATTCTCGCCGAACTGGCCAAGTACGGCGTGGTGAATATCCGCAAAGCCTACGGTAACTGGACCAACGCCAATTTGAAGGGTTGGACCAATCTACTCCACGAGTTCGCCATTCAGCCCATGCAGCAATTCGATTTGACCAAGGGCAAAAATGCCACGGATATAGCCCTGGTAATAGATGTGATGGATGTGCTCTACACCAAGCAGGTGGACATCATCTGCCTGGTATCTTCCGATTGCGATTTCACCCCGCTGGTGACGCGCATCCTGGCGGATGGCAAATTCGTCATAGGCTTCGGCGAACGCAAAACCCCGGAAGCCTTCGTCAACGCCTGCTCGCGATTTTTGTTCGTCGATGAAAAGGCGGCGGAGCAGATTCAGGCGGAAACCAAGGTCAATCTCAAAGGCGACAGCAAGCTGATCAATCTTCTGCGTCAGGCCATGGAGGCCTGCGAAAACGACGAAGGCTGGTCGCACCTGGGCGCTTTGGGATCGCACATCGCCAACCACGCCTCCTTCGATTCGCGCAATTACGGCTATAAAAAATTGAGCGACCTGCTGAAAGCCATAGATTTGTTCGAGACGAAAAAAGTCGGCAACGTTCTGTGGGTGCGCGATAAGAAAAAAGCGAAGGGATAGAAAAATGGACGCATTTAGATTCCTGCCTTTTTGCTATATCGCCCTGCTTGTTGCTGTGATGACCGGTTGTTCCTACGGCCCCTTTTCCAAAAGTACCGGCACTTCCCAACAGACGCCCAGGGAATATGCGCCGGCGCCGGCGACGCGGCCCAATTATTTTGCCGATATCAAACCCGTGATCGACAAGCGTTGCGTGGTCTGTCACGCCTGTTACGACGCGCCCTGTCAGCTCAAGCTGGAGTCCTATCAGGGGCTGTTGCGCGGCGCCCACAAAGACAGGGTGTACCACGCCGAGCGCTTGTTCGAGGCGAATCTGACGCGCATGTACGAGGATGCGGAGACCACGGCCCAGTGGCGCGACAAGGGCTTTTTTCCGATGTTGAATGAGTTCGAGGACAACCCCTACTCCAATCTGGAAAACAGCGTCCTGGCGCAGCTGCTGCTGATGAAGCAGCGCCATCCCTTTCCCACCCAGGCGCAGCTGTCGAGCGATTTCGACCTGCGCCTGGTGCGCGACCAGTCCTGCCCGCATCCGAATGAAATGGAGAGCTACCGCAAGAAGCATCCGCTCGGGGGCATGCCTTACGCGCTGCCCGCTTTATCCAAACGAGAACATTTGCTGATGATGGAGTGGTTGCGCGAGGGCGCGCCCTCGGGCATGCCTTCGCCTCTGCCGGAATCCGTGCTGACCCAGGTGGTCCAGTGGGAGGCTTTTTTGAACGGCGACAGTTTCAAGGTGCAGCTGGTGGGTCGTTATATCTACGAGCATTTGTTTTTGGCCAGCTTGCATTTCGATGTGGCGCCTGGAATTTATTTCCATCTGGTGCGCTCCAGCACACCGCCCGGACAGCCCATCAAGCGCATCAGCACCACGCGGCCATTCGATGATCCGGGCGTGCCGCGTGTCTACTACCGCTTCTGGCAGGACCCGGATACGCCTGTGGCGAAAACCCATATGCCCTATTTATTGGATGACAAGCGTTGGAGTAAATGGCAGAAGTGGTTTTTGCAGGAACCATACACAGTAGATCAATTGCCCGGTTACGAGCCGGAAAAGGCCGCCAATCCCTTCGCCACTTTTGCGCAGATTCCGGTCGGTTCCCGCTACAGATTCCTGCTGGAGGAGTCGCAGTTCAGCATCATGAATTTCATCAAAGGGCCTGTGTGTCGCGGCACTGTGGCGTTGAATGTGATTCAGGATCATTTCTGGGTATTTTTCCTCGCGCCCGATGGCGATGTGGCCAAATATGAGGAGGAGCTGTTTCAGCGCGCGGAAAATTATCTCAATATGCCGGCGGAAAAAGGCAGCTCATTGCTCGCCATCGGCAGCTGGCTGACCTATTCCCAGATGCAGCGCAAATATCTCAGCGCCAAGGCCGAGACCGTTACCAAATTCACGCGCAATCAGGTGCCCTTGAATCTGGATTTGATCTGGGATGGCGATGGCGTGAATCCCAATGCGGCGCTCACGGTTTTTCGCCACAGCGACAGCGCCAGCGTGCATCAGGGCCTTATAGGTACGCCGCCGAAAACTGCCTGGATCATCGGTTATCCCTTGCTGGAGCGCATCCATTATCTGCTGGTGGCGGGTTTCGATGTCTACGGCAATGTCTCCCATCAGCTGCTGACACGCCTCTATATGGATTTTCTGCGCATGGAAGGGGAAATGAATTTTGTCGCATTGCTGCCGTCTGATGTGCAGAAATCCACCATTGCAGGCTGGTATGTGAACGCCGAAGGCGAGCAGAAGAAATATCTGGATTTTTATCTGGACCAATTGCAGACCAAAACCGACTTGAAATTCACCACGGATGATCCCAAGCAGGAGTTGCTGGATATGCTGACGGCGCGCCTGGGCAAGGTGGCGGAAAGTCCTCTGCAGCTGGATTTCGCCACGTCGCCCCTGTTGCGGCCGCTGCAGAATCTGCGTGGCCCAGCGGTGCAGATTCTGCCGGAGACCACCGTCATCCGGGTGCCGGGACTCGGTCTCTTCACTCTGGTGCGCCATAATCATTACACCAATCTCTCCTCTCTGTTCGGCGAGGAGCAGCGGCGCTGGCCGGAAGAGGATCAGATCACTTTGACGCGCGGTATTGTCGGCTCCTATCCCAATAGCTTCATGCAGGTGGAGCAGTCGCAGTTGGGGGATTTCGTCAATCGGCTCGCCAATCTGCAGACGGAGGAGGATTTCACCGCGCTGCGCGATCGCTACGGTGTGCGCCGCACGGATGCGCGCTTCTGGGCATTCAGCGACACGCTGCATCGGGAGTATCAAAAACTTTATCCAGCGGATGCTGCCTTACTGGATTACAACCGACTGGAAAATCGTTGAGTTTGTCTATGTCTAAATACCCACCCATTGATAACAGCGGGACGGAGATTCCCAGCAATCATTCCGCCAATCCGCATATCACGGATCTGATTTCCCGCCGCACTCTGCTGCAGGGCAGTTTGAGTCTGGCGGTGAGTGCGTTTCTTCCGGGGCGCCTCTATGCGGCAGTTGCGCCCGCGGCCAAATCGCGTCTGGGTTTTGAAGCCATAGCCGCCAGCCGCGCCGACGCTGTGCAGGTGCCGCCGGGCTACACCGCCAAGCCTTTCCTGCCCTGGGGAACCCCCATACTGAAGGGTGCGCCCGCATTCCGCGCTGATGCCAGCAACAGCGGGCGCGATCAGGAGCAGCAGATGGGCAGCCATCACGACGGCATGCATTTTTTCCCCATGGACGCCAAGCGCGAGGCACAGAATTCCAGCGAGGGATTGCTGGTGATGAACCACGAATATGTGTCGCCACTGCTGCTGCACAGAAGCGGTCCCATAGTGGGGGCCACGCGCCCGACGGATCAGGTGCACAAGGAATTGGCGGCCCATGGAGTCAGCGTGGTCCATATACGCCAGAATGCCCAGAGCGAATGGCAGCTGATACAGGACAGCCCCTTCAACCGCCGCATCACCGGCATGACCCTTATGGATATCCGCGGACCTGTGCGCGGGCACGCCAAGGTGCAGACGCGCTTTAGCCCTGCGGGTCATCAGACGCGCGGCACCCTGAGCAATTGCGCCCACGGTGTCACACCCTGGCACACCTACCTTGCCGCTGAGGAGAACTGGGCCGGATATTTCACCAATCGCGATGCCAATCCACCGCGGGAGCACAAGCGCTATGGCGTCAGCGGTATCAGCCGCTATCGCTGGGAATCCGCGGACAGCCACAACTCGCTTTATCAGCGTTTCGATGCCTCTTCACTTGGCAAAACCCCGCAGGAGGATTTCCGCAACGAGCCCAATTGTTTCGGCTGGGTGGTGGAGATAGATCCGTTCGACCCTGTGAGTGTGCCGCAGAAGCGCACGGCCCTGGGCCGTTTTGCGCGCGAGGGCATAGTCTTCGCCCCGGTGGTCGAGGGCAAGCCGCTGGTGTGCTACTCCGGCGACGATGCGCAGAATGAATATCTGTATAAATTCGTGTCGGCGGAACCCTATGTCAAAGCCACGGCCGGAGGCCATTTGCTGGATAAGGGCACTTTGTATGTCGCCCAGTTCTCCGACAAGGGTACGGGCCGCTGGCTGCCGCTGGATGTAAACGATAAGGAATTTATACAAAAGGCGGAAAAAGCCGGAGTGGTCTTTGCCGATCAGGCGGATCTGCTGCTCAATACGCGTTTGGCTGCGGATATTGCCGGCGCCACCAAAATGGACCGGCCGGAATGGGGCGCCGTGGATCCGCACACGGGAGAGGTTTATTTCAGCCTGACCGGCAACGAGTCGCGCTCACCTTTGGACGTGGACGCGGCCAATCCCCGTCCCTACAACACTTTTGGTCACATTATCCGCTGGCGCCCGCAGAAAAATGATCACACCAGCCGGGAATTCACCTGGGATATTTTTCTGTTCGGCGGCACCTCAAATCAGCTACAGGATGCCAAGGGCAAAAAAAAGGCGCAGGGCACAGGCGGGGATACCCAGTTTTCCAATCCGGACGGGCTCTGGTTTGATCCGCGCGGTCTGCTGTGGATCCAGACCGATATTTACGGCTCGCAACTGGCGGCCACCTTCGGCAACAACCAGATGCTGGTGGCGGATCCGCGCACGCGGGAAATCAAGCGATTTCTGGTGGGGCCAGTGGATTGCGAAATCACCGGCGCGGTCATGACGCCGGACATGCGCACCCTGTTTGTGAATATTCAGCACCCGGGCGAGCGGTCGCGTCCCGGCCATTACACCAGCAACTGGCCCGACGGCGGCAATTCCCGTCCGCGCTCCGCCACTGTGATAGTGCAGCGGGAGGACGGCGGCATCATCGGCAGCGCCGAGCCGGCACCGGCAGTGCCGGCGCCGAAAAAATAAATGGATGGTGGGAAATTCAGGAAGGATGGGTGCTGAAGGGGAGGGCGGTTTGGCTCAACCGCCCTTTGCCAGTCTCAGAATCTGGTTGGGATCATAGCCGCGCACGACCTTGCCGTTGATGACCAGCAGCGGCACACCCTTGCCATTGAGCTGATCATATTCCTCTCTGCCCTGAGCGGATTTTTCTATGTCGTATTCGGTGTAGGCGATTCCGTGTTTTTTCAGCAGCGCCCGGGTTTTTTTGCAGTAACCGCACCAGGCTGTAGCGTAGAGCACCACCTCGTTCTCATAGGCGCCGGCCACTTCCGTCTCATCCGAAAAGTGATGATTGCCCAGCAGTCCCAGTTTGACGGCGAGCACCAGGCCTATGGCGATGTAGATGATCTTTTTCATAGGACGCCCGGAATAAACCTATGCTTCACGTGTTTGCAATATTCCACATAATCCGGGTCGAAGCTCAGGTGCCTCTCCTCGGTGATGGCCCGGGCGTAATAGATGCTGGTGAGGAACACCAGACCGCCCAGATAGATCACCATCTGATTCAAGCCGTCTGTGTAACCCGCATAAATGGCGGTGGGAAATCCAACGCACCACCAGGCGAGATTTTTGGCGGCATAGGCGGGATGGCGGACAACGGCATAGGGACCTTTGCGGATGATGCCCCTATGGGTCAGGTTGGAAAATCGCAGGCCGAACCAGATGGTGGGCAGCATGTAGAGGAAATAGGTCACTATCATCATGGTGCCGAAAAACGCCACCAGTGTCTGGTTGGGAATCTGGGTGTAAAGCGACTCGCCCGGACCTGTGAGAAACCAGCCTCCCATGATGCGGAAGGGCGGATAGCTCATCAGACACACCAGCCAGCCCAATACGGTTGGTTCTGCGGAAACCGTATTGTTGTCCACCCAGCGCGATGACACTACATAGCCGCACCAGGCCAGACCTACGTCTATGGTGAAAATGATATTGGTGAAAATATTGCCCAGGTCGGAACCGAGTATGCCGTAGTTGTAGGTGCCGGCCAGCATATTGGGAATGGCGTTGGAGGCCAGATAATCCGCGTTGTTGAGCAGGTGGGTGAAATTGTCGAAAAAGAAAACGGTCATCACCGGCGCAAAAAAGAATTTCACCGCCAGCCCCCGGGCCGCGCGCTGATCATATAGGGTGAACTGCGGCCGCAGGGCGCCGAGTTTGGGCAGACAGGAAACGATAAAAGCCAGCACCCGCAGCGTCAGGCGCGACAGGTCCTTTTGATCTTCCGTGGGGCTGTATTTGAAGGCGCGGGTCAGAATGATGTAGGGCAGGCCGCCGACTATGTAGAGATTCCAGAGAAAATCCAGCGTGTAGAACCAGGGTGCGTAATAGGGATGATTGGGCTTGTAGCCGTATTCATTGAGCGAGTGATAGGCCCAGCGGCAGACGAGGAAGAGGAACAGCAACGCCAGATAGGTTTTGAGGCACTCCGCCAGGAATGCCACGGTTTTGCCCTCGATCAGCAGCGGATCGCGGCGGATGAACTGGAAGCCGTCGAAGCGCGCCAGTCGCACCAGCTCCACTATGATCATGGCGACGCTCACCAGCCCGAGGGTCAGCAGCGCGGCGGCGTGCTTCTCCTCCTTCAGACTGGCGTTCATAAAGTCCAGGCCGTGGATATGCACCTTGTGGGTACCCAGGTAGTAACCCAGAGCCAGAATCGCCAGTGTGCCCACCACGCCTGTGATCCAGGCGGTGTCGGTGATCCAGGGTTGATTGTAGGGAGTGGGAGTGGCGGCCGGCGGGGTGACTTCGGGTTCCAGTTTGTTCTTGGCTTTCATAATCACGACTGAATCTTATGGTTGGTATGGGCCGAATTGTGACGTGGAACCGGCTTTTGCAAATGATAGTTCACACTTTGGCGTCAGGCGCGCTAAATGGCGGGTCTTTCGGCTGACGGGCAACCCTAGGCGCTACGCTCTCTTATGTCAATGCGTGGAATTGTAAGCGGGAATTTGTCGGCGCTGGGCGGTATGGGCCCGGAACGCAGAGGTGGGGCGAACCCGCGGAGTGTCCCACTGACTACCGGCGCCTGTTGGCCTCAGTGGCGCAACCCACATTGCAAAACCTCAACCGGCACGGACTTTGTATCAAACCTGTTCCAGCAATCCATCGGCGGAGGTAGTCATGGCACGAGCAATCTGGAAAGGCGCGATCAGTTTCGGCTTGGTCCATATTCCGGTGGCTGTGGCCTCCGCCACTTCCTCACAGGGGGTGGATTTTGACTGACTGGATGAGCGCAGCATGGATCCGGTGGGCTATAAACGCGTTAATAAGGTGACCGGAAAAGAAGTGACCAAGGAAAATATCGTCAAAGGAGTGCAATACGAAAAGGGCCATTATGTGGTCCTCAGTGAAGAGGAGATACGCACAGCCCATCCGAAATCCACCCAGACCATCGATATTTTCGCTTTTCTGTCCAGCGGCGAAATTCCTTTGGAAAATATCGAAAAGCCCTATTATCTCGCCCCCGATCGCCGCGGCGAGAAAGTCTACGCCCTGTTGCGCGAGGCCTTGGTCGGCACCGGCAAAGTGGCGCTTGCCCATGTGGTGCTGCATACGCGCCAGCATCTGGCGGCGCTCATGCCCATAGACGGCGCCCTGGCCCTGGTGCTGTTGCGCTGGCCCGCGGAAGTGCGCGGTCTGGAGACCTTGGAGCTCAATGATGCGACGCTCCACCCCTCCCTGAGCAAAAGTGAAATGGATATGGCGAAACGTCTGGTGGAGGATATGACGGCGCACTGGCGTCCGCAGGATTACCAGGACACTTTCCAAGAGAAAATTATGCAATTGGTGGAGCAGAAAGTGCGCGCCGGCAAGGTGGAGGAAGTGGAAGCGGTGGAGACACCGGGACGCCGCAGCGCGGATGTGATCGATCTGATGGAACTGCTCAAGCGCAGTCTGGGAGGTTCGCCCCCGGCAAAGAAATCTTCCGGCGGAAAATCCGGCGCCTCCAAAAAGACCAAAACCGCGAGCAAAAAATCCCCAGCATCCAAATCCGGAGGTCGCGCCGCCAAATCTTCGAAAGCACAAAAATCGACAACCGGCCGGACCAAGAAGCGCTCCGCCTGAAGCGGGTGCGACGCAGGTGATTTATGAGGCGCAGTGAGTACAGCCGCAAACGCGATTTTTCCGTGACTGCCGAGCCGCAGGAGGCGCGGATGCGCAAGGGGAAAGCCACCGGTCATGCGCTGCGCTTCGTCATTCAGAAGCATGATGCCCGCCGCCTGCATTACGATTTTCGTCTGGAGTTGGACGGCACCCTGAAAAGCTGGGCTGTGCCCAAAGGCCCCAGTCTGGATCCCCACGACAAAAGGCTCGCCGTGCATGTGGAGGACCACCCGCTGGCATACGCGAATTTCGAAGGCACTATTCCAAAGGGGCAGTACGGCGGCGGTGATGTCATAGTCTGGGACCAGGGTATATGGCAGCCGCAGGGGGACCCGCTGGCGGCTTACAAGGCGGGCAAATTGAAATTCAATCTGATCGGCGAAAAGCTCAGCGGCGGCTGGACCCTGGTGCGCACCCGGTTGCGGGGCAGCGGTGACAAGGAGCAGTGGCTGCTGATCAAGGAGAGCGACCCGCATGCGCGCGCCGGCGCCGATTACGATGTGGTGTCCGCCCTGCCGCACAGTGTGCTGTCGGGGAAAACCCTGAAAAATCCTGCGGACAAGAGCGCGACCGGCAGCGCGGGCAAAGCCAAAAAATCGGCCGGCAAAAAGAAAAGCGCAAAGCAAAAATCCGCACTGCTGCCGGCCCACATGTCCCCGCAGCTGGCCACTTTGGTGGAGGCGCCGCCGCCGGGAGACTGGCTCTATGAAATCAAATACGACGGCTATCGCATACTTGCGCGCATAGAGCGCGGCAAAGCCCGATTGTTGACCCGCAATGGCAATGACTGGACGGATCGCATGCCGCATCTGGTGGCGGCCCTCGAAGCCCTCTCCCTGGGGGATTCCTGGCTGGATGGCGAAGTGGTGGTGCTCGATGATCGCGGCCTGCCGGATTTCCAGGCGTTGCAGCGCGCTTTTGAAATCGGGCGCAGCCTGGACATTCTCTACTACCTGTTCGATGCGCCCTTTCTCAAGGGTGAGGATCTTCGTCAGCTGCCGGTGGAAGAGCGCCGGGCGCGCCTGGAGGCGGTGCTGCCGGGGGGCAGGCGCAATCCGCTGAGGTTCTCCTCCGCGTTTACGGGGGATCATCGCACCCTGGTGGCTGGCGCCTGCGCCATGGCTCTGGAGGGGCTGATCGGCAAGCGTCGCGGCAGTCTCTATGTTTCGCGCCGTAGCGACGACTGGATCAAGCTGAAATGCCGCCTGAGGCAGGAGTTCGTCATAGTCGGCTATACCGAACCGCGAGGTTCGCGCACCGGCTTCGGCGCGCTGCTGTTGGCGGTCCACGCCGAGGGAAAGCTGCGCTATGCCGGTCGGGTGGGCACAGGATTCGGGCAGCGGGAGCTGGCGCAGCTCAAGTCCCAACTGCAGCCGCTGGCGCGCGCGCGATCGCCCCTGGACTCGCCGCCAAGCGGCATCCGTTCCCGCATCCACTGGGTGGAGCCGCAACTGGTGGCCGAAGTGGCGTTCGCGGAGTGGACCGGGGACGGCATTCTGCGTCAGGCGTCCTTTATCTCCCTGCGCGGTGACAAACCCGCCTCCAGCATAGTGCGGGAGACCCCGCAGGCGCCGGAGGAGCTGAAACCGGCCAAAACCCGCGGCAAATCCGCCAAGGTGTCATCCACCCATGCCGTGGCGGGAGTGCGCATCACCCATCCGGACCGCGTCATCGACACCGACAGCGGCGCTACCAAGATCGACCTGGCGCGCTTCTATGACAGCATCGGACACTGGCTGCTGCCGCACCTGCAGGGCCGGGCGGTATCCCTGTTGCGGGCGCCGGAGGGCATAGCGGGAGAGACTTTCTTTCAAAAGCACGCGGAGCATCTGTCCATTCCCCATATACACCATCTCCCGCAATCCTTGGATCCGGGCCACGCCCGCCTGATGGAGATCCGATCCCTGCCGGCGCTTATAGGCGCGGTGCAGATGGGCACGGTGGAGCTGCACACCTGGGGTTCGCCCACCTCCGCCATAGAGCATCCGGACAGGTTCATTCTGGATCTGGATCCGGACCCGGCGCTGCCCTGGCGCAGTGTGGTGGAGGCGGCGAACCTGGTGGTCACAGTGCTGGACCAGCTGGCGCTGCCGGTATTCATCAAGACCACGGGCGGCAAGGGGTTGCATCTGGTGGTGCCCCTGGGTGGAAAAAATACCTGGGCGGAAGTGAAAGGCTTTACCAAGTCGCTGGCGGAATTCATGGCGCGGCAAATACCGGAGCGCTTTGTGGCCAAAATGGGACCCCGCAACCGCGTCGGCAGGATATTTGTGGATTACCTGCGCAATCAGCGTGGCGCCAGCACAGTCGCGGCCTATTCCGTGCGCGCCCGCCCGGGGCTGTCTGTGTCCGTCCCCATAGCCCGGGAGGAACTGTCGGATCTCAAAAGCTCCGCCCAATGGCACATAGGCAATCTGGAACAGCGGATGGCGCAGCTCGAGTCCGATCCATGGGAAGGCTACCAGTGCAAAGCGGTGATTACGCCGGCCATGTGGCAGCAGTTGGAGTCGCTCCATTAGGGCCAGCCGGTGGTCTGCTGGCCGGCCCTGAATTACTCTATGCGCCCCTCAACCCACGCGGACCTCAATATGCTGATTCAAAATCATCAGGTGGATCTCCACACACCCACAGGTGTCATGCGCTCTTATGTCTATAGGCCGGCGGACGCGGATGCGCCCGGCAAGTCCTATCCGGCGCTGATTCTCTACTCGGAAATCTTCCAACAGACCGGCCCCATTCGCCGCAGCGCGCAGATCATGTCCGGCCACGGCTTTGTGGTGATAGTGCCGGAGGTGTTCCACGAGTTGAATCCCATAGGCACAGTGCTGGGTTATGACGATGCCGGGCGCGACAAGGGCAATGCGGACAAAGTGGCCAAATTTTTGGAAGCCCATGACACGGATACAGAAGCCCTGGTGCAGTATTTGAAGAGCCTGCCCTATTGTTCCGGCAAGATCGGCGCCATGGGCTTTTGCCTGGGGGGAGGTCTGGCCTATCGCGCCGCCATGCATCCTGCCATCAGCGCCACCAGCTGCTTTTACGCCACTGATATCCATTCCGGCCTCACACCCTCGCGTTCGGGCAATGACAGCCTCAGCCGCACCGGAGAAATCCGCGGAGAGTTGCAGATGATCTGGGGCAAGCAGGATCCGCACATTCCCCCGGAGGGCCGCGCCAAGATCTACCAGAATCTGGTGGAAAAAAAGGTGAATTTCACCTGGCACGAATTCAACGGCGTGCACGCCTTTATGCGCGATGAAGGAGAGCGTTACGACGCGGAGCTGCAGCTGCTGGGCTATCAGATGGCCATAGGCATGTTCCGTCGCAACCTCTACTGACAAGAATTTTCGGCAGAAAAAAGAAGGGCCCGCGAGGGCCCTTCTGCGTTTTGGGGATCAGGCGGCGTTGCGCAGAGCCGCTATACGCACATCCAGGGGCGGGTGGGTGGCAAAGAGTTCCACCAGTTTGGATTTGGCACCGGAGGCTATGCCAAAGGCCACCAGTGTGTCGGGCATCTGGTTGGGGACTTCCACTTCCGCCTTCAGCCGCGCCAGAGCGCTGATCATGCTCTGGCGATCCGCCAAAGTGGCGCCCGCATGGTCCGCGCGGAATTCGCGACGGCGAGAGAACCAGGCGACGATCATGCTGGCGAGGAAGGCCAGCACCACTTCCGCCACTATGGTGGTGATGTAAAAACCGGGGCCGTGGTCGCGCTCGGATTTGAACACTGCCTTGTCCACCACATAACCGATGATGCGCGCGAAGAACATGACGAAGGTGTTGACCACACCCTGGATCAGCGCCAGGGTCACCATGTCGCCATTGGCCACGTGGCCGACTTCGTGGGCCATGACCGCGCGGATTTCATTCTTGTTGAAACGGCGCAGCATGCCGGCACTCACCGCCACCAGGGCGCTGTTTTTGTTCCAGCCGGTGGCAAAGGCATTGGATTGCTCCGCCGGGAATATGCCCACTTCGGGCATGCCTATGCCGGCTTTTTCCGCCAGTTCGCGCACGGTTTCCACCAGCCAGCGCTCCTCCGGCGTGCGGGGGTTTTCGATCACGTAGACCTGCGCTGATCGTTTGGCCATCCATTTGGACAGGAAGAGGGAAACCAGCGAACCGCTGAAGCCGAATACGGCGCAGAAAATCAGCAGGGACGTGAGGTCCAGCCCCTCGGCGGTTATAAATCGGCCGACACCCAACAGGTTCAGCATCAGGCTGGCCACGGCTAAGACCGCCAGGTTGGTCAACAAAAACAGGCCAATGCGAAGCACGACTCTTAATCTCCTAACAAAGTTGAGTTAGCACCCTATATAAGGGATGCGGGCGCGGATTCAACGGGTGTGACCGCGAATTTTAGCGGCCGTTCGCGGGGGGAATGGCGGGAGATTCCGGGCTGGGGAGGTGGACTGATGCTGTATCCGGAGCCGATACGGGCTGGGGCCAGCGGAAGCGCACCAGATAGCGATTGGCCCACCACTTACCGGTGATCCAATAGGCGCGCTGCTCGGGGTCATAGGCGATGCCGTTGAGCACTGACTGTCCCGGATGGGTGTTGTTGGGGCGCGTCAGTTCGCTGAAATTGGCTTTTCCCTTCACCTCGCCGCTGGCAGGGTCTATGGCGAGAATCACCGGCGCCTGCCAGACATTCGCCCAGATCAGATCTTCGGCGAATTCCAGTTCATTGAGTTGATGCCACACCTTCTCCCCCTCCTTCACCTGCAGGGTGCGCACCACGGAGAAATCCTGTGGCCGGCGCAGGCTTAGGGTATCGCTGCCGTCGCTGGTGATGAGATGCTCCCCATTGTGGGTCAGACCCCAGCCTTCACCCTGGTAGGCCAGGGTGGTGACCTGCTGCAGACTGCGGGCGTCGAAAACCATGGCCAAGCCGGCCTTCCAGGTGAGCAGGTAGAAATGCCCGTTGAATTCGGTAAGCCCTTCGGCGAAGTATTGGCGCGGCAGACCTATGCGGCGCATCACGGCGCCTGTTTCCACGTCGTACTGCATCAGAAAGGATTTGCCGTAAAGCCCTGAGGATTCGGTCATCAACTTGCCGTTGAGCACCAGTCCCTGGGTGAACGATTTGGAATCGTGCGGCCGGGTGGCGAGCACCTCATAGGTCAGCGCCGGAGCGGCGACCTGCGCTGCGGTGACCCGGGAAACCGCGATAAGCAGCAGGATCAATAAAAGCCCGCCCGCGCGGGATGCTTGTGGGATAAAGGCCAGGGGAGGGGATGGTCTTTCTAGGGTCACTGATCTGCACACATGAAACTGTCTTTGGCCTGAGTATAACAACGGATCCAAAAGACACACTGTCGTGCAATTCCCGAATTGTGCGCCGATTGTTCGGTTGACGAACCTGGGAGGCACAGGAAATCGAGGAATGTGACTCCCATTGCAAATCCTGTCGGCCACAGCTTGAAATTTTTATGACACATCCAACCTCTAATCAGCCCATGACGGACTCATCGCAGAAAAATTGCTTGCATCTGCAAATGATAATTATTATCGTTTATGCATTCGGGCAAGTGGAGGTGGGTTATGGTGACTCCGAGTCAGGCGGAAGATCTGTTGCTGCCACTGGTAGTGCGGGCGCATGCGGTGAATTTTCGACATACGGGTTTTGTGGATCAGGCCGCCGAGTATCTGGTGCGCAAACTGGATTTGCAAAAACCTTCGTGGCTCAGGGGCAAGTTTCCCGCGCGCCATTATCTGGAGCTGGAGCGCTGCCGCTGGATCGACGGGCAGGTGCTGAATTTCCTCGACAGACATCCCCATGCCATGGGTGTGGAATTGGGCGGCGGATTGAGCACGCGCTTCCAGCGTCTATCAGGCAGGATTGAATGGCCGCGTTTTTCCTGGGTGGATATGGACAGTCCTGATGTCATCGACTGCGCGGATATGATTTTTCCGCCCACTGATAACTATCGTTTGGTGGCCTGTGACAACTGGGGTGGGAACTGGTTGGCGAAAACCCGCTGGCGCCCGGGAGTACCTTTGATTGCTGTGGTCGAAACACTGGCGCAACCGGAAGAATTTAGCGTGTTAAATCAAATGCTGGCGCCCCTTGTTGAAGCCGCGGAAATTTCTTCCGCACCTGTGCATCTGATATTGGATTACGCCAGTCCGGCATTGCAAAAAATTCGTAAACGTTTAAGGTGTATGCTCTATGGAAAATCCTGCGACGGCTTTGCGGATGCGCAGGATCTGTTCAAACGTTTGAATTTCAACGGTCAGATCATCGCGGAAACGGACCTGGCAGCCGCTAACCTGGGTCCGTTGTTGCACCGGTGGGTAGCGAAACTCTACTGTCGTGTTACGCATAAATGTTTTTGGGGGGTTGTACATTTTCAAGTGACGCGACGCACTTAGAACCCACGCAGCTTGTGCACAATCCGCAGCCAGCGTGCAGGTGTTTCGAACATCAGGGCGCATCTAAGAAGCGTCAGCGCCGAGGGCATTCAAATGCGTTACAGACATTTTTATGAACCGGCAATTACTTCCCGCCAAAAAAATGATGAAGAGGCACTGCGTCTGTGGTCGTCGACCTTGCGACGCGGCCTCTCCGCACTGAAATACAAGCGCAATCAGGCCGCTGAAATTTATCTGACGGCGGCCTATGAAATCGGCGCCTTGCGTTTGCACTGCGCCGACAACACCTGCTTCGATGAGACACATATATTGCAGCCTCTGGGCCAGCTCCGGGATTTGTTTATCTCCCAGGGCAATGTGGCGGGTGCACGCAGTTTTCTCGCGGAGGCGCAGCGCTGGCTGCAGAGCATGACGGATGCGCCTACGCCTCAACAGGAGCGCGCCCAGCAGGGCATAGTTCGCATGCTACAAGATCTGCCAGCCGGCACAGCTCCGGCGGAGCGGATTGTTGCTGAGTCCTCCTCACTTAAAACCCTGGAACCCTGGCGCCCGCGTCGCCAGGCGCAGAGTCGGGCGCTCTTGTCCGCTCAGGGGGCTGTAACTTAAAGCATTGGATTTCGCTGATGATGCATCTGACTCCCAAAATATTGGTTCTGGATCAGGATCGGTTGTTCAGCCACCAACTTCATCAGGCGCTGACCGCAGACGGTCACCTAGTGGTCGAGGAGTTTTCCGGAGAACCGGGTCTGCTGCGGGCAGTGAGTGAAAAATTCGATCTTATTCTGCTGAATCTCGATTTGCCCCAGATGGCCGCCTTAGCGTTTTTGCGCAGCTTGCGCCAGTCGCGCGCCACACCCGTGGTGATCATGGATGCGGGCCGGGTGAAATCCGCCGCGGACCACGACCGCACTGACGCAGACGCTTCCCGCATAGAGGCTTTTCGCCTGGGAGCGGACGATTATTGGGTGAAACCTCTGAGTGATATGGAAATGCGGCTGCGGGTGGCCGCCATTCTGCGGCGCACCTGCGGTTGGAATTCCGGTTCGACTGTCGGGGAGACACTGCAGGTGGGGCCGCTGCGATTGAACCGTCGCGAACTCAAGGTACAGGTGAATCAAAAGGAAGTTGAGCTCACCCAGGTGCAGTTCAAATTGCTGTGGTATCTCGCCAGTCATCAGCACCAAGTGCTGCCCAAGGCCTATCTGCACACCTTGGTTTTGGAGAAACCCTATTCCCGCCACGATCGCAGTATCGACATGCATCTGAGTCGCGTGCGAAAAAAACTGACGGATGTGGGACTCACCGCCGGCCGGGTGCAGACGGTACATGGCAAGGGATATTGTTTCGTGTGAGTATCGAGCCTGGCGTCTCTGCGCCCACGACTCGGATGTAACAATTGTAAAAGTCGTTCTCAGTCTCTGCTTTAGAAATGATAATTATTATCATGTTAAGCGGAGATTGAAATATGGCTTTGGTATCGACTCATATCCATTCCGTAGCCAGCGTCGGACTGCCGGATCCCGAAAAAATCCGTCGGCGGCTGGGCAGCCATTTTCATCACAAGATTGCCGTGATGGCCGAAGAGCATCGCACCCTGCTCGATTTCGGCATAGGCACCTGCGAACTGCATAGTGTCGGAGCGTCGCTGCACTTCAGCTGTGCCGCAGATACGGAGCGGGATCTGCTGGATATAGAGCGCACCCTGGAGCGCCACATGTCCGCCATGGCCCCGCAGACGCGCGGCGGGATTCATTGGCAGCGGGAGTCATGAGGTCACAGGCAGCCGCGATCGATTCTTCTCGCACCCATCAAAATATTCGGATCCTGCGCACCTTTTTCCATTACCTGATCCCCTCGGTCATAGGTCTGTTGAGTCTGTCCACTGCATCCGTGGTGGACGGACTGCTGGTGGCGCATTTTCTTGGCCCTGCGGCTCTGGCGGCCGTGAATCTGTTGATTCCTGTCCTGACCTTTTATTTCGGTGTGGGACTGATGCTGGCCGTAGGTGCGAGCGTGCGAGCCACTTTTGATCTGGAGCGGCAAGGTCATGCCGATGCCAGCATGATTTTCAGCAACACACTACTGCTGGTGGCGGTGTTGGCTTTCTCGGCCATGGTCGCGGCCTATTTTCTGCAGAGTGTGCTCTTTTCCCTGTTGGGCGCTCCGCCGGAATTGCATCTGCTTTTGCGCCAGTATTTTCAGGTTCTGCTACTGGGGTGGTTGCCTCAACTGCTGGCGGTGACGTTCTATTATTTTGTGCGCGCTTTGGGTCATCCCCGGGCGGCGACCGGCGCGCTCATATGCGGCGCAATGGTCAATATTGTCCTGGATGGATTGTTTCTGGGTATTTTCCGCTGGGATCTGGCCTCCGCCGCCTGGGCGACTGTAATCGCGCAGACCATTCAATGTCTGGTGCTCTGGACATGGTTTCTGCGACTGCCCCATGGGCTGCGCTGGCGGCCGCGCTGGAGGGGTTTGAAGATAGTTGGGCGCGCCAGCGCCAATGGCTTCTCCGAATTCATCAACGAAATTTCCGCCGGTGTGGTGCTCGGTGTGTTGCACAGCCAGCTGTTACGCCAATCCGGTGCGGATGCATTGGCGGGATTTTCCCTGGTGAATTACAGCTTGTTCATTCATCTCATGATCGGCTGCGCCATTGCGGAAGTGGTGTACACATTGGTAAGTCGCCACACGGGGCGCGGCGATTTTGTCGGCGCGCGGAGCTTTTTTCACGCGGGTCTGCTGTCCGCGCTGAGCATCGCCGGAATGTATACCCTGGTGCTGTTGATCTTTGGACCTCTGTGGATGCGAGCCATTTTCCCGCAGGCGGCGGGGGATTATTCCCATGCCTATCTGCTCTGGATCTGGCCGGCGTTTATCGCCTGCGCCTGCAATCTGGTGCTGGGCGCGCGCTTCACTGGCTTACAAAACGCTCGCATCTCCCTGAGCATCGCGCTGCTGCGCAGTCTGTTTCTGCCACTTGCGTTATTGGTCCTGGTGGACTGGGCCAGGCTCGGTGTGCCGGCCGTGGCCGCTATTCCGGCTGCGGAGTGGATGACACTGGCAATGGCGATCTGGTGGTGGCGCGCAAATTCCAAGTGTCACATGCGTCAAATGCAACAAATGTAAAACCTATCGATTTTGATAATCATTATCAATAACATCTTTGCCGAACCTGTTAATCGAAGGTGACTTTATGGTCGACGGAGAGAAAGGCGAAGAGGTGGGCGGCCCCGCGGAAAATTTAGTGCGGGCACTGGCGGAGCGAGCCTCGTTCCAGGCGTTTATCAACGGGTACCTGCGAGAGATCGATGGCGGCAGTCTCTGGAGTATCCGGCAGTGGCGGCAGCGTTATCCGGAGGCGGAAATTTCTTTGGCCGGCGACACGCTCATCGAATTGCGGCTGCCTGCCCAGGACAGCGTATATCTGCTGGACCTGTCTTATGTCTCCCGCGTGGGCTGTCACAGAATCCGCGCGGTGTTCTGTCGCAGCAGCAACCAGTGGGCACAGGAGAGTTTCTGGAGCGCGCTGCTGGCCCTGGTGAAGGAAATTTATCAGGGGCGGCGTGTCTGGGTGGAGGGGCCGATCAAGACCCGTCAACTGGAGTTGACTTACCGCCTGACCGACAGCCTGCAGAATATGATCGTCTATCTTCAAAATCGTCTGCGACAGCAGAATCAGCCGGACGCGGACGAATTTATTGCGGCTGAGCAGGCACTGGTGTTCGGGCACTGGTTGCATCCCACGCCCAAAAGCCGGCAGGGGATTCTCGACTGGCAGCACACGCTTTTTGCGCCTGAGTGCGGCGGCGAATTTCCGCTGCATTATTTTGCGGTGGACCGCAGTCTGGTGATGAGCGCGACTGCGGAAGATGGACTGGATCCGGAATCCATTGCGCTGACGGCGGCGGAGTGGCCGTTAGAGATTCTGCAGGAAAATGAAATTCTGGTGCCCAGCCATCCGCTGCAGGCCCAATGGTTGTTGTCGCGCCCTGAATTGCAATCTTATCTGCGCGACGGCCGCATTCGCAGTTTGGGGATGATGGGGCGCAACTTCACCGCGACTTCCTCTGTGCGCACCGTGTATAGCGCTGACTTTCCCTGGATGTTCAAATTCTCCATTCCCGTCAAGATCACCAACTCCCTGAGACAGAATAAAAAACATGAACTCAGCGCCGGGTTGCTGATGACGCGCTTGTGCGCGGGTCTGGACTTTTTCGCGCGTCATCCGCAATTCAGTCTGATTGCGGACCCGGCCTATATGACCGTGGAGATTCCGGAGTGCAGGGAGAGCGGCTTCGAATGGATTATCCGCCGCAATCCGTTTCTGCGCGATGCGGCTCAGCAAAAAATCACCCTGGCGGCGCTGCTGCACGATGGCGGTGTGCGGCCCGGCGAACAGTCCCTGCTGCAGCGGACCTTAGAGAGGCTGGCGCAGAGAGAAATGCGCGATCCCCTGGCGGTGGCGACCGACTGGTTCGACCGCTATTGGGCGTGCGCCATGGAGCCGCTGCTGCGTCTGCTGGATGAATGGGGCATAGCCCTGGAGGCGCATCAGCAGAATTCTGTGTTGGACATCAGAGACGGTTATCCCCGGCATTATTTTTATCGTGACAACCAGGGGTTTTATCTGGCGCGCTCCGAATACAAAAAGCTGCTCGGCAGACTGCCGCAACTGGCGGGCTGCGCCGAATTGTTCTACGAAAAATCCATGTTGTTCGACCGCTTCGGCTATTACCTGTTGTTCAACCAATTGTTTGCAGTCATCGCTCGACTGGGGAGTGACGGTTATGGAGATGAGCAGTTTTGGCTGGAGCGCAGCCGGGAGAAATTGCGCGCGTTGCAGCGCGATCTGACCGGACTCGGACGTGAATTCATCCAGCGCTGTCTGCACAGCGCCAGCCTGCCGAGCAAAGCCAATCTGTTGACTCGAATTCAGGACATAGATGAACTGGAAGCGGAAATGGAGATGGCCGTTTATGTGGATATAGCCAATCCTCTGTTGGAATCGGGCGCCCACAAGCTGAGTGCTACCCGGGTGGAATATGCTTGATCGTGCCCAGTCCTTGCGCACAGCTTCGAGTGCGGAAGCGGAGACGCCTCTGTGCCGCGTGGTCCGGCAATTTCTTGAGGCGTTATTGTTCGAGGGGTGTCTGGATGCAGTTCGTGTTCCCTGCGGCACCTCGGGGGACCACATTTTTTATTTTGCTCTGGGCAAGCGCCATTTTTCCTGCCGGGGAAAGGTGCGGGGGTTCGGTCGCATCCGTCTGCATATGCATACCTTGGCGGCGCTGGCTGGCGGCCGGCGGCAGATGCCGGCGCTGGAGGAGATGCTTTATCAAATTCTGACGGAAATTCCCGGTGATACAGAGGCAAAGCGCCAGTTGGGCAGTGAGCTGTTGCAGACGGTTTACTGGTCGCTATGGAACCAGCGGCATTTGGCCCAGGTGCTGCGGCGGCATATGGATTACGTCTCTCTGGAGACGCATATGCGCGAAGGACATCCTTATCATCCCTGCTTCAAGGCGCGCAGCGGATTTTCCGAGTCCGATCACCGGCGCTTTAGCTCCGATTGCGGACAATCGTTCCAACTGCGCTGGCTGGCGGTACGGCGCGACCAGGTGCGCGTGAATCTGGGTGATTGTTCTGCGTCTGCATTTTGGACGGCGCAGGGCTGCGCCGTCCAACTCGAGGCCTGCCGCAGACGCGGACAGAATCCAGGTGATTTCTGCTATGTCCCCGTGCACCCGTGGCAGTGGTGCCACTATTTGCGGGAGCGCTTGTCGTCCGTGTTTCTGGCCGCTGAGCCCGCAGTCCTGGACCTGGGATATATGGGCGATCATTACCGCGCATCCCAGTCACAGCGCACGCTGATCAATGTGTCGCGTCCCGGCGCCGCGGATATCAAGCTGCCATTGAATATAGTCTCCACCTCTTCCCGCCGCCATCTGTTGAGCCACAGCCTGTGCGCTGCTCCGGCGATTTCCCAGTGGTTGAGTAGCGCGGTGGAAAAAGACGATTTTTTTTCCGCGCATCCGCTGATCATCCTGCGGGAATTCGCCGGCCTGTTGGTGAATCGCCGCTTGTACGATCCCGCGGGCGATTCGAGCGTGAGTCATTTCAGCTCGCTGTGGCGCGATCCGGTCTCTGTCGCACTGCGCTCAGATGAGCGCGCCGTTCCCATGACAGCGCTGCTGGCGGTGGAAGCGGACGGCCTGCCGTTTATTCAGCACTGGATCGAGGAATATGGATTGAAACCCTGGCTGGAGCAGCTGCTGCGCGTAGTGGTGCTGCCGGTGTGGCATCTGCTGGCCTGTCACGGACTGGCGCTGGAGGCCCATGCGCAAAATGTCATTCTGATTCATCGCGACGGCTGGCCGGTGCGCCTGGCCGTGCGGGATTTCCATGAAAGTTTCGAATATGTGCCCGGATTTGTGAGCAATCCTGAACAGATTCCGGATTTTGCCGCCTTGGATCCGGCATTGGCCAATGCGCCCGCCGATCAGTTCTATTGGATGGCCCGTGTGGATGCCTTGCGCGAACTCTATATGGACACGCTGTACATCTTCCATTTGTCGGATCTGGCGTTGATCTGCGAACAGCATTATGGATTGGCGGAAACGCATTTCTGGCAGATGCTGGCCGCGCTTCTACAGCAATATATGGACAGCGGCCGCTGTCCGCAGCAGCGCCTGTCACAACTCGGCCACAACGCACCTCTGGTGCGCGCCGAATCTCTGATACGCAAAAAGCTTCGGGATCATCCCGACAGTGAATATCACCATCAGGTGAAAAATCCATTCGCTCATCTGGCTGCTGTAGGAGCTGCGCTATGTTGAAAATCGACGACCGATACTATTCGCGGGAAATGGTGGATTCAGCTCTGGAAGATTTGGCCGTTTGGCTGGATGCGCAGTCCTTTCCCATATCGCGTCTCGCCGTGTGCACCGGCGATGTCTTCGACTGGTTGCTGCTGGTGCTCCACTGCCGCAGGCGCGGATTGTCACTGGTCCCCATACATGCGGAAACACCGGCCGCGACGGCGCGGGAAAAAGCGGGAAAAATGCGCTGCGATGCGCTCTGGTGGCAGGACAAAAGCGGCTTGCTGCCGCTGTCTGGCGCCGGCCGCGCCGCGTCCGGCGCGCTGATTCAGATGAGCTCCGGCACCACCGGTGAGCCCAAAATGGTGGAGCGCAGCTGGCGGGAGATAGAGCGGGAAATTGCCGCCTATAACGTGCGCCTGAATCTGGAAGCGTCGGTGACGCCCGTGGTGGCGTGTTCGATTACCCACTCCTATGGTTTGATTTGTGGGGTGCTCGCCGCTCTGGCGCGCGGCAGCGCGCCTCATATCATCACCTCCTGGAATCCCAAATATGTATTGCGGATATTGGCTGCCTATCCCAGGCCGCTGTTGTACAGCGCTCCGGCATTTATTTATTCCCTGGTGCAATTGTTGCCGGAGGAGCGGCGCATCTATGGTGTCATGACATCCGGCACCAGTCTGCCCGCCCATTGGTTTTTAGCTATTCGTCGGAAGGTTGATCTGCTGTTGCAGCAATACGGATGTTCCGAGGCCGGCTGCATTTGTGTGGCCCGTGACCCGGAGGCCGCCAATGTCATAGGCCGACCTCTGCCGCATCTGCAGATGAAACTGGATCCCGGATCCCCATCGGAAAAATATCCGCCGGTGGGTGAACTGCTGGTGCAGCTGCCGGAAAAAATCGTGCGCACCCAGGATCTGGTCTATCAGAATGAAGCGGGTGAATGGGTGTTTTGCAGTCGCATGGACGATACGATCATAGTGTCCGGCATGAATGTATTTCCCGCGGAGGTGGAAGAGGTGCTGCAGGGGATCCCGGGTGTGCGGGAGGTGGTGGTGTTCAGGCAGGCCGATGATCTGGCAGGGCAGCGAGTGGCGGCGGTCTACCGGGCGGACCGGCCGATCACCGACGTGGAAATGCGCACCTGGTGCGCGCGCAGTCTGCCGAGTCATCAATGGCCTTCGCACTGGTGGCGAGCCAGCCATATTCCCAAACTCGCCAATGGAAAAATCAGCCGGCGCCTGCTGGCAGAGTACAACTGGCAGGAGGCCGTCGCCGGATGAACGCCGCTGCACTCATGCCTCTGGAAACCAAAATCATCTCCGCTCTGTTGAAGCGATTTCCCTTTCTGCAGGCGACGGGAGTTTCTGCCGATCAGGATCTGACCCGGGATCTCGGGTTGGATTCCATGCAATTGGTGCAACTGCTGGTGGACCTGGAAATCGAGCACGGCCTGGATATTCCGGAATCCGCTCTGCAAAAAGCCGATTTTTCCACTGTGGCGGCACTGGCGACCCGCCTGCAGTCCCTCAATTCCACCGCTGATCTCGTCAATTCGCAGGAGGCGGCCACGACAGCGAACGCTGAGCAGCAACCTCTGGATATCAAGGTGCACTGTTTTGTCAGTTGCTTGTGTGAACCCATCAAAAAAATTCCGGAGCTGGATCATCGACCCTTCTATTTCGGTGTATGGGATGCGGAATTGTTCGTCGATGAGCATTGCCGGCTGAGCTATCACTCGGAAACCGTGGACCACGGAATCTTTGTCGAGTGGTACCAGCGCCTCTACGGCATTCAACTGGTGTCCTGGTACGACAGAGATCTGAGCAAACTGGCGAATCTGCAGCGCCTGCAGCGCTTGCTGCAGAGCCGACAGCCGCAGCAGTGGGTGATGGTGATGCTGGATCTGTATCAGTTGCCGGAGCGGGAAAACAAATTCAACAAGAATCCGTTTCCCCATTATGTGATGCTGGAGGAGATGGCGGATCCTGAATGGATCTGGATGTGGGATCCGGATTTTCGCTGGCAGGGGGCGCTGAAGCGCCAGCGCGTGTTCAACGCGGTGATGCAGCCTTCGGTGGCCGGTGGCTACACATTTTTTACGGATGCGGTCAAGTCCCCGGATGCGGCCACTCTGGACGAATATTTTCTCACTTGTCTGATTCCCAACGGCAATCCCATGACCGATGCGGTGCGCGGGATCATCCGCACCCACTCGGCTTCCGCAAACGGCATACGCTTGAGCGATCTGCCACTGGCGCTGCGGGAACTGCCGGTGCTGGCTATTCGCAAATATGCTTACGAGCACGGACTGGCATTTTTCTGGCGCGATCTGGAATTGCCGGAAGCGGAATTTGAAGGCTGGTGTCTGGTGGTGGAGCAATTGGTGAGGGGCTACGATCAGGTGCAGTTTCTCGCGATGAAATATGCCAGCCAACCCGGCGTGGATGTACTGTGGGACATAGAACAGTGTCTGCGGGAACAGGATGCCCGGGAATTCCGCATCAAAGAGCGGCTCCGGGAAGTTCATCAGATGTGGCGGCGCAAATACGAACTGGCGGAGACAGAGTTCACCGCCCGGGAGTTTGCCTGTGATTGATCTCGCCTTGTGCACCATCAGCTTTCGCCATCATCTGATTTCCCTGCCGGAAATCGCCCGCTGGGCGTCGCAAAATGAATTTCAGGCGCTGGAACTCTGGGGAATCCACGCATTGAATCTCAGCGACCAGCCGCAATTCAACGCTCAATGGTTGGCGGCATTCAATCTGCAGGTGGTCATGATCAGTGATTATCTTCCGATGGATGGCGACGAGCGCACCGCCCTGCAGAAAATGCGTGTGCTCTGCCGTCTCGCGCAGCGGTGGAATGCCAAAAAAATTCGCACCTTTGCCGGCAAAACTTCCAGCGCCGCAACCAACGGGGCGGCCCTGGCGAATCTGGTACGACGTCTGCGCCGGCTCTGCGATCTGGCGGAGGAATATGATCTCCAGCTGTTGATGGAGACCCATCCCAATACCTACGCTGACAACACCGCCGCCACCTGGGAGCTGCTTCATCAGGTGCAGCATCCCGCCCTGAAGGTGAATTTCGATGTGTTGCATATTTGGGAGGCCGGGGAGGATCCGGTGGAGTCCTGGCACTGCCTCGCGCCCCATGTGGCTCATATGCATCTGAAAAATATTCGCCAGCGCCGCAATCTGTCCATATTTGAGCCGCACAATGTCTACGCGGCTGCGGGCAGTCGCGAGGGTATGGTGCCGCTGTTCGAAGGCGCTTGTGATTACGATCGATTTATCCGCCAGCTGCCGGATGACCGGCGGCACAGCGCCTCTTTGGAGTGGTTTGGTGGCTTCGTCAAAAAGGTGCTCAGAAATGACGGTCGTCTGCTTCGCGAAATCTCCTCTGGCGATCACTCCGCCGGCACTTTGCAATGTGCGGTGCGCTGACGCTATACCGCAGCAGGCGGATTCCGCTATGCTGCCGCAAACCTTAAGCAGAGGAGTCATGAATGCGTTCATTGATCGGAATTGCCCTGGGTGTCGCGCTTGCCGCCTGCAGTGGCACACCACACCAGCAACCGTCCGGCCACAATAGCCAAAACTCCCTGGATTGGGCCGGAGCCTACAAAGGCGTATTGCCCTGCGCCAGCTGTCCGGGCATAGAAACCGTACTCACCCTGGATACCAATCAGCGTTACATTCTATCCACGCGCTACCAGGACCGGGGGCCGGACAAGCAGGTGGTCGAGGGTGAATTCCAGTGGAATGAAGCTGGGGACACCATCCGTTTGAAGGGTCTGGATGCGAGCACCACCCCCATTTACTATCGCGTCCAGGAAAATCGTCTGCTGCAGTTGGATCTCAAAGGACAGCCGATTACGGGCGCGCTGGCGAGCCAATATGTTTTGCAGAAGTTGGTGCCGGCTCTGACCGATGTGGAGTGGCATCTGGTGAAAATCCAGGCTCTGACACCCATGGTGGCCCAGGGCGCTACGCCCTACATCCAGTTCTCAGCCGCAGACAACCGCGTCTTTGGCTACAGCGGCTGCAACCGTATAGCCGGCGGCTATGAGGAAAAGCCCGCGAAGAAGGCGGATTCGGGATCTCTCAAACTCTCACAGCTCATTTCCACCAAGATGGCCTGCCTGGAGGGGGATCGCATGCGACTTGAACAGTTGTTTGTCGGCCTCTTGCCACAGGTGGACGCCTATGCCCTGATCAATGGGCGACTGGTGCTTTACAAAGAAGGTGAGGCATTGTTGCAGTTCAAGCCAGTGTATTGATCTAAGGGCGGCGGCGCCTCCGCTGGGTGGCGCCACTCGCTTCGCAACAGGCACCTGAATTTGCTCCTTAAACTGTAACTCCGCGCACCATGTCGTCTCCTGGTGCAGTCTCTCCAAATCGGTGCGCTGTTGGCGCCGTTTTTCGCGTTTAGGTCCACCTCCTTTCTGTTTTCGCATCAATAAACCCTATTGATTTCAACAAGATAGATTTCTCTTCCGCGCCTGCATAGCGCTTGGCATATATCTTGTTCTGTCTTGTATACAACAATGTATTACAGGAGATCCCGTCGGGAGGTAAGCCATGACGACCCTCGCCATTGCGGCTCAGCCGCAGACCCTGGAACTGGATCCGGCCCATACGGCGGTAATCATGATCGATATGCAGCGGGACTTTCTCGAACCCGGGGGATTTGGCGAGAGCCTGGGCAATGATGTTTCCCGCCTGCGCAGCGCCATAGAACCCTGTCAGCGACTGCTGGAGATCGCCCGTGAAGCGGGGCTGCTGGTGATTCACACTCGCGAGGGCCATCTGCCGGATCTCTCCGACGCCCCGCCCGCCAAAGTGCAGCGCGGCAAACCCAGCTTGCGCATTGGCGATATGGGGCCCATGGGCCGCATCCTGATTCGCGGCGAGCCGGGCCACGAGTTGATTCCCGAATTGTCCCCACTGGCCAGCGAGGTGGTGATCGACAAGCCCGGCAAAGGCGCCTTCTATAACACTGAGCTGCCCTCCGTATTGCAGGAAAACGGCATAGAGAATCTGCTGGTCTGCGGCGTCACCACGGAAGTCTGCGTTCACACCACAGTGCGCGAAGCTAATGACCGCGGCTACCGTTGCGTGGTGTTGCGCGATGCCTGTGCTTCCTATTTCCCCGAGTTTCACGCAGCCGCGCTGGCGATGGTGGTCGCCCAGGGCGGTATTTTTGGTTGGGTCAGCGACGTGGATGCAGTCGCCGCCGCCCTGTCCCACTGACCACCGTTCATAGAGGTCGAGATCATGAACAAGTCAATCAAACTATGGACAGCAGGAGACTGGAACGGATTGTTTGGTCTGGGCACCAATGTGCTGGTGAATCTGTTGGTGCTTACGGGGCTGCTCAAGTTCGTGCTGGGTATGCCCGACACCATCACCTTTGGCCGCATATTGCCCGCCGTGGGCACCATGCTGTTCCTGGGCAATATCTACTACGCCTATATGGCATGGAAGCTGGCGAAAAAGACCGGGCGCAGCGACGTGTGCGCTCTGCCGTCCGGCCCCAGCGTTCCCCACATGTTCATAGTGGTGTTCGTGATCATGCTGCCGGTGCTGGGCATGACGGGAGACCCCATCAAGGCCTGGGAGGCGGGGTTGGCCTGGGTGTTCATTCAGGGTTTTATTCTGATCGGCGGCAGTTTCGTGGCGCCCCTGATCCGCAAGATCACCCCGCGTGCGGCGCTGCTTGGTACGCTCGCCGGTGTTTCCATCGCCTTCATCTCCATGCGTCCGGCCATGGAGATATATCTGTCGCCGGTGATCGGCTTGGTGTGCTTCGCCATCATTGTCCTCAGCTGGTTTGGCGGTATGAGATACCCCAAGGGCATGCCGGCGGGTCTGGTGGCCATAGGGGCAGGCGCCTTGCTGGCGTGGGGCGGGGCCGCTCTGGGATTTGATACAGGCATGAGCGGCGAGCGCCTGGCGGCCTCCCTGGCGGGCATAGGCTTCTCTGTGCCGCTGCCGGCGGTGGGCCACGTGTTTTCCGGATTTGAGTTCCTCGGCTTCATCCTGGTGACCGCCATCCCCTTCGGTGTCTACGACCTGGTGGAGGCTCTGGACAATGTGGAGAGTGCATCAGTGGCGGGCGACGACTACAGCACCACAGAAGCCATCTCCGCCGAGGGTGCCATCAGTCTGATCGGCACTCTGTTCGGCAGTCCCTTCGCCAATGCGGTTTATATAGGTCATCCCGGCTGGAAGGAGATCGGCGGTCGCATAGGTTATTCGGCGGCCACAGGACTCATGGTGCTGCTGCTTTCCTGGCTGGGAATCATTTCACTACTCATGGATGCCATACCTGTCGTAGCCATAGCGCCCATCCTGCTCTACATAGGCATGCTCATAGGTGCCCAGGCGTTCCAGAGCACCCCCGCCAGCCATGCACCCGCCATCATGATCGGCCTTATTCCCCATCTGGCGGCCTGGGCCAAGGTGCAGATCGACGGCGCCCTGGGAGCGGCGGGCACCAATGCCGCCACAGTGGGCGCCAGCGCCATGGCCAACAACGGCGTGCTCTACGACGGCCTTGCCCTGCTGGGCAGCGGCGCCATTCTGAGCGGCCTGGTGCTGGCGGCGATCACAGTGTTCGTCATAGAGAAACAGCTCTTGTCAGCGGCGGCCTTCGCCCTGGGCGGCGCAGTGCTCACCTATTTCGGCTTTATGCACGGGGCGGCCGTGGGCGTCGGTGAAAACGGCCTGGGCGTGACCCCTTCCGTGACCTTGGCCTATCTGATGGTATCCGGGCTGCTGGCGGCCGCACACGCTATGCAGGTGCGCGCGTCTGAGCCCTTCTCCGCAACATCCAACACCGTACTTGAAAGCGCAACCCTGGGAGGCAAGGCATGACTTTAACCGTGGAGAGCACTCCCTATCCCTGGCCGTTCGACGGTGATCTGCAACCCGCCAACACGGCATTGATCATCATTGACATGCAGGTGGATTTTTGCGGAGCCGGGGGCTATGTCGACACCATGGGTTACGACATAAGTCTCACCCGCGCGCCCATAGAACCCATAGGCAAGGTGCTGGCGGCCATGCGCGCCCAGGGATTCCACATCATTCACACCCGCGAGGGCCACAGGCCCGATCTGGCGGACCTGCCGGCCAACAAGCGCTGGCGCTCGCGGCGCATAGGGGCGGGCATAGGCGACCCCGGCCCCTGCGGTCGCATACTCGTGCGCGGCGAGCCGGGTTGGGAAATCATTCCCGAGCTGGCGCCGCTGCCCGGCGAAGTGGTCATAGATAAACCCGGTAAGGGTTCCTTTTACGCCACGGATCTGGAGCTGGTGCTGCATACCCGCGGCGTGCGCAATCTGGTGCTCACCGGCATCACCACCGATGTCTGCGTGCATACCACCATGCGCGAGGCCAACGATCGCGGCTTCGAATGTCTGCTGCTCGCTGATTGCTGCGCCGCCACGGATCCGGCCAACCACGCAGCGGCACTGGCGATGATCGGCATGCAGGGCGGTGTGTTCGGCGCTGTGGCCAACTCCGAGGCTTGGCTTGCGGCTTTGGGCAGATAATCTCTGGCAAAGATTGCACGGAATTTCTGAAAAATTACAAAACCGCTTAAACAAAATCCGCGTTCACGCCCTGTGAATGCGGATTTTTCCTGTATTTGTGGCCTTTTTTTGAATTGGTATAGCGCTTGCTCAACAGGTGTGACATCAACAAAAAAAGGAAAAGACCATGAAACAAGGTAAATCCAGACTCGGCGCGGCGAAAAAAATCCCGCTCACCATGGCCGCAGTTTGCGCCTCTCTGATGCTGGCGACACCTGCAATGGCTCAGGACAATCGACGGGATTCAGGCCCTTATGTGGGCGCAAGCTATGGCTTGTACAAATCCCGCGGCGGTGATTTCGAAGACGAAAATGATCTGTACGAAATTCATGCCGGTTATCGCTTCAACAGTTTTTTTGGGCTGGAAGCCAATTACACCAATTTCGGTGAATACGGTGGCGATATCGCCTCCGCGGAAGTGGATGGATGGGGTGTGGCTGCGGTGGGCTATCTGCCCCTGGGTCGCAATTTTACGCTGTATGCCAAGGCGGGGCAGTTCTTCTCCACAGTGGATGTGGAGGTGGCAGGGTTTGACGACCGTTTTGATGATGAGCAGATTTTCTACGGCCTGGGTGTCAGCTTCGCACTGTCAGATCCTCTGAATCTGATCGTGGAATACAACCGCTACAAGGTCGAAGTGGATGATTCCAACTGGCCGGTCGAGCTGGATAGTTCCGATACGGATATAGACACCATCAAAATCGGCCTGCGCCTGACTTTCTGAGCAACCTTGTGAGAGCCTTGATCCCCGCGGCAACGCGGGGATTTTTTATGGAGCCTGTATACTGTCGGGATTGAACGGAAAATGGATTATGAAACTCTACAAGATCGTACATAAAACTCTGTACACCTTCACCGCACCCGTTACCCTGGGTGCGCACTATTTGATGCTGCGGCCGCGGGAGAGTCACGAATTGCGCATAGAGTCCTCGGTGCTGCAGATCGATCCTGCGCCCACTCTGCGCTGGGTGCGCGATATTGAAGACAACTCCATTGCCATTGCGGAGTTTTCTGAGCCTACGGAGCGTCTGGAAATCTACAGTGAAGTGGATATACAGCATTACAACGTCGCGCCTCTGGATTTTATCGTCGACGATTATGCGGTGAATTATCCCTTCTCCTATGCCAGGGAAAATCGACTTTTCTTGCGCCCCTATTTGATTGTGCCCAAACACTCCACCGGGCGGCGCTTTCATGGCTGGTTGCAAAGCGTAAAAGACGGTGGCGAGGGACAGCAGACCTTTCAGTTTCTCCACGATTTGATGGCCCGCATCCACGAGACCTTTGAATATCGCGTGCGCGAGGAGGAGGGCGTGCAGACGGCGGAGGAAACACTGCGATTGCGCACCGGTTCCTGCCGCGATTTTGCCAATTTATTCATCGTCACCGCCCGCCGCTGCGGATTGGCCGCGCGCTTTGTCAGTGGCTATCTCAATACCACGGGTCCGTCGGAAATTCCGGGCGCCACCCACGCCTGGGCGGAAGTCTATATTCCGGGCGGCGGCTGGAAAGGATTCGATCCCACCTCCAACTGCGTTGTAGGGCCGGACCATATCACCGTCGCAGTCTCCCACGACCCCGCCGCAGTGCCGCCGGTTGCCGGAACCTTTATTGGCCCGCCGGGAGCGCAATTGCAGGTGGGTGTTTGGGTTAAGAGTATGAATGAGGTGACGGAGGCGGGTGGGGCTACGGCGGTTGCTTAATGAGGTTTCGCCCTCACCCTAACCCTCTCCCGGAGGGAGAGGGGGCAAATTGTGCCAATTTCGAAGTGAGAGCTGTTAACTCCCTCTCCCACTGGAGGGACAAATTGTGCCAATTTCGAAGTGAGGGCTATTAACCCCTCTCCCATTGGAGGGACAAATTGTGCCAATTTCGAAGTGAGGGCTATTAACTCCCTCTCCCACTGGGAGAGGGTTGGGGTGAGGGTACAACCAGTCATGGGTAACAGTTAAGCTCTTCTCAAAGCGTCAACAAAAACGCCACCAAATCCGCTTTTTCCGCCGCAGTCAATTTTGTCCCCAATACCAAATTAAAAAACTCCACAGCATCCGCCAGTGTCAGCAGGCGGCCGTCGTGCAGGTAGGGTGGGGAATCCTTGATGCCGCGCAGGGTGAAGGTTTTGATGGGGCCGTCGGCGCTGGCCAGACGGCCGAGGATATCGCGCTCTTTGTAGAAGCGTTCCACCTTGAGATTGTGCATCAAGTTATCTGTGTAATAAGGCGGAATATGGCAGGTGGCGCATTTGGCTTTGCCGTGGAATAGCTGTTCGCCGCGCAATTCTGCATCGCTGGCTTTAGCAGGATCCAGGCGGCCGAACACATCCAATTTCGGTGCCGGGGGAAAATCCAGCAGCGCCTGGAATTCCGCCATGTTATGCACTTCGCTGCCGCGCTCGAGAATATTCACCCCTTTTTTGACCGCTATCACCGGATCGCCATCGAAATAGGCGGCACGCTGTTCGAATTCGGTGAAATCCTCGATGGTTTTCAATGCGCGTTGTGAGCCGAACAGCCGTTGAATATTCACGCCGCGCAGGGAGGGCGTGTCTATGCGGTGGCGGTGGGCCTGGGGGCGTATATCGCCCACCAGGTGTGTGGCGGCGTTGGTGTGGCCGTTGACATGGCAGTCGAAGCAGGTCACGCCCAAGCTGGCTTTTTCCGAGCGGCGATCCGCAGTGGCATTGAACTGCTGCTGCATGGTGGGCGTGGTCAGCAGGCGCAATCCATCCAGCTGCTTGGGATTGAGCAAGCCGTTGAACAACTCATAGTAATTGTCGATGGTCACCAGCTGCCCTTTGGAGACATCGCCCAGATCGGGGCGCGTGGTGAGATAAATCGCCGGGGGAAATTCCGGCAGAAAATGTTCCGGCATCTGGTAGGAGAGATCGAAGCGCGCCAGATCGCGATTATCCTGGGCGCGGATTTTATCTATGTGGAATTGCGGGAACAGCATGCCGCCTTCCTGCTGGTTTTCGTGGGGCAGAGGGAAAAATCCCGCGGGCCAGAGACTTTTCTGCTTGATCTCTTCCGGCGCCATGGATGCCAGATTTTCCCAGGTGGTGTTTTTTGGCAGTTTGACGCGCACGCCGTCCTGAATTTTTTTGCCGCGGCTGCTGGTGACACCCTGCATGGGGCGGTCCGCCAGGTCGTAGCGCTCCTGCAAAAGCTTGCGAAAACGCTCCTCGATTTTGGGTTTTTCCTTGGTCATGCGCTTTTTGACGCTGTCGAAGCTTTCCTTATCGTCGACGGGCGTGTAGCTGTTGGGAACAGAGTGCGCAAGACCAATGGGTAAGGTGAGTAGGATGATCAAACCGCTCAATATTTTTTTATTCATGGTATGTCTCCACTTGTTGAGGGTTGGAGGAACATAACAAAAAAAATAGGCGCCGCCTCACATATAAGCGCGATATTGCCGTACACGGGGCAAATAATGGCACTCTCAATATCTTGTGTATTACTCGCCACATTTTTAATTTCCGGGAATTTTTCCGCGAGGGGATTTTTATTCGGATTTAACCTGATTTGGCGGATCGGGTGATGCCTGTGGCGCCTTGTGCCTCCAGTGGCTAAACTGGCGCACTTTGATTCCATCAGCGGTTATCGTCTGATGTTGATAAGAATAAGTACCTGAGTTTGAGACCCCGGATGATCACCGCTGCCCCCCCTGTCCGCCACTGGTTGCTGTATCTGCTGCTGGCCTTGAGCGCCGCCTGCAGCCGGCAGGATCTGACGCCTCCCGCACTGCGCAGCGTGACGCCCATTCCGGCCAACCCCGGCATATCCGACAAGGGGCGCGAGCTGCTGCGCCGCCTGAGCGAAAACTATGGCAAGGCCACTTTGGCCGGTCAGATGGAGTACCGGGAGAAGGGCGCCTATGTGGCCTTGGATTACATAGAAAAGGTGTCCGAGCGTCTGCCGGTGATCGTCGGTCTGGATCTGATGGACTACTCGCCATCGCGCATAGCGCACGGCGCAGATCCCGGCAATCTGATCGCCGATGCGCTGGATCTGGCCGCCCGCGGGCATGTGCTGACGCTCACCTGGCATTGGAATGCGCCCATGCATCTGGTGAACGATCACCGGGAACCCTGGTCGCGGGGCTTTTACACCAGCGCCACAGAGTTCAATCTGCGCTACGCCCTGGCCAACCGCAAAAGCCCGGAGTTTCAGGCGCTGCTGCGCGACCTGGATGCCATAGGCACACAGCTCAAGGTGCTGGCGGATGCCGATGTCCCTGTGCTCTGGCGTCCATTGCACGCGGCGGACGGCCGCTGGTTCTGGTGGGGCGCCAAGGGGCCGGAGCCCTTCAAGGAGCTGTGGCGGCTGATGTTCGTGCGCTTCACCGATGAACACCAACTCAACAATCTGCTCTGGGTATATACGGGCGAGGACCCGGACTGGTATCCGGGGGACGATCTGGTGGACATAGTCGGAGTGGACGCCTACCCGGACGACCGCAACTCCACCCTGCTGGAATACTGGTCGCCCCTGTTGCGCAAACACAACGGTCGCAAAATGATCGCCCTGACAGAGTTCGGCGGTATCCCCAATGTGGAGGGTATGCAGGCGGCGGGGGTTGGGTTCAGCTATTTCGTGACCTGGACCGACCAGAACCGCGCCAAGCTCGGTCCCAAGGGCGCACCGCCCGAGCTTCTGCGCGAGGTCTACCAAAGTCCCGCCGTCATCACTTGGGATGAATGGCACGGCAAGCCCATACCCTTATGGCATGAATCCGGCAATGAGCAAGCCTCAGGCGCCCCAGAGAGTGGCGCGGAAGGTGAGGCGCCCGCCGGCGACAGCCAGGAAGATTCCGGCGCTTCACCTGAACCCGAGACTGGAACCCAGCAGGATCCATGAAAACATCCTTGTCGTTGAACAGAATCCCGTGCCTGTGGCGAGCGTTCGAAGTGCGCGCCCTCCTTGTAATCTTTGCAACGCTCTGCGCCCTGTTCGCCGCGGTCTTGAGCCTGGATCTCTTCAGCAGCGGCGCCACGGCGCACCTCGACCGCACTCTGTTGCTGTCCCTGCGGGACCCCCGTGATCTCTCCGATCCTCTCGGCGGCACCTGGTTTGAAGAGCTGGGGCGCGATATCACCGCCCTGGGGGGATTTCCCATACTCACCCTGTTCACCCTGGCGGTGGTGGGGTTTCTGGCATTTACCCGCCACAGAACCCTGGCTTGGGTCTTTCTGGCCACCACCTTGCTGGCGCTGCTGTTGAGTTCCGGTTTGAAAGCCGCCCTGGATCGCGCGCGGCCGGATCTGGTGCCCCACAAGACCCAGGTGCATTCGCCCAGTTTTCCCAGCAGTCACGCCATGCACTCGGCGGCCACCTATCTCACCCTGGCCGGCCTGCTGGCGCGCTTTCAGCAGCGCCGGCGGTTGCAGTTATTCGTCCTGGCGGTGGCTGTGGTGGTGGTGCTGGCGGTGGGTGTCAGCCGCATCTATCTGGGCGTGCACTGGCCCACGGATGTGCTGGGCGGCTGGGTGTTCGGCAGTGGCATTGCCCTCTTGACCCTGCTGGCGGCGCGCCTGTTGATCGTGTCCCATGAGACCTTGGCCAATGACCCGTCCTGACCGCATCGCCCTGCTGCTGATCAATCCCAAGAGCCGCCGCGGCGCGGATGAAGATCTGAGCGCGGGGCTGGAGCTGCTGCATCAGGCGGGCATCCGGGTGCTGCAGAAGGAGCCGCGGAGCGCGGACCATATGGCACAGCTGCTGCGCGAACACCGGGGGCAGGTGGACTTCTTCATCCTGGGCGGCGGCGACGGCACCATCAGCACCGCCGCCCCTGTGCTCTATGAATGCGGCAAACCCTTCGCCGTCATTCCACTGGGCACCGCCAATGATCTGGCCCGCTCCCTGGACATCACCGGGGGCGTGGAGGAGGCCTGCCGCGTGATCGTCGAAGGTCACCGGCGGCGGATAGATCTGGGCATGGTCAACGACCATTATTTTTTCAATGTCGCCCATATAGGGTTGGGGGTGCATGTCACCTATGAACTCACCCCGGAAGTGAAAAAGCGCTGGGGGGTGTTCAGCTATCTGCACGCCTTTTCCCGCGCCCTGTCGCGCACCCGCTCCTTCCGCGTGCGCCTGTCGGTGGATGGCCGGGAGTACCGCCAGAAGAAGAGTATCCACATAGCAGTGGGCAATGGGCGCTTCTACGGCGGTGGCAATGTGGTGGATGAGCGCGCGCGCATCGACAGCGGCGAATTATGCCTTTACAGTTTGAAACCTCAGTCCCTGTGGGAACTGCTGACCCTGGCGCCTCTGCTGCGCAGCGGCCGGCAAAGACGGGCCAAGCGCACCTTTACCGCCGTCGCCAGACACATAGAGATCCGCACCTCCCAGCGGGAGGAGATCCATGCCGATGGCGAGCCGGCCGGCTTCACTCCGGCGGTTTTCCGGGTCCTGCCCCAAGCACTGGAAGTCTATGCCGCAGCGCCCGTCGAGGCCGGGGAGACACCAGCCACCACCATTGCCACCCGCGAGGTATCGGCCGCATGACCATCATCCGCTCCGAGCAACAGGTTGCCCTCAACGATTTGCTGGTGGCGGCGGAGAAAAGCGCTGACCTGCTGCGCGACGCCGCCCATTTCCTCAGCGACGCCCAGGTGGAGCACGAATTGGAGCAGTTGGCCGAGCGGCGGGAGATGGTGGTGGAAAGCCTCAGACGCGCAATTCTCGCCCTGCACGACATGCCTTCCGCTCCGGATCCGGATGCCGAGAGCACGGAAAAACTATTGCACCGCATATCCGCCATGATCACCGGGGAAAAGAGTCAGCAGACCACATTGCAGCAGCGGCTGGAGACAGAGGCGCATTTGAGCGCACTGGTGCAGGAGGTGCAGAGCCGCAATCTGGGAGAGTCCTTTGACGAAGTGCTCTACGAGTTCAAGGAAAGCATCCGCGAAGTCACCCTTCATCTGCAGCAGTTGCTGCGTCGGGCCTGATCGGCGGCCAAAACTTTTCCAGTGATTGCCTCACCGCCGCCACAGTGCGGCAGGGTTGCGGCCGCCAGTGGTGGGGCAGGAGCGCGCGAAAGTCGTTGCGGGCAAAACGCGGGTCTACCAGCACGATCACCCCTCGATCCGTCGCCGAGCGGATCACCCGGCCTGCCGTCTGCAGCACCCGCGTCATCCCCGGAAACTGATAGGCGTACTGAAACGCGTTCAACCCCTGCTCCTCAAAATGCGCGCTCATCAGCGCCTGTTCCTCCGTGGGCTGCGCCATGCCGGTGCCGATAATGATCGCCCCGTGCAGCGCGTCGCCGAGAAAATCTACCCCTTCCGCAAACAGCCCGCCGAGAATCGCAAACCCCAGAACGGGTTCTTCATCGGTGAAAAACGCCGCGAGAAATTCCGCCTGTTGGGCCTGGGTGCTGCCGGCCTGTTGGCAAAGGGTGTGGAACTGCGGAAAGGCCGCGCTAAACGCCAGGTGGCCGCTGCTGAGGTAATCGTAGGAGGGAAAGAACACCAGATACTTGCCGGGCTTGGCGGCTATAACGGTGGCCAGCAGCTCGACCAGCGCATCCAGGCTCTGCTCCCGCGCCTGCCAGCGGGTATCCAGATAATCACAGCGCAATACCAGCAGATGCGCCGGCGGAAACGGGTTGGGTAGCTGGCGCAGAACAGTTGTCTCCGGCAGACCCAGCAGGCGGCGGTGAAATTCCAACGGAGAGAGGGTAGCGGAGAAGCCGA
>Ga0065721_10048921_pt1 | contig 60485 bp, 55 predicted proteins | sample Mesricmetagenome_FD_59108 | JGI IMG/M metagenome (GOLD analysis project Ga0065721, IMG submission 59108) | Mesophilic microbial community from rice straw/compost enrichment Sample: eDNA_1 v2 (version 2) | ecosystem: Engineered > Solid waste > Grass > Composting > Bioreactor | place: USA: Davis... | reverse complement strand
GCAAGCTACTCAAGAAGATCCGCTCGACTTGCATGTATTAGGCACGCCGCCAGCGTTCGTCCTGAGCCAGGATCAAACTCTCCATAAAAGGACTTTTGACGGCAGGGTTTCCGCGAGGAAATCCCGAGAGTCAAAATGTCCAACTTGTGAAGAACCTTGAAGGCTCATTCTTTACTTGCTGGTTTGTCTCGCAAGAACCGAAGCTCCTGCTCGACTGTATTTCATTACGCTCGATGTTCAGTTTTCAAGGAACAAGGTTTCTTCATTTACGTTCACTCGTTTCGTGAACAGAAATAGAATGTATCACATTTCCGACTATACTATCAACAGGATCTTTTTCCCATCTGTCTTCTCGCTTGATGTAGATCCTATCATTGAGCCTACCCGATGCGTTTCGTTCACCGTCAGGAGTTTTAGAATAATGCATATTGTCCATTCTAGCAACCGGTATTTCGTTCCAGACTCTCGCGTACTTCCCCGAACGACTCCTCCCTAGTCGGAATAATTCCAAGCACTCCACGCCATCATATCTTCACCAAAGCTTAACGTTCGTTTGGCAGGGCGAATTCTTCCATAGTGGCCGCATTAGGGTTAGCAGCTGCCTTGATCGCCGCATTCGCTTTAAAACTGCGAGCTTCCGTTCAAGGGCAACCTCCCAACACAAGGGAATAGGGGTGTTCAACTATCCAATGGCTCGTAGTTCGCAAACGTCCTCGGACCAAAAACTGAAATGGTGGCAGTTATCGTTATTAGGAGTGGCCTGTACGATCGGTACCGGCTTCTTCCTCGGCTCCCACCTTGCCATCGAAATCGCCGGTCCGGCCGTTCTCTTGGCCTATGTCGTCGCCGGCGCAACCGCGTATATCGTATTCGACAAGCTGGCCCGCATGACGGCTTCCGACCCCCTGGAGGGTTCCTTTCGTTCATATGCCAAGAAAGCGTACGGGCGCTGGGCGGGCTTCAGCAGCGGCTGGGTCTATTGGTCGTCCGAACTCCTTATCGTCGGAAGCCAATTGACCGCGCTTTCGCTATTTTCCCGCTTCTGGTTCCCCCGCGTCCCCATGTGGTGCTTCGCAACGGGATTCGGTTTGCTCGGTCTTCTGATCGTCATCTTGGGTACGCGCAGCTTCGAACGTTGGGAGAACGTATTCGCGGTCGTGAAGGTGGCAGCCATCGTTCTCTTCATTGTATTGGCGCTTCTCGCCCTGTTCGGAGTATTCCGTTCCCAAGGCCAAGGTGCGGCCCTGCCAAAGCAATGGATGCCAGCAGGGATACAGGGCTTATGGTCTTCCCTTATTTTCGCCTTGTACGGCTACGGAGGTTTGGAAGTCATGGGGCTTATGGCCCTGAGGCTCGAGAAGCCGGAGAGCGCTCCGAAGGCGGGCACGATCATGCTGCTCCTGCTTGGAGCGATCTATGTCACTTCCCTCGGACTTGCACTCGTTCTCCAGCCATGGCAATCGTTCCGCGCGGAAAAAAGTCCCTTTATCGTCTCGCTAGCCGACTACGGATTGGCATTCGTGCCTCACGTTTTTATAGGCGTTCAGATCATTGCCGGCTTCTCAACGATGACGGCTTCTATATTTGCGGTAACCAAGATACTCGTCACGATGGCAAGCGATCGTGACGCTCCGCCGTTCTTCAGTCGCAGCTTCGGCAAATCCAAAAAACCGCTCGCCGCGCTTAGCCTGACAACCGTAGGACTTGGCGCTTCGGTTCTCTTTGCCTTGCTGATGCCGAAGAACCTATACGAGTATGTAACGACGGCTGCCGGTCTTATGCTTCTCTATAACTGGTTGTTCATCCTATTCACCTCCGGCCGCTTGCTCAAGCAGAACGGCTGGGGCCGAGTAAAACAATACTTAGGAATAGCTTTGGTGGTGCTGGGAGTATCGGGAACATGGTTTCATCCCATTAGCCGGCCCGGTTTGCTCATCAGCCTCGGATTTATCGTCGTGATCGGTTCGGTCACTCTGCTGATGCGCCGTCTTTGGAAACGAACCGAAGCGAGCGCTGCCGATCCGGCAGCCTCCTCATCCTCTTCCGGACAACACCCGGTACGCTTCAAATCCAAAGTACAACCCGAACCCGATCAAGGATAGGCCGGATAGAACCGATATCGCCGCCAGCAGCCGATCCGTCAGCAACCGGCGGAACGCGCTGGCGGCAAGCGCCATAAGGAAGTCCCAGAGCATAATGCCCGCCATTATCGTCGAACTGTACAGCACGACTTCCCGCGCTTCGTATTTGGCGATCATGTCCGCAAGCACCGACCCGTAGACTCCTAACCAGAACAGAATCGACATCGGGTTGGAGATCGACATGACGAAGCCGGATGCAAACGATTTATAAGGCGATTCGCTGCCTCCTCTGTTCTCCCAATCTTGCTTGCCTACTTTCATAAGCGTCTCGACTCCAATGTAAGTAAGCACAAAAAAACCGAATAGCCATAAAAACGTTTGAACGAACGGTCGGTCCAGAACATGAATGACGCCGAAATAGACTAACAGCATAAATATGCCATCCGCCGCCATCGCGCCGAGTCCGACCAACCAGGCATGCCAAAAACCGGCCCGTATCCCCTTCTCCATCTGGGCGGCATTGATCGGCCCGATCGGCGCGGCAAGGGATAGGCCGAGAAAAAAATGGCTGAGGAGCACGTTCATCGGACGAACCTCCTTCTAGAGTACATCTATAAATATGTAGGCGAAGAAGCTCGTACGACTATCCGGGCGAATGATCCTTGGGATACGCGAGCATTTTTGATAAAGAGAACGGATCGGTGAAATACTTTCATCGGATAACGCTGGAGGTGAACGATAATATGAGCACGAAAGCGAAGCCCGATAAAAACAATCCCAAGCATAGCCCAAGACGATCCAACGACCCTAACGATCAAGGAAGACCTAACGTGCAAAAGTAATTCGAACTCCGTGGATAGAAAAGAAGAACCCGGTACTCATGGCCGGGTTCTTGCTAATCATCCTAATATTTCGATATACCCTTCCGTTCCGTTCACGCGAATTCGCTGCCCGTCCTTGATCAACTTGGTCGCATTCTCCACTCCGACAACGGCCGGCAAGCCATATTCGCGCGCGATAACGGCTCCATGGGTCATCAATCCGCCGACTTCGGTAACAAGGCCTCGGATGGATACGAACAAGGGTGTCCAGCTGGGGTCGGTAAAGGCGGTGATTAAAATATCGCCTTCTTCCAGATTGGCATCCTCCAAACTTAGCAGGACGCGCGCCCGTCCCTCTATTACTCCGGAAGAGACGGCCAGACCCGCTATCGCTTCGGAAGGGAGGTTCTCCCGATTGTACCGGCCTGTAATGATTTCTCCATCTGACGTTATCACGCGCGGCGGAGTTAGCTTTTCGTACCATTTGTAGTCGTCTTTGCGCTTGCTAATAATCCGGTTATCCAGCTTATTCGTGCTGACGACTTCGCGAAGTTCCTCGAAGGTAAGATAGAAGATATCCTCCTTGTCGAGGACAACGCCCGCTTGCGCGAGCCGTTCCGCTTCCTGCAGCAAAGCCTGCTTATAAACAAAGTACCGATTCACCATGGCGTATTTGGGATATTCCCGATAACCGCTATAGTTCCGGATGACGTCGATTCTTCGTTTGGTTTCTTCGGCTTTCCGTTCGCCATCCGGCAGTAGCTTCAGTCGTTCAAGCAGCTCTTTCTCTTTGGCCGAAGCTTCCCGTCTCCCCTGCTCGAATTTTTTTGCGCCCTCGTGCGGCTCGAAGTTGCGAATATGGCTAAGGATCATGGGGACCAGAATCGTTGGTTTCTCGCTCCAACGGGTTCTCGTCAGATCGATCTCTCCGGCGCATCGCATTCCGTATTTGCGGAGATACACATCGATTGCGTCCCGGGCTTCCTGTCCTCCCTCGAACTTGACCAGTTCCTCCATGAAGTTGTCCTCACGAGCCTGTCGCAAATAATCGATGACTTCCGGATAAGGACGGATGGCGTCCGCTACGTCCAATAGAGCCAGCCCCATCTCCGAAGTAATGTTGCCCTGAACGGATTGGGAGAGCGTATCGGCCGCGTTTTTCTCGCCTAACCACTTGTAAATGTTCTCGTTGATCCACGCGTGAGCTTCCATGGCGGCCATGATCACGCTCGAACTTTGAGGATTGAACAAAGTCCGCTTCAGCTCTTGGAGATCCTCCAGAATGAATTCGAACAGCTCGGTACTCGATTTCGATTGGATGTTCTGCTTTAACTCTTCGATCGAGGCCTGACTTCGCTTAATCAGTTCGGCAACGATAGCCGGATCCGATTCGATAAGGGCTGGATGACTTGGACGAGGTCCCTTCATATTAGGATCATCGGGCAACAACGCAATAAACTCTCTCTCGATCAGAGTCGCAAGAGCGTCTTTGATGAGCGGCTCGGAATTTCCTATCGTATTCAGCAGCATCTCTCTGCCGGCGGACGAAGCCAGGCGAGGCGCGACATCGACGAACAGTCGGCCTCCGGCGGTGCGCATGGGGGCTGGAGTCGTCAACAGGTAGAAAGACAAGCCGAGAGGTCTCATCGGATCGGTCATCATCTGCTGGTGTCCGACCGAGATGTAGGCATGTTTGGCCTGATCCTTCTCTTCCGGGACCGGGTATAACGTCGTGATGGGTCGGCTTTGAACCATGTAAAAGGTATCGTTCGCCAAACACCATTCGATGTCCTGAGGACAGCCGAAGGAAGCTTCGATCCGTCTTCCGATGCTTGCCAGCTTCAAAATCTGTTGTTCCGTTAGCGTTTGAGTCCGTTGCTGTTCGGGATCGATCGGCTTCGTCTCCGTTCCGCCTTCTTTGCGTCCGTAGATCGCTACCGTCTTGGCTGCAATCCTCTTGCTGACGATTTCCCCTTCCCGCACTTGATAATGATCGGCAGATACCAAACCGGAGACCAGCGCTTCCCCAAGTCCGTAGCTGGCGTCGATGGACAGCAGCTTTCGGTTTCCGGTCATCGGATCGGCGGTAAATAAAATTCCCGAAGCCTGCGGGAAAACCATCCTTTGTACGACGACGGATAAATAAACGTGACGGTGGTCGATCCCGTTTTGCATCCGGTAAATGACCGCCCGATCCGTGAACAGAGAAGCCCAACAATGACGAATATGCCGCAGGATCGCTTCTTGGCCGACGATGTTTAGATAAGTATCCTGCTGACCGGCAAAAGAAGCAAACGGCAAATCTTCGGCTGTCGCGCTGGAGCGCACGGCATAAGCCTGTTCTTCGCCCAGCCGGGAGAGATAACGGACAACGGCTTGCTCAACTTCGGAAGGAATTTCCGCCTCCATAAGAAGCTGTCGAAGCTTCCCGCTGACTTCGCCTATTTGCTCCCGATCTTCTGCTTTCAGCGCAGCCAGCCGATCCAACAAAGCAGGGTACGATTCGATTCGTTCGATGGCTTTGCGATATCCTTCCGTAGTCACGCAGAAGCCTTCAGGTACTTGTACACCTTCCATCTTCGATAGCTCCCCTAGATGAAGCCCTTTTCCGCCAACGAGAGAAAGCTGCGCGTCGTTCATATCTTCGAAGCCTAGAACCAAAGAATTCATTCACTATCACTCCTAACCCTAATTATGAGAAAAAAGCGATTGACAGGAGCTTGCCGGCATGGTACGATTAATGTGTAAGATGAGTTAATTTCGTCCGTGTGATGAACGGCAGTCGTAAAGCGATTATATCATCATGTTTATTTACGTGTAAAGCAAAAGAACCCGGAGCAAGGTCCAGGTTCTTTTTTGATGTTCCGCCGCTTTCGGACACCGCGCGTCAGTGGCCTTTTTTGCGGATCTGCTTGTCGTGGTTCTCTCCCCACTCTTTGGCCTTGGCGGTCGCGATCGAGATCGCGCGCCCTTCGGAATAGCCGTCCTTCAGCAGCTCGTTGGCAATGTCGATCGCCTTGTTGCGGACCGGCGCCATGAAGTTTTTGAGCGAATCCGGATAGTCGTCTTTGTCCCAGGGCATGTCGATTCCTCCTTATCCTCTTGTACCCTCTTTTAGACGACATAGGCCGATTTGAATCAGACTCTCCCTTATAAAAAACGAGCCCTAGAAGCGAATCTAGAGGCTCGTTCATTTAAGAGTTTCTATTCGACTAAGGCCCATCGCTCGTCAGGATGAGGCTTTTTCCTTCCCCAACAAGAAATAAGCGAGCATGGCTATAACGCTAGTGACTAATATAATGACGCCAAGCGGAACGGCGGTATCTTCCCCCGCTATTCCCACAAGCGGAGAGACGACGGCTCCGAGCAAGAACGGAATGAGGCCGAGCAAGGCCGCGGCGCTGCCCGCCATATGACTCTGTTTCTCCATGGCTAGGGGGAAAGCCGCCGTCGAAGTGATGCCGATTGCCGCTACGAAGCAAAAAAGCGGAATTACTAATGCGAACAAAGGGCCCTCGACGATGGTTACGATTAGGACAACGACGCTGGCTGCTAACGCAAGCCACAGGCCGGATACCAGAAAGGTTCGTTCGGATATTCGATGCGACATTCGTCCGACCAATTGGGAGCCGATAATCAGGCTGATTCCGTTCGATGCGAATAAAATAGAGAATAAGGTCGGCGAGGCCCCGTAGATGTTCTGATAAATAAAAGGCGTTCCCGCGACATAGGCGAAGACCCCGGCGATCATGATCCCCTGGGCCAGCATGTAGCCGACGAATTGGCGATCTCTCAAGAGCGATCCGTAGTTCTTCAACTGTTGTACGAAATTGCTCTGCATCCGGCGATCGGATGGCAGCGATTCTTGAAGCCTCCATTTGGTCATCCCAAGCAGGTAGCAGCCCAACAAGGTCAGTGCGATGAACACGCCTTGCCAACTTGCGAATGACAGAATTCCGCTGCCGGCAACCGGCGCTACGAGCGGGCCCAAATTGCCGACGAGCAAGAGCAAAGAGAAAAATCTCGTGAGCTCGTGACCGCTATAGAGATCGCGCGCGATCGCGCGGGAAATCACGATGCCCGCCGAAGCCGCAAACCCTTGAATGAACCGGAAAGCGATCAAGAGTCCGATATTGGGCGCGAACGCGCAAGCCAACGAGGCGATGGCGTAGACCGACATGGAGATGAGCAGCGGGTTGCGTCTGCCGTGGACGTCGCTAAGCGAGCCCATAACGAGTTGGCCTATGCCGAGTCCAAGCAAACATGCGGTCAAGCTAAGCTGGACAAGAGATGCCGTCGTTCCGAATTGTTCCACGATCTCCGGGAAGGCCGGCAAATACATATCGATGGTAAAAGGCCCTAGCGTAGAAAATAAGCCGAGAAGCAAAACCAGCCCAAACACTTTCTGGTTCTTCTTAGCGGGTGAAGCAGAAGCAGAGGTCTTAGCAGTCGTAGTAGTCGTATTCAAGAGAATCCCCTATATTCGATGTATTTTGATTCACATCATTATAACATTCGCTATGGAATCAACAAGGGGTATCTCTACATGACCGTAGACAACGAAACAAGGACGGGACTTGCGAAAGCCGAGGCTTGCTCTCCTTTCGGATTGCGAATGCGGAAAAGATAAGGGTCTCCGGTCTCCGACTTCCAAACGATATAGTCGCTTATCCCTTCGTCGCTTGCGGCTTGAAGATACAGCTCGGCATAGCCAAGCGGGTGCTCGACAAGTTCGCCGCTATGATCGAAGACGGTACCGAACTTCTTCAAGCTTTCCTCGCCCTCTTTGCTTAATGCGGTTAAATCGTAGTCCATCGGCAGTCGTTCCATATCCACGAAGTATTCGGGATTCTCGGTCAGCTCTAAACGGCCCGAGGAAGACTCGAAAGTAAAACCCTCGAATACATAAAAGGAGAATCCCTCGCCGTGATGGAGAGTGGCCGTTCGGGGCTTATAGCCCTCCTCCGTCATGAGTTCAAAGCTCTCCGTTTGCGGACGCTCGGGAACGAGCGATTCCTCGGGAGAGGAAGAAGGCTCGGCACTCGGCGCTGCGGTCGAGGTGCTGCCGGCACCCGGAGACGAAGTGACAGTCGCCCCTTCCTGTGACTGCATGGGGACGGTAGAAGTAGCCGATGGCTTATTCCCGTCGGTACAAGCAACGAGCGTTAGGGCAAATGCCAGGACCGGAATGATCTTGAAGCCGGTATTTGAACGCATCATAACATTCCCCCCTTGATAAGTGTTATTTAATTCATTAACCCGCTATTCAGGAACATACGCAATTGGAAAATAGACAAATGAAAAACGCCCTCTTCATGGCTATTCCGGCCACGGAAAGGGCGTTCTTCATATCCGTACTTGCAGCGTTATTTTACCCCTCCGACAAATCGGCCTGCAGTTCGCTCGCCACTTCGATCATTTTGGGAACGACCGCTTCGTTCGAAACCGCGACGTATAGATCCCCATCATAATGCCGGAAAGGAATGACCGCATCTTCGTGGCTCCACAAGAAGAAATCCCCGTCGATGGTCATCGTGCTTGAATTGCCGGTTACGGTATAGGAGGTCGAATACGCGAAATCCGGTTTGGTTTCGAAGTATCGCTTGCACTCCTCTAAGGAGATAATGGGCTCCGGATTGTTTTCTTGAAAGGATCTTGTTATTCGATAACGTTGACTCATGGCCATACCTCCAACAACGATTCGGTGTCATCCTCTATTGTGACGAAGGAGAGATCGAGTTGCAAGGTCTGCTGGCAGGATTCTCGAATTCCGCTCTTTTTAAGCGACAAGGCTGATCAAATTGCCGTCGGGGTCTTTTACGATCGCGAAGCGTTCGCCCCAAGGCATATTCCGCGGCTCTCTGTGCCCGATATAGCCGTGGTCCGTCATTTGACGGTACAAATCGTCCAGCGCTTCGCGACTGTCGAATTGGAAAGCGATCTCCATCCGATACCCGGCAGGTTCAACCCAACCGTCAAACATGACTTGCGCCGATTCCCATGTGCCGAAAGACAAGCGAAGTCCATTGTGTTCCACGTCTACGTGATGTTCTTGGTTGGCGCTTTCCGGTATCTCCAATCCCAGCATTCGGTAGAAATCCAAAGCCCTTTGCATCTGTTCCACGAATATGGAGACTCTCTTCAACTTAACCGTCATGCATGGCAACTCCAATCGATAGGTTTTATTTTACACCTCCATTGTATCGATCGGTTCGACTGCCCTATAGGAAAAAACGGACATCTTCATCCCTTTCCGGTCAGACGTTTAAGAGGTACCCCGTAGTAACGCGCAAAGGAATTGGCAAAATGCGACTGATCGTAGTAACCATACTTCAGCGCAAGATCCGACAGGCTGGAATGGCCTCCCCTGCTATATTCCTGCAGAATGCTTTGAAACCGGACGATTCCCAGCATCTCCTTCGGGCTCAATCCAAGCTCCTTGTCAAACGCTCTTCGCAGGTGCCTTTCGCTGAAATGTACCTTATCCGCCAAGCTCCCGACGGAAAGGCTCCCTTTGCTGTCATAAATATGCATCAAGCTTTCGTACACCAGAGACGGAGTAGATTCATCGCCGCGAGTCAACATTCGGATTATTTTTCGTTCGACCACTTCGATGATATCCGAGTTTGATTGTGCAGCCTGGATTTCTTCGACCCAATGGAGCCCTTCGAGACCCCAAATCTCTTCCAGATAGACGCGATGTTCCCTAAACGCCGAGAGGGGGAATCGGAATAGAGCCCGGACGGATTCCGAATAAATCCGAATGCCGAACAACGAACGAGCTTGCGAGAACTCCAACACTTCGGATCGTGTCGCCAGCCCTACGATATAGGCGGCCTTCCGGCTTGACGGAGAAAGAAGATCCACAACGATATCGACGCAGCCATCCGGTATGATCCGGTGCAATTGATTCTCCGGAACCGGTCGATAATCCATCGTCCAGAAGGCGGCAATATGCGATTCCAAACTTCGACTCGGCGTATATTCGCGGCAATGGTACCAAGGGCGAGTCAATTCCGGCTCCAATGCGGGAGAATGAATAGGGCGATAAGGATGAGTCATCATGATCTCCCCTTTTCTGTTAATCGTAAACCCGGCTTCTTCGGAATGTCACAAGAACAACCGATCCAGGCCGATTGCGCTTATGAGCATTCCCTGATATGCCGATGCGTCGTTGAGAACCGGATGAAATCCTCTCTATGGTTTTACCCCCGCGATTTTAGCAAACGGCAATTATGCAACGCCCGCAAGTTGCAAAGGGGCGATATCGGCGGGATGATCGAACCCCTCCCGGTTTTTTAAACAAAAACTCCGCGCAGAGCGCAGAGCTTTAGGCTAATCGTCCAATCCCTTGCCGTTAAGGATATGCGGGATATATTTTTCGATTCGCGCCTCTCTCGTTTTGGCCTGCTTGGCCCCGGAAAAATGCAGGAGGTACGCTCTTTGCCGCCCGGGAGTCAAGGCTTCGAAAGACGACTTTAATTCCGGGATCTCATCGAACTTGTTTTGCAGCTCTTCCGGTATGGCGTATTCCGTATTCTTTTTAAATTCGATTTGCAGACCGGCTTTCTCGACTGCAATGGCTTCATCGATATAGGTTTTTAAGATTAGCTGCAACTCGTCGATTTGTTGAACGCTCGTGAACCGAATCTGGCGCGCCGCCTGCACGTTCTCCGTTTGTTGGATGAGGATCCCGTGGGGGTCCTTTAACAAAGCGCCTTTATGGAACAGAAGCGCGCAGTAGTCTTTGAAACCGTGGATCAAAACGATGTTCTTATCGTCAAAAGTATAGCAAGGATGCATCCACTTAAAATCCTCGGTCAGCCCGCAGTCAAGAACGATTTCTCTTAGCAGCTCGAATTCTGCCTTCCACTGCTTGAGTTTGTTGAAATAGGGATCGATCTTAGGGTTCCTTTCGCCTTTAGCCATGCAAAGCACGCTCCTCCGCTAATGGACAAACCACTACTCGTCTCCCATTATAAACGACTTGCCCCATCATGGAATCGTTAATTTTCTTTGGCATATAAATACGTCAAAATATCGCGATTCCTTGGATTCAAAAACTGTTTCTCAAGGACCATTCCCAGCTTCAGCGCTACGTTTCTTGAAGCTACGTGATTAGCGGGCATATTGGCGCAGATGCGTGTCAACCGCAAGGTTTCGAAGCCATACCTCATCAAAGCGTATGCCGCCTCATATCCAAAACCGTGACCCCAGTAATTGGAATGGACGATATAGCCTAAGTCGTTCTCGATATCCCCATTCATCTCAATACGCAGCAATCCCGCATCTCCGATCAACTCTCCGGAATCCTTAAGCTCGACCGCAAACCGGCCAAATCCGCTTGGGTAAAGCTCCAAGCCTCGATGGACAAGCCATTCCTTGCTTTGACCGAAATCGAAAGGCGACGGCCAGAAGCTCATCGTTTCTTGGTCGGACAATATTCGATGCAAATGGGTCAGGTCTTCCTTCTGATACTCCCTGATTCGCAGCCTGTTCGTTTCTAACCGGATCAACAGTTGTCACCCCTCTTTTGCCTTATAGACGAATTGACCTTCCACCATAGTCCAGACGACATTGAATTGCTCATCGAGCAAAACCAGGTCCGCGTCCGCCCCTCTCTCGATCCGCCCCTTGTCGGAGAGTCCAAGAATTTCGGCGGGCGTTCTCGACGCCATCGCGACGGCTTCGGGTAAAGGAATTCCCAATTGGACCGTGTTTCTCAGCGCCTCGTTCATGGTGACCGTACTAGAAGCCAGGGTGCCATCCTGCAGACGGGCAACCCCGTTAACCACTTGCGTATCATGCCCTCCGAATTGGTATCGACCGTCTCCCAAGCCCATGGCTTGCAACGCATCGGTAATCAGGACGACGCCATCCGGGCCTTTGATGCGATGCATCAGTCTAACGATAGCAGGATGAAGATGTACGCCATCGACAATGGCTTGCAGGCTAACCTTCTCTTCTTCGAAAGCGGCTGCGATGAGACCCGGGTCGCGATGATGAATCGGCCGCATGCCGTTAAAACAATGGGTAATATGGCTGGCGCCGTGCTCAAAGGCAAGCTTCGCTTCCTCATAAGTCGCATCGGAGTGGGCAATCGCGACGATGATTCCTTTCTCGGTCAAATAATCGATCGATTCCATCGCGCCGGGAAGCTCCGGAGCCAGAGAAATCATCTTCAACCGATCCCCTGCGCAAGAGAGAATCTTCTGCAGCTCATTCATGTCCGGGTGACGCAGATAACGTTCATTTTGCATCCCTTTACGCTTGGGATTTAGGTATGGGCCTTCTATATGAATCCCCGCGATTCGGGCTCCGGCTTCTCGACCCGATACCCGTGCGACATTTTGAATCATCTCGATTAGCTGCTCGATCGTTGAGCTGACGGAAGTGGCCAGAAAGGAGGTGCATCCGGTCTCGGCGCAGGCGAGCGATACTTCCTCAATGCTCCGGGTAGTGCCGTCCATCATGTCGTAACCGCGGGCTCCATGGATGTGGACATCGATCATGCCGGGTATCAGCAAATTCCCCCTTCCGTCTATCTGTCCAAGATGGGAGATGGAACCTGCTGCTTTATCCTCTCGCATAACCTCGACGATTTTACTTCCTTCAACGACAACTGCGGCATGCTCCAGTATTTCGTTCCGCAAGGCAACGCGAACATTCGAAATCTGCAGTGAAGTCATTTTTAGCCTCCTGCGTGCGTAAAGATATTGGTTCTTATATCGACAAGAAAGGGCCATCCCAAAATGGGATGGCTCTCTTGCATAAGGTCGATTACCCTATCTCATTGCGAATCGGAGCGGTCCAACAAACGTCCCTTTACGAGCAAATAATTTACATCCTCGCCGATCGCCCCGTTTTGAATGCTCTCCGTGATGGTGCCGTCCTTCTTGACGGCCGGCCGTTCCCGCTTCGGATTCGGGAATTGCGCGGCGGAGTCGGTGAGAAGGTACGCCGCGACATCCGCATCCCCTTTGGGGATGTCGGCGCCCGTTATGTTCTTGGCTTTGATAGTAAAGCTTTCTTTGGCAGCGTCGAAGGTATAGGAGATTGGCGCGAACGCATTGTTGCTCGCGATCGTGCCGGGAGGAGCGATCATGGCTCCTGTCTCAGCGTCCTCCAACGTATACTTGATCATATCCGTTTGCATGAGGTTGTCGCCCGTCATCGCGTAGATCTTGGTCTGCGGATCGACGCTGCTCTTGATGCCCAGATGCTTGGCCAGCACGCTGACCGGGATGAAAATCGCGTTCTTCTCTAGTACCGGAGTCGTATCCATCTCCGTGGCGCTGCCGTCGACGATAACCGTCTTGGACCCGAGAGTGAACTCGACCGTCTTGCCGCCCATGCCGATCTTCGCTTTTTTGCTCTTCGCGTCGTAGCTTACCTCGGCTCCGAGCAGTTCGCTGATCGAGCGCAGCGGGATCATGATCCGCGACTGTTTGTCGACGTACGGAGCCTTCGGCGCCGTGTAGAGCACGTAGTAATCGTTGATCTTCAGCAAGACCGGATTCGTTTTTACCGCTGCCTGAGCCGGTTGCGAACCGACGCCCGATAGGCTTCCTACGGCAAGCAAAGAGGCAAGTCCGAGGGTTAATAACTTGTTTCTCGCTTTCACAACGTTGTCCTCCCATAGTTAGAAATCAGTTTCAAAAAAATAAATCGTGGGAACTTCTCCTATTGTCGGGTTAACCGCGTTCGAAGATCAACGGACTATGAGTATCATTCCTTGCCAGTTAACGATTCCGGCCACGTAACGTTAGTCTCGTCATAGCTTTGGTTTTGCTCCTGAATATGGGTCTCCCGATCGTACGGCGAGCCGGCGAAAAAAAAGTTGAAATCTTCACCTTTCATCACGGTAGAGGCATATTCAAGGTTCGCGAAGCTCGTATTCTCGTTTCTTGAAACGTGCGAATGCGCGTCGAAGGAATACAGGCCGAGGCTCTTCGTGTCGACAAGCTTCTTTAAGCGGAATTCCAAGAGGACATCCTGCCTTTCCATTCGCACCGTGTCCTTTATAGGAACATAGAGATTGCCCTTATAGATCTCGACTCCATATTCGCCCGGCAACAAATCAAATTCATGTTGGCCATTGCAGTAGACCGTAATCCGTTCGCCGAATGTGGAAGCATCGCTGGGGATTAAGTCGATTTTACAAAAAACCGTCTCTTTCGCTTCATCTCGGACTATTATATTTAATCTCATTAATAATCCCCCAATCGCCATTAAAAGCCTTTGGTCGATTATAACTCCGACGAACGCGCCCTTACCATTTTAATATCCATTTAAAGGTATAGCTTTCTTGCCTAAATTCGTTTGCTCGAATGATAAAAAGAAACATTTTAGATATAAAAAAAAAGACGCTATCCCACATCCAAGGGATGTAAGATAGCCTATTTTCCTAGCGTGTATCCGATTGAGAACGAAGCTGTTCCGTAAGGCGCCCGTTCACCCGAAGTAAGCCGGATTCTTCTTCAATAACGACGCCGTATTCGGTCTCCGCCGCTGACGCGGTAACGAGTCCGTTGCGAACGTCCTCCAGCACGCGCTCCGGATCGCGCGCATACGGATGGCCCCATCCGCCGCCGCCCGCCCGGTGGAACGTGATGATGCCTCCCGGTTCCATCCCGACGTGGAACGCAGTCTCTCTCACCTCGAGAGGCTCCGTCCTGCGATCGTCCAGGATCACAAGATTCGACGGGGCGTCGCCTCCGCCGGCGAGCCCGCGGGTCGTGTTGCGAACGCCGGCCATCATTACGCTCGTGTAGCTTTTCTCAAGGTGTTGAATCTTCACTTCCAGTCCGGGAGCTCCGCGATATTGACCCGGCCCCGTGAAGTCCGGCACATATTCGTGCTTCAGCACGCGGCTCGGATATTGAAGCTCGTTCATCTCGATAGAAGGCAGGATGACGCCTGTCATCACCGGCGGGTACAAGCCCCAGCCATCGGTTTGGAACGCGCCTCCGGCGCCGCCCGTGTATCCGTAGAAGTTCAGGTTTACCCACGGTCGACCATCGGCATAGGTGCCGTTGGAGTACGCCAGCGGCAGCTTGTGCGCGTTGACCCCGGCTCGCTCCGGCGCGCACTGCGAGATCGCCAGCAGAACGGCCTCCGCGATCTCCGCGCCGACGCAGGCGGTCGCATGCCCGCATGGGGCCGGAAGACGCGGATTAACGACCGTGCCGAGCGGCGCCGTAACCTTCACGGGATTCATGTACCCTTCGTTAATCGGAATGCTCTCGTCGCAGCAGGTAGACACGGCAACGAATGCGAACGACGTCGTATTGGACAACGGGCTGTTAATGAAGCCCGCCGCCTGGGGCGAAGAACCGGTAAAGTCGATCTCCAGATCGCTTCCCTTTACCGTTACCGTAGCTCGAACCTTAATGTCCCGATTTCCTTGAAAATCGTGATCCGCGTACGTCTCCGCCGTATAAACGCCGTCCGGCCAGCTGGAGATCTCCTCGCGGACTCGGGTTTCCGTATAACGAATGCGCTGATCGATCGCCTGCACGACGGAAGGGGCTCCGTACCGCTCCAACAATTGATCGATGCGTTCGGCCGCCATTTTGCAAGCACCGATCATGGCGTCGAGGTCTCCTTCGAGCCAATGCTTTAGGCGGTTGTTGCCCAGGATCATCTCGAACACGTCCAGCCGCTTCTCGCCGCGTTCATAAAGCTTCAGCGGCGGAATACGCAGCCCGTCGTGCCAGATATCGCGTGATCGAGGATTGTAGCCTCCGGCCACGGGACCGCCGTTATCCCCCATATGGCTTCGCACTGAAGGCAGAAGAATCGGACGCCGGCCGTGGAAGACCGGCATGACAATCGTCCAGTCCAGACTGTGAGAGCCGCCGTGGTACGGATCGTTCACCAGCAGAATGTCTCCCGGATGAAGATCGTTCTTGAATGTCTCCATCAGTTGGTCGACGGCGCTCACGATCGCGTACAGATGCAAGGTGCAGCCGGGCGCCTGCGCGACCAGCCGCGACGAACCTTCCGAGAAATCGAAGATGCCGGTCGTAAAGTCGTGCGCTTCGTTAAAGATCGGCGATCGGGCGGTTCGGGTCACGGCAGCGCTCATCTCTTCCGCAACGGAATCGAGCGTGCCGCCCACGACCTGCGACAGGATCCATTCGTTCATCTTTCTCGTCACCGCGCTTCCCCCTCTCGCTCTTTCTTAGATATTCCAGAGCCGTAAGTGTATTGGATAACCGTGCCGCGCAGGACCGACAGCCCCGCGACAGTCCCTTGCCACCGGCGTCCGTCCCGTTCGGCCGATATCATCTCTCCGGCGCGCTCCGCCCCTTCCGGAGCAAACAACGTGGCCTCCCACTCGCCGTTCAAGACTTCGATCCGTACTTGCATGGTTCCGCCGTCCTCGGCAAGCTCGCGTCCGGTCATGCGAAGACCGTCCCTTCGCTCCAACTCCTCCGCGGACACCAGCCTGCGTCCTCCCAGCAGCGAGGGCGGTCCGCTGACGCCTTCGGCCGAAGAGAAGCCCGGCTCCAGAAACAGAATAGACGTCTGCTCGCGCGAACCGAGCGGCGAGTAAAGGACAGTGAGCGGTGCCATTCCGCCAACCGCTGCGAACTTCTCTTGTTGGCCGGCACCCTCGTTAAGCGCGCTTGTCACGGCTGCGGCCACCGCTTGGCCCGACGTTTCGAATCCGAGAGACGTCGCGGCGGGGAATTCCGGATTGACGATGCTTCCGGCAGGCATCTCGAAGGAGAACGCGTCCAACAGGCCGTCGTTAATAGGCAGTTCGTTCAACGGATCGGCCATCAGGGCAATGACCGCGCAGGCTTTGACCGTTTCCGGACTGCTGTTGAACGGAGCTTCGACCTGAGCCGAACTACCCGCGAAATCGAAGAATAGTCGAGCATCCTGACGGTGCAGGCGAACCCGGACCGCGATCTCTTCCGCTCCCGCTTTCACTGCCGATTGCCCGTCGACCGTCAATTCGGATAGAGTATGGCCGAATGGGATCGCTTCAGCCGTCTGCGCCGCAGTGTGTGCGATCATTCCCTCCACCGCTTCGGCAACGCGCGAGATTCCGTACGAATTAACGATCGCGCGCAAGCTCGACTGCGCTTGCCGAAGACTGGCTAACATCGCGTCCAGATCGGAAGACAGAATATCCGGCGTACGGCTGTTCGCAAGGAGGAAGCGAAGAACGTCGCGCCGCAGCTTGCCTCCCGTATACAACTTGGTCGGCGTAATGCGCATGCTCTCCTGCCAGGTCTCGAACGCCACCGGATGATAACCGCCCGGATACTCTCCGGCCAGGTCGGTCATCTGGGCGCGAATCGCGGGCGTAAACGCCAGTTCGCCGTCGATGAAGAAGGGCAGCACCATCGTCAGCATTTGCCCCTTCGTTCCGCCGCCGAATACGTCTCCCGATATGAGCACGTCTCCTTCCTCGATATCGAAGGCGAAGCGATCGAAGATCGCCTGCGAGCTCGATCGAAGCGCGAAGAGATGCTCGGCCTGTCCTTGAACCTGATGGGCCAGCCCGCCGGTCGGAGTGAGCGTGCCAACCGCGTATGCCCTCGCTTCGGCAAGGACCGAAGAGCGGGAGATCCGCTGGAGCTGCTCGCCGGCGTGTCGGTTGGCTGCGGCGATTTTGCTATAGATGATTTGATCTTCGATGCGGTTGCGGGAAGGCATCAGACGGCCTCCCTTCCTTGTCGCACTTCGATGATGCAGTTGCCGTTCGCGTCGATCAGCGCCTCGTGGCCGGGATATACGACGATCGTTGTCCCCCACTGCTCGATGATCGCGGGACCGACAATCAGATTGCCCGGCACCAGCTTCGCCCCATCGTAGATGCTGGTCTCGTCCGGCACCGGGCCGAAGTAAGCCTGACGTTTCGAGACGAGAGCCGCGGACGGATCCTCCTCCCCGAACGGCGCCTCCTGCAGATGAATGCGGTCCCGTACACCGACGAGGTCGAGACGCAGGTTCAAAATCTCGATCTCCTGCTTCGTGTCCTTGTGGGCGTACAATCTCTCGTGCAGATCATGGAACGCCGCGATGGTCGCTTCCATATTCAGATCCGTTATTTTACGCGTGCGGGTTCGAATCGGGACGGTCACTTCATGCACTTCTCCCGCGTAGCGCATGTCGACGAATTTGCGGACCTCCATGTTCAGCTTCAGACGGCCGCCATCGCCGAGCTTCTCCCGGGCCGACTGCTCCATCCGGTCGAACAGGCTGTTGATCTCGTCCAGCTTAAGATTGGCCGAGCTTCCGTAGAATGTGCGCAGCTCCGTCACCTTCAGATTCGCGGCGACATCGCCTAACGCGCACAGCACCGGCGCGAAACCGGGCACGATGACGGTGTCGATTCCCAGATCCTCGGCCTGTCTCCCCGCATGGAGCGCGCCGGCGCCGCCCGCGGCGAGAAGGGCGAAACGTCTAGGATCGTAGCCGCGCTGCGTCGTCACGAACCTTATCGCGTTCGACATATTGTTGTTTACGATCTCGGAGATGGCAAGCGCCGCCTCGATGACGGAGATGCCGAGCGGTTCCGCGATGGCTCGCCGAACAGCCTGTTCGGACAGACTGCGATCCAGCTTCATCTCTCCGCCGAGGAAGTGATCGGGGTTAATGTAGCCGAGCACGACGTTGGCGTCGGTCACGGTCGGTTCCGTTCCACCCCTTCCGTAGCAGGCGGGGCCCGGCGTGGAGCCGGCACTGCGAGGGCCTACCTGCAGCAGACCTCCGCTGTCGATCCAAGCGATGCTTCCGCCGCCGGCACCTACCGTATGGATATCGAGCATCGGCAAGGCCACCCGGTACCGGCTGATCCAGCTCTCCGTCGTCAGCGTCGGCTGCAGCTGTTCGATGACGGATACGTCATAGCTCGTCCCGCCCATATCGACCGTGATGAGATCCTTGTAACCGATCCGTTCGCCGATGAATGCCGCAGCCGTGACGCCGCCCGCCGGTCCCGACAGCAAACAGCTGGCCGCGAGCTGGCCGCTCTGCACGATGTTCTGCACGCCTCCGCTCGATTGCATGACGAACAGCTCCCCGGCGAAGCGCTGCTCCCGAAGCCGCGATTCCAGCCTCTCCAAGTAATGCTTCATGGCAGGAGCCGTGTATGCGTTCACGATCGTCGTGCTGACCCGTTCGAACTCCCGAATCTGCGGGAGCACTTCGCAGGACAGCGACACGAACATCTGGGGCGCTTCCTCTCCGATTATCTCCTTCACGCGCTGCTCATGCGCCGGATTCAAGAAGCTGAACAGAAAGCAGACGGCGACCGCTTCCACCTGCTCCGCTTGGAAAAAGCGGACCGCATCCCGGACCGCATTCTCGTCAAGAGGCGTAACCGTCTCCCCTTGCGAGCCGAGCCGTTCGGGCACTCCAATGCGCAATCGCCTCGGTACGATCGGATAAGGAGCCGGCAGACGGGGAGAAAACACGCTTTCCTTGTACCCTCGGCGGAATTCGATCTCGTCCCGGAATCCCTCCGTCGTGATCAAGCCGACCTTAGCTCCGTTATACTCGAGAATGGTATTGGTAGCGACCGTCGTGCCATGAACCAGCAGCGTGCAGCGCTCAAGAAGCTGCGTCGTGCCGACATTTAACAGGCCGGCCATTTTCTCGATCCCCTGAATGACTCCATCCGAAGGATCGGGCGTTGAAGGCGTTTTGGTTGCCGTCAGAGCTCCGTTCGAGTCGAGCGCGGTCAAATCCGTAAAGGTCCCGCCCACGTCGATGCCTAGCATCCAGTTGTTCGTTTCCGTTGTCATGGTTGAAACCTCCCAAAGCTTATTTCACGTTAGAAGCCCGTAGAATCCTCCGTCGACTGTCCCCATTCGTACGGAACCCGCAACAGCTTTAGTACTCCGGTGAGCAGCGGATATATCGCAAGTCCAAGCAAGGTGGAGTTGATCGGGCTGATGCCCCAAGAAATATGCGAAGCGATCACGCCGGCGGCGATAACGGCAACGATAGCAGCCAGATTAATGAGGCTGTAAGTGGTTCCCTCCCCGAAACGGTACGAATGGCGCCGGACTATCCAGTGATCCGCTATCATGACGCCGGCGATCGGCGGAACATAGACGCCAAGGAAGTTTAAGAAGGGGACAAAATGATCCTGATAACCCGTCAGCGCGATCAGGATGCCAAGCGCACCCATGATCAGAACGAGCACGAACTTCGGCAGCTTCACGACATTCCGCAGGCCTAGCGCGCCGGTATACAGGTTATTGTCATTGTTGGACCACTGCGCGAAGACGAGGATCAGGAAAGCGAAGAATCCCATGCCCAGCTTCGCCATTACGGCAGGAATATTAGGCGTGGAGCCGAGCTCCGGCAGCTGGGCGGCGAACGTCATGGCCGCGCCCGCGATGACCGAGAAGATCCCGCCGATAAAGTAACCCGATGCGGCTCCGAGCCCGCCGGCAAGGGGTGTACGACCATAGCGCGACACGTCCGGGAATACCACGGCTCCCAGAGCCGCGTTGCCAACGACAAGCGTGATGCCGGCAAACAGGCTAAGCGATGTACCCGTGGGCTGCATCGAGAACAAATTGCCGAGGCCGCCGGATTCATCCGCGGCAACGACGATTCCCCAGATGGACAACAGGACGACGAGCGGAACGGCTATGAAGCTTAAGTACGTAATCCCCTTGTAGCCGATGAACGCGGTAGAAATCATCAGTATGCCGCCCCATACGATGGCTGCGTTGGGATCGGAGAACCAATGGCCGGGGAACATCTGCTCGATGGTAGATCCGAAGAACGCTACCTGCCAGCCGAACCAGCCGATCCCCATCGTCAAGGAAAGCAGGATGCCGAAGAGTCCGGATCCAACGCGACCGAACGCTTGGCGGGCAAGCACCGCGGTGGCAACCCCGTGTTTAGCGCCCATCCACCCTTGGAAAAAGCCGTAAACGGCCAAAATCAGCATGCCGATCAAACCGGCTGCGATCGCTTTCCCGAACGACATGCCCGCTGCGAGCGAACCGCCGACGAAGATCGTGGACAGGGAAATGATCCAGCCGCAGCTGGTGAAGGCTACATTGAGCAAGCTTTTGCGGTGGGCCTGCGGCACCGGCTGAATGGCGTAATCCTCGAGACTCGCGCGGCTGTCTCTGCCGGCAGTTGCGATGTTTTCTTGTACGGACATGGGTAACCCCCGCTTTACGTTTTAATGTTGTATTGAATCTCGCTACCGCGTTTCAAAGTGTTGCCAATCGTGCACAGACGGGAAGCGTGAAGCAGCAATCTTTCCTTTGCCTCTACCGACACGTCTCCTGGAAAATCGACCGAAACCTCCATATTTTCAACGCGAGGCGCCCCGACTTTGGCTTTATGGGGGTCGACTTCAACCTTCAGGCCGTCGCTCTCCTTCCCGGCCTCATCGAGAAGTTTGACCAGCGTCACCGCGACGCACAATCCGAGCGATTCGCACAAGATGTCCATCGGGGACTGGCTTGCGCCTTCCGGAGGGTGATAAGCGCCGTCGCTATTCACCGTAAATCCTCTGTTGCTCCAAGTGATTGAGATCATCATCAAGTTCCTTTCATGCTGCAGGATGGGAATAATCAAATGCCGAGCAGTCCGAAAAATTCGAAACGTGCCGTCTCTGCCGCCAACTGCTCAGCCGTTTTAGAGCGCAATGGGGATTCCGGGACAGTCGGACCGAACAACCACCTGGCAATGACGCCTTCAATAAGACTGACTAGCAGCGACGCTCGAATGTAGGAATCGATGCCTTGCGGCAACATGTTGAGCTCCATCGCCCGTTCAATGTTTCGCTGAAAGGCCTTTTCCATTTCGATTCTCGTCTCATGGACCTTGTGCCGGATGTTATCGTCCGTTCCCGTACCAACCAATAGCAGCTCCATAAGATAGCGGTTTTGACTGGCGAAGCGGAATAGCGACGCTAAGAGCGACTCCGAAGCGGTAACCATGTCCTGAACGGTGCCCGAGTGGCTTCTGTAGCCCTGTTCGATCACCTTCGCGATTTCTCTTTTTCCGTTATCGATGATTTCCAGCGCGATCGCTTCTTTGCTTTTGAAATGCCAATAGAACGTGCCTTGCGCGACTCCTGCCTGCTGGACGATGTCGGAAATCTTTGTGTTGTGATAGCCGTATTTCGCGAAACGTTCCAGTGCTATGCCGAGCAACTCGTTTCGTCGCTCCTCGCTCTTTTTCGAATTTGCTTCCTCGCGTGCGATCGTTCTTCACCTCCGGATTTCATAAAAACCGATCGACTAGTCAGTCAGTTTTGTTAAAAAATATCCTATAAGATAACTCGGTATTTTGTCAACGATTTTGGAGAATTTTGCAATGCTGTGGAGAGAATTGCTAATCAGCCTGGCATTCTATAACAGGCTGTCTTCCACATTAAAGTCCCCCCTATGTAGATTGTTTCGGCTTAAGAATGCCATGATCAACGCTATTACGAAAAATTCGGAGTGATTTTGCGGAACAGGCACAACCCCCTATCTAGCCAGCATACTGTAAAAAGCAGCCGGTAAGCGCGCTTTCTGACATTTTTTAAGATTGAAGGGGGATTCTTGCTTTTGGAAATTCCAATATCAGGCTTGGTTTATTGCTCGGACGATTCCGACGGACATCATTCTCATAAGCTTTACATTACATCGTGGGACGGAAGGCCCGTACATGTTCATGCATTCTCCGGCGTGACTTCATTCGATGTCGGACATTCCCATGAATATGCCGGAGTCACCGCTCCGGCTCCCAGCGGGGTGCCTCATGTTCATGAGTACCAGACGGAGACGACCTTTAATGACGGTCATACGCATTTCATTCGAGGCAGAACGGGCGATGCTATTCCTTTGCCCGGCGGCGGACATTATCATTTTTTTGAAGGTTATACCACCGTTAACGGCAGGCAGCCCCATGCGCACGCTTATCAAGGAAGAACCGGAAATGAATCGACGTAAATGCGGTTTAAGCAACGAAAAACTCGCCGATCGATGCTGCGGCGAGTTTTTTTCTAACCGGTTATAGCCATGCCCAAAGCTTTATGGTCCCAGAGTATATCTTCGACCACGGACACCTGATTATCTTCGCACGTTACGATGAGAATGACCTCTCCCCTTTTTCCCTTCTTAATTTGAAGTTGATGTTTATCTCGTTTGACCAGATACAGGATCCAACTCAGAGCGACCCCTATCGCAAATCCGATAAAAGCGCCGGCAATTCCCCAGATAATGGGCCCGCCTGGCCATACGAAGCCTTTGCTGGCGCCGATGGTAGAGAGTAAAAAGGCAAAAATCATCCCTTTATCTATAAACGACAGTCCATCCGCCCGATGGATATTATCGAGTAGTCTCGGTTCTTTTTTACGCAAATCAAGGGGAACGGCGTAAATATCCGATATTCCCTTCTCCTCAAGCTCCGAAATCGCTATTTCAAGGAGAGTCGAGAATTCGAACGTGGCCAAAATCTGCATGTTATTTGTCTCCAATAGCAATGAGATGACCGGCAGGCTGATATTTTTCCAAAAGGTATTTTTTTAGAACATCGTTAAACAAATTGTTATTTTCTACGGTATTCGTATAGGCATCATAAATCGTAAAAAAATAAAAGGAAGGGAAGTACAATAACCATTGCTTGTCTAAGAAAGACAAGGATATTCTCCAATCTCCTAAAATCAGGTAGTGCAAACCCAAGATCAGATTGGAATTCCACACGATTACGATTGTGCTTATCAAAATAAAGGTAGCCAACACAATTCGATGAAGATACAGTTGGCCTACGCTCGGGATTCCCAACGACCATACGACAGCGAGCCACGGTTTGCGTTTATCAAGATAATTAATCTCCAGCGCCCCAATGCTGAATTCGTTAAAACGCCCGTTTTCTCTTTGCGCGAGAACGTAAATTTTGTTCAAATCGACGGAGGTTCGATAACTATCATAGATCGCGAATATGTAAACGGGGATATAAAGCGACATGAATTTAGGATCCAACACGTCCCGGGCGGCTTGAAATTGACCGTTAAAGGTATGAACCATGGCTAAATTCAAGTGGATCTTCTGGTTGATAAACATCTCCCACAGAATAAGAGCATATCCGCGCAAGTACTTATTCAAGAGCAAATGACCGAAACCGGGAAAAGCCATTGACCAGCAAGCTATCGTTATTGGATTCCGCTTATGCAGCTGCGTTGTTCCCAAAATGCTGACGTGCGCTAAATAACGCCTGTTATGAAATCGATTCCTGAAATTGTCCATACGGCCTCCGGATATTCCCAATCTTAGGAATAGGGTATCCTTTCCCCCAAGGGGATATTCAGGAAGGAATGACAAAAGAGCCCTGCAAACAGGGCTCTTGTAAACGGAATCTTGAGTCGCGATATCAATGGCCGAACGGCTAAAGTTGCCTTACCTCAAGTATTTTCCCGTGATCGACAGCTCGGAATGGATGATCTGCGACGGCGTGCCCTCGAACACGACTTGGCCGCCTTTGCTGCCTCCGTCCGGCCCCATGTCGATGATCCAATCCGCTTGGCCGATCACTTCGAGGTTGTGTTCGATGACGATCACCGTATTGCCGGCGTCCACGAGTCGGTTCATGATGGCAAGGAGATGGCCGATATCGGACATGTGCAGGCCGGTCGTCGGCTCGTCCATCACGTAGATGCTGCCCTTCTTATGCAATTCGCTCGCCAGCTTGATGCGCTGGCATTCCCCGCCCGAGAGCGTGCTGAGCGGCTGGCCGAGGGTAATGTAATTGAGCCCCACGTCGCTCATTGCCTGGAGCTTGCGCACTACTTCTTTTAAGTTGAAAAAATCCAATGCCTGCTCCACCGTCATCTCCAGCACTTCCGCAATGGACTTGCCGTTCAGCTTGTACGCGAGCACCTCTTCTTTAAACCGTCTGCCTCCGCAAACCTCGCAAGGCAGCTTCACGCTCTCCAGGAACGAAAGGTCCATATAGACGACGCCCAGCCCTTGGCAGTTCTCGCATGCTCCCTTGGAATTGAAGCTGAACAAGCCTTGATTCACTTTGTTCTCGGTCGCGAATGCCTTCCGCACGTCGTCCATAATGCCCGTGTAGGTCGCGGGATTGGAGCGCGTCGACACGCTTACCGCCGATTGGTCGATGACGATCGCATCCGGATGCTGGCTGAGGAAGACTTCGTTGATCAGCGTGCTTTTGCCGGAACCGGCTACGCCGGTTATGACATTCAAGACTCCGGTCGGAATATCTACGCTCACATTCCGAAGGTTATGCAGATTAGCCTTCTTGATGGACAGCTTGCCCGAGGGCTGCCTGCAAGCATGCTTGAGCTGAAGCGGGCGCTTCATGTGGTTCCCCGTCAGCGTACCCGACTCCAATAGGCCTTGATAGCTGCCCTCATACACGATGTTGCCGCCTCGGCTGCCGGCGTGAGGACCGACGTCGACGATATGATCCGCCACCTTGATCACGTCGGGATCATGCTCGACGACGATCACGGTATTGCCCTTGTCCCGCAGCTTCAGCAGCAGCTCGTTCAACCGGTGCACGTCGCGAGGATGCAGACCGACGCTGGGCTCATCGAAGATGTAGGTGACATCCACCAGGCTCCCGCTCAGATGCTTCACCATCTTGACGCGCTGCGATTCGCCGCCGGACAACGTATCCGTCTCGCGGTCCAGAGTTAAGTAGTCGAGGCCGATGTCCACCAGATGCTGAAGCCTTTCGGTCAGCGACTTCAAGACCGGCGCGACGACAGGCGCATCAATCTCCCGAATGACGCGGATAAGCTGACCGACCTCCATGGAAGACATCTCCGCAATGTTGAGTCCATTGATCCTACAGTCAAGCGCGGCCCGGTTGAGCCTTGCGCCTCGGCAGCCGGAGCAGGTCCCCTCGGTGATAAACGGCGCCACGGTTCGCTGCGTTCGCTCGGACTTCGTCTTCAAATCTTGCTTGATGTATTTGTTGGTGAACTTCTCGATGACGCCTTCCACCGTAATATTCGTCGCTTTGCCGGCGAAATCCATCTTTACTTTCCTGGCCTTGGCGTACAGCAGCTGCTCCAGTTCCTCGTCCGAATAATCGCTCAGCTTCTTGTCGAGGTCAAAGTCCCCCGCCTGCACGATCATGTTCCATTCCCAGCCGTTCACCCCATAATCCGGCAGCAGAATGGCCCCGTCGTTCAGAGACTTCGACATGTCCAGCGCTTTGCTCATATCGACGGCCAAGCTGCGGCCGATTCCGTTGCATTCGGGACACATTCCTTGCGGGTCGTTGAACGAGAACAGGTTCACGGGACCGACATGGGGCTGACCTAACCGGGAGAATAGTAGACGAAGAATGGGAGAAATATCGGTAATCGTTCCCATCGTGGAATGGGAGCCTCCGCCCAGCCGCTTCTGATCCACGATGACGGCCATGCTCAGGTTCTCGATCGCGTCGGTATCCGGCTGGGGAACGTGAGGCAGGAACGTTCGAATGAACATGCTGAAGTTCTCGTTAAGCAATCTCGTGGATTCTGCGGCGATCGTATCGAAGACGATCGAAGACTTGCCCGATCCGGATACCCCGGTGAAGATCGTGATCTTGCGTTTAGGAATGCGCAAGGATACGTTCTTCAGATTGTTCTCTCTAGCGCCCTCGATTACGATGAACTCCTGGTTGGAACCGCTCATACAAAACTCCCTTCCGAATCTGTTCATTTATAGTTAGGGTGCATTGTCCGAAGTGCAGGAAAACCGGCTGCACCGATTGCAGCCGGTTAAAGGTAATTTCTATGGTTCAAGCTGTCAGGCGATCACTCTGCCAATAGCTTCTCCAGCTCCTGGTTCCAATTCGTCCAGCCATATTTGGCTCCGTTGAGCGCCGGAGTGCCGGAGATTCCGGTTTGCTCCAGATGAAGGTTAACCCTGCCGTCTCCTAGATCCTGCAGCGTCCAAGTGACTGTATGCTTCTCTCCGCCTGCCCAAGTATAGGACAACCGGGTCGGTTCCTCGACGATAAGCACTTCGCCTTGGATGATTCCATCCCAATATTCGGACGGCTGAGCCCGGAACGTAAACTGGTGCCCGACGATCGGCTTAAAATCGTTCTCCAACGTCCACTTGGCAAGCTTGCTGGAATCGGTTAACGCGGACCAAAGCTTCTCGATCGTAGTCTTGTATTCGAAATCCAAAGTTAACGTTAAGCTCATTCTTCATCCTCCTGCAAAAATAAGTTTAACCTCATTAAATTCGTCGTCCAGAAATGGGTATAGTAAGCAAGCCAATCCTGAACCTCTCTAAGCGGCATAGCGTTTAGCTTGTATCGCGTTTCTCTGCCTACTCTGCGGTCCACTACCAGTCCAGCTTCTTTAAGTACGGTCAGGTGCTTCGATACGGCTGTCCGCCCCATGTCGAAATGGACGGTTAACTCATGAAGCGGCACCTCTCCTGACTCTGCCAACAATCGAATGAGTTGACGCCTCGTCGGATCTGCGATCGCGTCAAACGGATCCCGTGTCGGTTTGTTCTCGCTCACAACACCCTCTCCTAAGGTTCTGTCGACTCTCTAACCGGACCTCTTATGGTAACGACTCGATTATAGGACACCGTTTGGTGTCGTGTCAACAGCTGCAATGGAATTATTCTCCCGTTAAGAAGCCTTATATCGACTCATCGTAACGCGTAAATCCCCTAGACGCAAGCCAAGCCGGACCTGGTCTAGGGGATTCGTTCATGGGTTTAACTAGAGTTCCTCACGCTCGGAATCGCTTCTAGCTTCCCTTCCCTTGGGGGAATCGAGATGAAGATCGCTGCGGCTGACTTCTTCATAGGCGGATTTGCGCAATACGCTGAGAGAGCCGTTCGTCTCATAGATGGCGTAGGCAACCTCGCTGACCGAGAAGACGTCCTTCTGCCGCAGCATCATTCGCAGCTCCTCTAACTCCATGCTGTTGCGCTTCATCGCGGCCAAATCGATCTCTCCGTCCACGATCAGCAGCTCGGGTCTGCCCTCCAGACGCCTGCGGAACGGCTTGCCGAACTCCATGACTTTCTCGAACGCATAGGACAGTGCCGTCCAGAACGCCAATGCGAAGAGGAGCTTCCAGAAGCTCGCCTGCTCGTCGTAGATCGTATTGCCGACCAGATCGCCAAGCACCAAGGAAGAAACAAAGTCGAACGGCGTCAGTTGGGCGATCTCCCTTTTGCCAAGAAGACGCGTCATTGCCCATAACCCCGCGAACGCAATCGCGAGCTTGGTCGCTATCTCGGCGTAATCCTGCATCGAAATCATCCCCTCTACGTCTTTCCCGTTACTTACCCGCGTCCGTCCGCGCTGATAGATGGATTTGAAATCGATAGATAGGATTAGAGGAGCGATTCGAAGTACGATTTCGCATCGAGTTCGGACGTCAGCCATTCTTCATCCTCGCGGAACAGACTCTTCTGCACGGCGATGATCCCGCTGCGTTTGGCCAATCGGTTCATCTGGTTCTGCATGAACCTGGAGTTGCACAGGACGATAACCTCCTCGCAATGGGGCAGGAACCAGCGTTGAAGCTCCTCCCATCTCTCCGTGATCTCATGCTGGAACACCAATGGCTGCCCTTTGGACATCATTCTGCGGTTATCGATCAGCAGCTTCACTTTGCCCAGTCTCAACGGCCGGCATGCCGCCTTCAACTCTGCGACGATGCCCTTGATCTCATCCACGCATAGAGCGCCGATCACCTGCCACATGATGAGATTCTGCTCCGAGTCGACGCGATAGTAGAAACGTTCCTTAAGCGGCCGTTCCAATTCCCTCTTCAGTTGCGCCGAGCTCAGGGAGAAGCGTTCGTGATCGAAGAAATAACTGATGTCGATATCCAGCGTATTGCAGAGCAGCTCGATATTCTTAAGAGAAATATTGCGTTCGCCCCGTTCTACTCCTCCGATGTACGTACGATCCAGACCGGAACGGGCGGCCAGCATGTCCTGGGACATTCCCGAACGCAGACGAAGTTCCCTTAGCCGCAGCCCGAAATCCTCTAAAATGTTCATTGCACAACATCCTTCTGCACGTTCTCTTCAACGGCTTCTATCGTAATGGGTTGCCCGAAGCAAAGTCGACGGACTATAAGTAGCATTTCATCTTCTATCGGCTCAAGCAAAATGATACTCATAGTCCGTCGACTTTACCATCCTTTCCCTATTAGCATAAAAGCGGTCGAAGCGTACGATCCGCAACTGTTGTATGGAAACGCGCTACGGCTCGAGAAAGGAGTATATGGAATGAGTACCCAATTGCAAACAACCGTCTCTCAAGGCCCCAAAGGTTCCCTGCTTGGCGGAAATCTGATGGCTTATCGGAAGGATCCTCTGGGATTCCTGACCGATCTGCAGAAGAATTACGGAGGGGTCGCCAAGATCCGGTTCGGCCCTCAAACGATGTATGTCATTTACGATCCGGAGCTGTTAAAGGAGCTGCTGATTACCAAACAGGAGCACTTTATTAAGCTTAAAGCCTTTCAAGAAGCGAGGCTCTTTGTCGGCGATGGCGTAGCGACGAGCACGGGAGAGAAGCACAAACGCGTTAGACGACTAATCCAGCCGCACTTTACCAAAGCGCATATCCAGGGTTATGCCAAACAGATGGCAGACATCGTAGAACGGGAATTGTACACATGGCAGCCTGGTAGCCGCCGGATGCTAACCGACGACATCTCGGATATCACATTCGCGATCATTGCCCGAACACTCTTCAGTTTAGAGGGCAAAGAACACTCGCGTTCCATTCGCGAGCCGTATGAACTCATTAACCGGATGTGCGCCGAACGGATGCGTTCGCTTGTATCCGTACCGCTGTTTATCTCCACTGCCAAGAATCGAGCTTATAAGTCCGCTCTCGCGGCACTTGACCATGCGGTTTACGACATCATTAACCAGCGTAAATCGAACCCTGAAACCGGTAAAGGCGATTTGCTGTCCGTGCTGATGGAGGCCCGGAACGATCGCGGCGAGGGCATGACGGATCGGGAGCTTCGCGATGAGCTTATGATCATGTTCATCGCCGGGCACGAAACGACGGCTAACGCTTTATCTTGGGCTTTCTCGTACATTATGCGGAACCCGGTGGTAGAACGGAAGCTTTATGAAGAGTGGGACCGAGTTTTGCAGGGGGCTCCGCCGACGGATACCACCTATATGCAGCTCACGTATACTCAGAATGTCATTTGGGAGTCGATGAGGTTGCGCGCCCCTACCTTCTTTACCGGACGTTCCGCTACCCAAGACGTGGAAATCGGTCCGATAAAGATCAAAAAAGGGCAATCCGTGCTGTTCAGTCCCTATGCCATTCACCAGAACCCGACGTATTTCCCGTCTCCAATGTCCTTTCGCCCGGAACGTTTCGAGAACGATTTGCTCAAGCGAATCCCGCAGTTCGCTTATATCCCCTTCGGCGCCGGACCTCGGGGATGTATCGGGAACCACTTTGCGATGTTGGAAATGGTCATCGCCCTGTGCATGATCGGTCAACGTTTTCGTCTGCGGCTTACCCCTGGGCATCCGCCGATCGAGATGGAGCCGCTCTTGACCTTGCGCCCGAAGAACGGGATTCAGGTCGTGGTAGAAGCGCGGAATTGAAGTTATTAAAGACAAGTTTAACATATAGGAGGAATAATCATGAGAAAATTACGCAGAACGCTGCAAACGGCAGCGATCGCCGCGGTTGCTTTTAACGGTATGGCTATGAGCGCATTGGCTTTTGGCGCCGATGCTGCGGCAGCAGCCTCTTTGCAAGTGAAAGAATTCCGGTATTTGGACAAGGAGATGGACCGGATCTCTCTGGAAAAAACGGGAGCTCCGGACGGAACGCGCGACGGCCATCTCCGTTTGCTGATCGATGCCGGCGAAGGAATGGAAATCAAATCCATCACCATGAAAGCGGCGGACGGACAGGGAACCGACACCGGACACGGAATTTGGGTGACTTGGAAGGAACCAAGCGACATCGGCAAGTATCTGCTCGCCGTCGAGCAGGACGGGAAGACGATCAACGATACGTTTAAGGAATCCCTCGGTCAGTTCAAGGGAGTCAATCAATTCGATCTATACGCCTCCGACAACAACAGCATGAAAGAAGGCGAATACTACTATCTCGAGATCGCGACGAGCGCGGGACTCGTCAAAACGGAAGTTACTCCCTTCTCGGATGCCGATACCTCGTACGCCCCGGTATTGATTCGCGAATTCAGCTGGGCCGATCTGAACCAGGACAAAATCGGCAGCGCCGCATTCGGCGAAGATGGCAACACGGACGGCCACTTCAAGCTGAAGCTGGCTTTCGCTCAGAAGACGAAAGTACTGGCCGTTATCCTTCGCCCGACCGATAAAGACGGCAAAGAAGCGTCGGGAGGCATCTGGCGCACCAACCGGGCCGGCGTTGGCTGGCTTCTTGGACTTGTGCAAGGGACTAAAGTCATTAACCCGGAGTTCAACAAAGACGAAACGGCGCCGGTCGGCTCCTTCCGGGGAACGGTCTCTCTGGATCTGTACGCCAACAATAACGGTTCGATAAAGAACGGCGAGAACTACGTCATTGAAGTCGAGACTCAGTTCGGAACCGTGAAGTCCACGCCCATCGAGTTCGGCAAAAAAGGTTCGATCTATACCGACTCTACCGTATTTCCGTTTAAAACGATATCCCTGAAACTGAATTCTAAAGAAGCTGCGGTGGACGAGAAGAACTTCAAGCTGGATGTTCCTCCCTTCTCTCTGGACGGCCGTACGATGGTACCGCTCCGCTTTATCAGCGAGGCATTCGGAGCAAAGGTTGAATGGGATAAGAAAAACAGTCGTATTACCATTGCTAAGGACAGCAGCAAAATCGAACTTGTGATCAATAAGAAACAAGCCGTCGTGGACGGCAAGACGGTTGCTCTCGATTCGCCCGCGATCGTTCGGAATAACGTCACATTAGTGCCTGTGCGCTTCGTCAGCGAGTCGCTCAAGATGACAGTATTCTTCGACGAAGGCGAGATTTACGTTACGGACGCCAAACAACAATAAGAAGCTAGCAAAGAAGGGATCCGCGAGTGTCGCGGATCCCTTCGGCTTTAGACAGTTTTTTACCAGCTTATAAAAAGGAATTTGGGCAATCACCTCTAGCGATACGGGGAATAACTTGACAATAACTTTCGCCAAGATGGAGGATCTGTCGTGTATTCCCATTATGATTATAAAACTGTCTGCAACGTCATCAATGTCGAGTTTCCGCCGCAGGATCAACACGGGCAGCCGGGAGTGGAAGCGCATATGGTTCCACGGCCCGTATCCGAGCTGCCGAACGAGGCCGGACCGGGCAAATTGCAGGGGAAAGTGGCGCTGATTACAGGCGGAGACAGCGGAATCGGACGCGCGGTGGCGTATTTATTCGCCCGGGAAGGCGCGGACATTTCGGTCGTTTATTTGAACGAGCACGTAGACGCAGAGGAAACGAAAAGGACGATCGAACGGTTAGGCAGACGATGTTTAACGATTTCCGGCGACATCGGGGAAGAACGCTTTTGCCAGCTTGCCGTGCACCGGACGATATCCGGGCTCGGACGAATCGATATTCTGATCAACAATGCCGGGGTGAGCTATTTCCAGCCGGATTTCGAACGAATTACGGCCGAGCAATTGGAACGGACTTTTCGTACGAATGTGTTCTCTCAATTTTATATGGTCAAGGCGGCTATCCCCTACTTAAAGCCGGGAAGCTCGATCATCAATACAAGTTCGATCAGCGCGGTCAAAGGATATCCGGGGTTGGCGGATTATTCGGCCAGCAAAGGAGCGGTTAGCGCCTTTACCCGATCGTTGGCCGTGTCTCTTATCGCTCGAGGCATACGGGTAAACGCCGTCGCCCCGGGACGGACGTGGACTCCCCTCATCCCGGCTTCGTTTCCGACGGAAATTTACATGTCGTACGGTTCATTCGAGAACTCCGGTCCCATGAGAAGAACGGCTCAGCCTTATGAACTCGCTCCGATCTATTTGTATTTGGCTTCGAACGATTCCAGCTTCGTCATCGGCCAGACCATGCATGTCGACGGCGGCGAATTTTACGGGTTATGATCCCAGTTCCCGTCCGACATAGAGCCCGCTGGCCGCGGCTTGGGAGAGGGAATGGGTCGTGCCGGAGCAATCGCCGATCACGAACAGCCCCGGCACTCGGGTTTCGAACCTTTCGTCGGTCTCGATTCCCGGCGAATAAAGCTTGCCGTCGATGGCGTAAAGGATCGTGTCATCGTCGATGGGCTCGCTTATCAACCTCTCCAGCGCATCGAGAAATTCAAGAGCGGCTCTTATGTATAGGTCCGGGACCTCTAGCCTCAGGCTCGCGAACTCGGCTTCCAGCGTCGGGATGACGGCGCCAGCGGAGGATCCCGAACCGGTATCCTCTCGGTATCCGCCGTAGCCCATTTCCCTACGCAGCTCCCCGAGTCTCTGAGCCGCGATTCGATCGCGCCCTCGGTTGATGCCTCCGACGACGTCATGCAGATAACGGTCGGCCTCTTCGAGCGTTCGGAAGAACGACGGCACGAACAGGGTGAAGTTCAGATTCGGCGTGCCCCCGTCCTCCCTCTCTCGATAGTTCTGCCCGTCCGGCATGGCGAGTCCCTCCTGCTGCTTGAGGACGACGCGTCCGCGCGGGTTCATGCAGTAAGTCGTGGCCGAATAATCGATGCCGGAGAAGCTCAGCTTCGTCTCGAACGAACGGCCGAGTATCGCCTTCAACTGGTCGCCGCGCATCTCGATCCGCAAGCCGAGATCGACCCGCGCTTCGCCGTAATCGATGCCCAGATCTTCGCACTGCCTGGACAGCCAGTCATTGCCGCTGCGACCGGTGGCGATAAGGATCTTGCCTGCCCGGATCGTCTCCCCTACCCGCAGCGTCAGCTCGAAGCCTCCGTCTGCGAGGCGACGAATATCCCGAGCCTCCGACCGGAACCTCCAGTCGAGTCGGTTCTCCATCTCCTCGTACATTCCGCGCAGGACCGTCCGGGACAGCTCTGTTCCCAGATGACGGGTTCTCGTCGCCAGTACGGTAAATCCCGCCTTCTCCGCTCTTGCGGCCATTTCCGGGTCGCGAGTATCGTAGAGCCCGACGCGGTCTCCGCCGTACGAGCACAGTACCGCATCCACTTCGTCCATCAGCTCCAGCGCCCGCCCGTATCCGACTTTACGCTCCAGATCTCCCCCGTAGTCGTTCGTATAGTTATATTTTCCCTCGGATAGACCCAGTCCTCCGAAGCCGACGTACTTATCGCATGCGTCGCAGCCGCATTCTTCGCCGCGATCGAGCGGACAAGAGCGATCCTCCAGCTTCTTGCCTTTGTCGATAACGACAACTTTGCGTCCTCGCCTCGCCAACTCGCGCGCCGCGAAGACGCCGGCGACTCCGGCGCCGATGATCGCGAATTCGTAATTCATGTCCTTCCCCCGTTCCGTCCCAATTCTCCAAGAATACCGGACGAGGGAAGGAAGCGCAAGACCTGTCATTCCACGCTTTTTAACGATTCGATCATATCGATTCGGGCAACTTTGCTCCGCAGCATCAAGTTAGACAGTACGGTCAGCAAGAAGGCAAGGAGAACGGACGCCGCCATAATGGTTATCGTTAATTGATCCGGGATTTGTTGATGGGTGCTCGACAGCGCCTGGACGATAAAAGTATAAACGTATCCGCTAATCGGCAAAGCGACAAGGACGGCAAACGCGGTCAGCACGATGTTTTCCAAGAAGATGAGCCTGTTTATCTTAGGTTTGGCATAGCCTAACACCTTCAGCGTAGCGAGCTCGCGATTCCTCTCGTAAATGTTGATGGAAGAGATCGTATGGATGGCGCCGAAGGACAGGATGACGGCGCAAACGATAAACATGATAAAGACGAAGCTGTTTTGCTTCAAGATATATTCAGCCGATTCCTTGAGGTCGTTCTTGTCCGCAATGGTATCCACGTTCCGATCTTGCTCGAAGAACTGTCGTGCCTGGTCAAGCTCTTCGGATCCGTCGGCTTCGACTAGCAGCGAGGTCGGGCTGTCCGCTACTCCCAAGCTTGCCAAATAGGCCGGGGTGATATAAAACGACGGATTCGAATACTGGGTCGAGATTTCCAGCACCTTCATCTGCACGAGTTTATCGTTAAGCTCCGGCGCGCTGAATCGAATTTGGATCGTATCCCCTTTGGCGATGCTATAATGGTCGGCGTAAGACTGAGGGACTACGACGCCATCGTTCTCCAACGAGAGTCGATTGGCTTTCTCGTCAAAGAAATGTATGAGGTTGTTTTCCTTTTCCGCGACGATCAAGGTGGCATTCTCTTGTTCGTCGCCTACTAGGATTTCGACGGGAAACTCGGATATCCAATGACTGTTCATTATCCCCGGCGGCAACTGCACCTTATCGGAAGAGGTCCCCGGCGCGTAATCCACTCTTAAGTCATAGGAATAAACCTCTTCCACTTGTCCCGCTACTTTTAACAAAGACGATTGCGTGCCGAACGCCGTGATCAACAACACGGTGCTGACCGCTACGCCGATTGCGCTCGCCAACGCCTTTTGCTTATTCAAAAAGATGTTCCTCAGGATCAACTTGTAGCTGTAAGGGATACGGCTCCATATCCCCGGCATTCTCTCGATGACCAGCTTTTTCATTTTCTTAGGAGGTTTGGGCCGCATCGCCTGGGCAGCTCGTTCTTTCAATACATTTCTGCCGCTGAGATAACAGGATAAGAGCCCGAACGCGCTGGATAAAAGAATGGGCGGAATGACGGAAAAATACGATAGGGAGAAATGAATGTCGGGCAGAGAGTTGGACCGCGAGCTCGACGTCGTTACGAATGGGATAAAGACGGAAGCGGCAATGACGCATCCGATGATGGAGCCCGCTACGGCTACCAGCACAGGGTATCCCATGTAATGAAGCATGATGCTCCTGTCTTTTACGCCCAATGCTTTCATGATCCCTACTTGATTTCGCTGGGAATCGATCATTCTGGACATGGTCAGGAAAAGAATAATCGCTTCGATGACAAAAAGAACGAACGGGATGACCTTGCTCATCAAGTTGTTGTTGGCTATCGTTTCGTTGATTTTCGAATAGGAGAACGACCGTTCCTTGCTGACCTGCTCTAAGTAAGGCAATTGTTTGGATTGCGCTTCGATAGCTTGGCCGAGCTTGTCGATGTCGTAGCCTTCCTTGGCGTCGATTATAATTTCATTATAAGCAAAGCCGCCCAAAATCTCGGGAATCGTCTCTTCGTCGATATATGCGAATCCGGAGGTTTTATGGTCTTGGGTATCGTTCTTTTTGACATGTTCGACGTTCTCGCCCAATCCGGTTATGGTCAACGTCAAATCTTGGCCATTCGCCGTTAATTGGATTCGATCGCCCACGCCGTACCGATGTTCTTCGGCATAATGGGAATCCAGCAACACCTCGTTCTTATGGGACGGAATCCCCCCCTCTATCACGGAAAGAGTGTTGATTTCATTGTTTGCGGGGATCGAATGAAGGGTCACAGTAGCTTTAGCATCATCGAATGTTTGCGTGGCGTCTACCGAGTAACGTCCTTCGATTTTATGGATGCCTTCAATCTTGCTCAATTCGGATACGTCCTCTTGGGATATCCGAGCGTAAGAGACGTTGAGGTCGCTTAGGTTATGTTCTTTGTAATAATCCTTCGTGTAAGAGCTAAGCGTGCTGCTATAGGTGACAAGCCCCGAATAAAAGAAGGCTCCTACCGCGACGACCAGCACCAAGGCGATAAATTGCCCTATCGATTGCTTGATATCCCTTACTAATTTAATCAGTAGTTTCATGCTCACCACTCGATCCCTTCGACGCTGCGTTTCACGTCATTCGTCGTAATGCTCTCGATCTTGCCGCTCTTCACCTTGATAACCTTATCGGCCATCGGAGCGATTGCGGAATTATGCGTGACCACGACGACGCACTTCCTCGTATCTTTGTTCAGATCTTGCAGAAGCTTTAAGACGGCTTTGCCCGTGACATAATCCAGAGCGCCGGTGGGTTCGTCGCAGAGAAGAAGCAGGGGATTCTTGGCGACGGCTCTCGCGATCGCGACTCGCTGATGCTCTCCTCCGGAGAGCTGGGAAGGGAAGTTGCGGAGACGATCCTTTAATCCGACTTTGCTTAAGGTGTCTTTCGCATCCAGATGGTTTTTGCATACTTCGGCGGCGAATTCGACATTCTCAAGAGCGTTTAAATTCGGAATCAAGTTATAAAACTGAAAGACAAAGCCCACTTTCTCGGCGCGATATTGCGTCAATTTTTTATCGCTAAGCTTCGTCAATTCTTGATTGCCGACGAAGACTTGACCGGAACTCGCCGCATCCATGCCGCCCAGGATATTCAGAATCGTGCTTTTGCCGGCGCCGCTTGCCCCTAGAATGACCACGAATTCTCCTTCCGATATGGTAAAATCGACTCCGTCGAGCGCCTTTATCGGCACTTCGCCTATCTGGTATTCCTTCGACACGTTTTTGAATTCGATCAACCTTTTCATGGAACTCATCTCCTTCATCATCCTCCGGTCTCCCGTCCTGAATATTCCATTTCTGTTTTCGGTTATCTACCCTGTTAATTATACAAATGTAAAGGATTGGCATCACCGCTCTGCGGACTTATCTTGAACTAGACGGAAGTCGGGCTTATTCCTCCTCCGTCAGACGTAAAAAAGCGCCTCGTTCGGCGCGCGGTTTGCTCTCCCAGAGGAGCAAAAATAACGTTATACTTCAGGTATACGCTTGTTGCGTTTATGTAATTTAAGGTTAGGGGCGTCAGAATTTGGAGTGGTTATTAGGTTTGGCCGGAAGCACGGCCATCGCGGGGTTGGCCTACGCCAGAAAGTCGTTATCCCTCTCGGGGTTTATGGCTGCGGTCTTGTTGGGGACGACGATGTATGCGCTCGGAAGCGCGGTTTGGTATGGCTCCCTCATCGCTTTTTTTGTATCGTCGACCTTGTGGTCCAAGTGGAAAAGGCAGGCCAAGAAACAAGCCGAGAGCGGGTACGAGAAATCCGGGAGGCGCGATGCCGGCCAAGTGCTCGCCAACGGCGGTCTGGGCCTTTTGTTATGCGCGGCCGATTGGGCTTGGCCTCATCCGCTATGGCTGTATGCTTTCTTAGGAGTCATGGCTTCGGTGACGGCCGACACTTGGGCGACGGAAATCGGAGGACTGAGCCGGAAGCCGCCTAGATCGATCAAGACGGGACGGCAAGTTGCGCCCGGTACGTCAGGCGGAGTCTCCGGCCTCGGTCTGGGAGCCTCGCTTGCCGGGGGACTGTTTATCGGCGCCGTAGCCGGGGCTTTGTCGCTTGCTGTATCCTTCGAATCGGAATTGACCGCGTCGCTAAGGTTGCTCGCTTACGTGGGGATAGCCGGGCTCGGAGGCCTCTTCGGATCGCTAGCCGATTCTTGGATCGGCGCGACCTGGCAGCATATGTACCGCTGCCAAGTCTGCGGCCGCGAGATCGAGCAGTCTCGGCACTGCGAGAAGCCCGCCGATCGTATTCGCGGGCGGGCGGGTTGGAACAACGATGCCGTCAATTTCGCAAGTTCGCTCCTCGGCGGCCTATTCGCTGTTTTATTGGCGCTGGTGTTCAGTCTGGGTTGAGGAGCTAGGCAACTCGCTCTTTAGTCGGTCCAACTGCAAGAAATGGTGTCGATAGTGCATTTCGACCAGCATAAACCACTCCTTGGCGTTTAGGGCCCCTAACCTGGGATGGAGGACCTTGTTGCGTTCAGACGCTTGAGTCAAAGCGGGCTCCATCCTTCGCATCCGCTCTGCGACTGCATGCAGCCCCTCTATCAACTGATCTCTGCTTTCGGGCTGCTTCGGCGTGTATTGCGGGGATGCCGGGACGCGAACCCGCACGGGCGGAAAACTTCCTTGATCGAATACCGCCTTCCCGCTCTCCGTTTTCTCCTCGTTCGCGCTCAAATTCTCCTCGCTTCCGGCCAAGCATAGGTCGGCATTGCGCAATTGCATCCCTTGCGCCGATTGAATCAAATGAACGTACATTTGCCCGATGGACCATTCCTCTGGATTCGTCTTATAAAGCAACTGCTCCCACTCAAGCTCCTCCAGTTCGCTTAAATAGGTTCTTACCGACACTTCAAACTCCCGCAGGGCTTCCGCAGTCCTTCTCATTCGTACCGCAACTCCTCTTCCTCATTAGGTTAATTCCACTATACAAAAACGCTACTGACAACAGCGTGTCAGTAGCGTTTTAACATTTTCTCGGCTTCCTCCCGAATCCGGCGGCGTAAAGACTCCGGCTCCAGAACCTCGACGTCTCCGCCCCAACCGAGTACGTAAGGCAGCAGCTCTTCCGGCTTTCGGACGAGAAAAGTAACCATAAGGACGTCTTCTCTCGTCTCCATCTCCTCCAGATAAAAGGGAACGGTCTCCTCGATTTTGTCGGCAATGGCGGGATTTGCCCGTATCGACACCCGCACGTTACGGTCGTCCGGCGGGCGATAGCGGCTTAAATCAAAGCCTGGCGGCATAGAGTATCGTTCCTCCGATACGGCCAGCTCCGTCATCCGCGACAATCGGAAGTGCCGGATATCTTGACGCAAGCCGCAACGGGCGATCAATACCCAGTGTCCCTGAACAAACGCCAGCCCGTACGGATCGACTTCTCTGCTGCTCTGACGACTTCCATCCGGTTCCGGCATTTTTTTCTGATACGTAAACATTAATTTACGGCGTTCCAGAATGGCTTGCCGCGCCAATGCAAGATAGTCCTTCACCTTTTGGCCGGTTGACGGTTCGCCGGAGTAAATCAGCTTCATGGTTTCCCGAACTCGCTTCGACTCGATTCGCACGGCTTCCGGCAGGATCGCTTCGATCTTGCGCCGAGCCGTATCGGCCTTGCTGCCATACTCTTCATCCAGCCTTTGTTCGATAAAGTCCGTCCCCATCAGCAGCGCCACGGCTTCTTCCGCCGTGAACCCGATCGGCGGCAGAAAATAGCCCTCCATCATGGAATAGCCTTGACCGGGAGCGCCGATGATTGGAACCCCCGCTTCGCTCAAGGTTTGAATGTCGCGATAGATCGTCCGGACGCTTGTCTCGAAGTGTGCCGCCAAGTCCTCCGCTCTCACCACTTTGTTACGCTGCAGTTCGAGAGTGACGGCGAGCTGCCGTTCGGTTTTGTTCATTCGATTCCCCCCGCTGCCATCCATTATACAATACAAGCCGGTTAAGTATGATGGTTCCATTAACGGGCACAGTATGGAAACCAATGAAATTTCGTCAGGTAAGAGGGGTACGACTTTGCTGAAGACCAAAAAGATACGGGCGTGGATCCTCTATATCCTCGTTGTGCTCGCCATCGCCATCCTGATCTATGTTCCAAGGACGATAGGGCTTGCCGATAATTCCGACTTCAACCGAACGATGAGAGCCTTCGGGCTCTCGTCGGTCAGCGGGATCAAGTACTTTAGCGCCGAATATCTGTATAACATAGCTAATCCAACCAGTTTGGGCAGGTATTTTATTCGCATCTTTCTGCCCGTCCAACACAACCCCGCGGAGTATTACTCCACTCAATTTATCTTTGTCAAAGTCGCCTTGTTTTTTAACGCGGCCGCCAACAAGCTTCTTCGGCGCGACCCCAGCTTGTTTAACCTGGTTTTTCAAACCATGTCATACATCCTTATCTATGCGGTTGCTATGGCTCTATTTCTGAAGAAGAAGTGGAGAATTCAACTATCCGCCGATTTGTCGGTTAAAATCGTTTTTGCCGTTATTTTTTTGGATTGCGGCTATTTGGTCTATTTCAATTCCTTTTACGGGGAATCGACTACGCTAATCTTTCTGATCATGGCTTTTGTCCTGCTTTTCTATCTTGAGAGAAACGACGACGGGTATTGGGTTTATGCGGGGTTGCTGCTGTCCCTGTTCCTTTTTTCCGGTTCCAAAGCGGCCAACTTTCCCTCTACGTTGTTGTTATCCATTCCCCTTGCTTATTACGCGATTAAAAAAGAGAAGCTTGGTAAAAAAATCATGGTCTGCGTCTCGATCGTCGTTATGCTTGTTGCTTCTTACCGGTATGTCATGATTGCGCCCGAATGGATGACCAAGATGACCACCTTTCAATCCGTTTTCTTTGGCGTTTTGTACAAGAACCCGTCGCCGGAGAAGGCTGCCGAAGACCTCGGTTTGCCGCGGGAGCTGTCCAAGCTGGAAGCCTTGAACGCCAACGTACGGCACCCTTTGAATCCCTATTACAAGCGGGATCCTGATTTTAAATCTTCGTTTTTTGACCGGGTCGGCAAATTCGGGGTATTCAAGTATTACTTGACGCATCCCTCCTTCTTCGCCGCTAAGCTGGATGAGAGCGCCGAGGCCGCTTTGCCTCTTCGTCCCACTTATCTATCCAATATTAATCTGTCAAGCGAGCGAACGGATTTACGGTTTGCTTTTCGATGGAACGTGTGGGAGAGCATCCGCAAGCAAGCCGCAGGCTTCGCTTCCGTATTCATTGGCGTCGTGTCGGTCCTATATGTCGCCAATGTAGTTTCTTTAGTTAGGAAAAGGGAAGACTTCTACCGTATCTTGCTGAGGTTGGCGCTCTTGTGCGCCGCAGCGGGTCAATTCATCGTCCCCATCGTGAGCAACGGGAATGCCGATCTGCAGAAGCATATGTTCCTGTTCAACGTGCATTTCGACATGCTGATCGTCGTTTTGCTGTTGGATAATCTGGATTATCGAAGCCGGACGTTCCGGCGTATCGCCCTTGCCGTCGCGGCCATATTGGCAATCATAGCTTTCTATCCCGGCTCGCCGGGAACCGTAACGTTAGGCCGCCTCGACGACAAACCCATCGAGTGGTACGTCTTGGATAGGCGAGACGATCGAATCAAGGTTATCGCCAAGAACGCGTTATATCGCCGCGCGTACGACGAACGCTCTAACGATTATTCTCAAGCGAGCATTCGAACGGACCTTAATGCCAAAGCGAATGAATGGTTTACGCCGGAAGAGCGGAGCCGCATTCTATGGACGGAATATCCCGCCTTATGCAATGAATCCAACTCCCCGCAGTCCGAGAAAGGAGATCGTCCCCATTACTGGTTTTCGCCCATCAAATATGTGTCTCAGGACAGCAATCGTGCCTATCGGAAGATGTACTCGGCTTATTTAACCTTGCCTTCGGTCGATGATGCGGAGAAGCTCTTTAAGCTATCGAAGTTGGCGGCCGTTGCAACCCATGATTATTGGCTTTCCGCTCCCTATTACAACAGTACCGACATGGCGCGGGTCGTGTCTTCGGATTACCAAGTGTATCATCGCAAGGTCGATACGGTACTGGGAGTTCGACCGGTGATGTGGGTTAAGCTGCGATAACCAAGGAGGAGAAGCGCATGAAGCTGGCAGCCGTTACGGTATTGCTTTTTGTCTATGGCACGATTTACACGTTAATGGTCGATTGGATGGCCGGCAACAGCGTAATCGGATCCTTCCGATTGCTGGAGAACCCTTTCAAGTTGATGACCATGCAAGAATCCGCTTTGGCGGTTCTTCTCCTTCTTGGTTTAGCCGCGTCTATCGTAAGAGCGGCGTCGAAACGCAAGCCGAAGCCATAACTCGATCGCTCCTTAAACGCTCTTGCTCCCGATCGACCGGCGAATCCAATGAACCGCGAGCAATCCGACGGGAATCGCGATGGAGTAAACCGGCAGCAGGATCCCCATGATTACCACTTTGCCCTTCAAAGCGAACTCCGGCCAGTCGTTAGAGGTCATCATGGAGTTGAACAGGACGACCAAGCCGACCGGCATCGCCAGCTTCATCGGTTCGCGAACGCGGAACAGGTCGGCGGCTACGGTAATGGCAGCATAGCAATTGATCGCGCATTTGAAGAAGGAGGTAATGATCAGAGTTAGGATGACCAAGCCGTCCATGCGTTGAATGAAATCCATAATATTGATTTTGCTGACCGCGAGAAATAAGGGGAACGTAGAACGGCCGTAGATGTTGGATCCAAGAATCGAGACCTCGATCGCATGAGCGGCGCTTAGAATCGTACCGCTGGCGATCAGAGCCAGAATACCGGCCTTCCGTCCCGACGAAGTCCGGTTCAAGGACGGAAGGATGGCGGCAAAACAAATCATCTCGCCGAAAGGGAACATGAGGATGTAACGATAAGCCGACTCCAATACCTTCCCAGCTCCATCTTCCATAACCGGCAGCAGATTCTCGACGTGCACGATCCCCGAGCACAGGATCAGGATCGTTCCTCCTCCGCCTAGAATAAGAACGTGAAGCAGATAGATCTCGCCGGTTCTCGCCAATACTTCGACTCCCTTGCTTACGACGTAAACGACCGTTAGCATAAAGAAAGCGCAAATGACGAATAACGGCGTCATATCGTACGCGGAAGTGACGAGCAGCTCGCCGGTCTCCCGCAGCACCCTGGCGTCGTTATGGATGAAGAAGCCAAGATAGAGGAAGCCGATAAGCGAACCCGCATAGGTCCCCATGATTTGGCGGATAGATCCGACAAACGTCGATTCGGGGTATTGCCGGACTATTTGGTCGTAGATCAGGAATAACAGGATCCCCCCGATCAAGGCCAGCAAGATCGACAGCCAGACATCCCGGTGGGCAACGAAGCCGATCGGCAGAACCAACGCCGTCCCTAATTCGAACAGGACGATCAGGGAAAACAATTGGCGGGCGTTTATTTTCTCTTTAAGCATGAAGCGCTCTGACCTTTCTTACCGAATAGGATTGCTTACTCCTTGATATACGGCTTCGTCCGCATGCCGGAACGCCGGATAAAGGACTCGACATGCACCTCGATTTCGCAATCGGCGAAGACTTCGCTCCACCGATCCTCAAGCTTCTTCCACGTTCTCGGATACGAACGGTTCAGAACCTCGCCGAAGCCGTAAACGTCGCTTGATCGGCTTTGGGCGGCTTCTATCGCTTCCCGGATTTCTTGCTTCGTCTTCGATCTCCATCGTTGCTCCAACTCTTCGATGGCTTCTTTCTTGCTCAGGTCGACGGCGCAGGACACTTCTCCCACGTTGCCTTCTTCGCGGACGTAAACCCGAAACGCCGGCTCTCCGTCTACGACCGTCGCTTTGACTTTCGTTCGGGAACGAGTGATTTCGATGGCCGCGATGGCTGCGGGATCGTCATGATCCTTGCAAGGAACGGTAACGACGGAGGATTTCATCTTATCCTGAATCCGAAGCGCTCCCCGCGCCTTGCCCCCGTCCAGCCACGTTTCCAGCCGGCCGTTCTTGAACAGGGCGATCCCCTTGATTTCGATCTCGGCCGGAAGCTTGGTCTTGTCCAGATTCGCCTTTTCCCCTCCTTTATCTTGGTCTCCGAGGATTCTTACGCCGCTGATGAGGAGCTGCTTGCCCGGACCGATCAATCGGTTGATCACGTCGTCAACCCCGGTGACCATGCTCTCCGACCATATGCTCTCCGTCGATTCGAGCTTCCCGTATACCGCATCCGAGGGGATCCTCTCGAGCGGAGTAAGGACCTGCAGCAGCTGTTCCGCGCTCGATCCTCGGGATACGACCAGCTTGGTCGTGAGGCGGACTTCGTGAGACCTTTCGAAGAAATCGAACAGATGGGAAAGGTCTTCGCTGGCCAACGTTTCACCGATAACGATCAAACGGATATGGGAGAAAAAAAGCTGCCTCGGCGATAATCGGGAGGTTTTGCGAATAACCTCGAAGATGGAGCTTCCGGTTCCCGTATAAACAGTGACAGGCATGCCCGCCTGACTGCCGCCTCCGCCGTTGCCGGTCATGGCGACCGCGCTCGGATTGATGATTTGGAACGACACTTTGTAGCCTGGCTTGTCCGGCAATTTATCGATTCCGATCGCGCCGATGATCGACAAGTCCCTCAATTCCCTGCTATTCCAACAACCCGTCAACGGGATAAGCAGAAGTCCAATCAGCATCAGGCTACTCGCAGACCTAGTTCTCATCCGGACTCCCTTCTTCAGCCGCCTCTCCCGGAGGAACAGGCTTGCTGCCGTTCATTCGGGTTGTGTTTTCCTGGCTGATCAATCGCGGGCGCGTATTCAGGAACCACCTCGGGAGCCGGAGAAGGGTATCCTTCTGATCGGCGGCGATAAACGGCGCAAACGGGGACATAAACGGGATTCCGAAAGAACGAATGCTGCATAGATGAGCCGTGATGATCAGTCCGCCGAGCGCGATTCCGAAGAACCCGAACAGCCCGGCGGAGATCATCAACATAAATCTTAGCATCCGTATGGAGATCCCCATATTGTAGGCCGGCATGGTGAAGCTGGCTATTCCGGTCAAAGAGACGACGATGACCATGGCGGAAGAGACGATTCCCGCCTGAACCGCCGCCTGGCCCAGCACGATGGCCCCGACGATGGATACCGCTTGGCCGATCGCGCGCGGCATCCGGACGCCGGCCTCGCGCAGAATCTCGAAGCTGGCTTCCATCAGAAAGGCTTCGATCAAGGCGGGAAACGGGACCCCTTCGCGCTGCGCCGCCAAGCTGAGAAGGAGCGACGTCGGAATCATCTCCTGATGGAAAGAGATCGCAGCCACGTAGATGGAGGGTCCCAATAAGGAGATCATAAAGGCTACGAATCTTAACGTGCGGATAAAGATGGCGAATTGGAAATTGTGATAATGGTCTTCCGGCGATTGAAAGAACATAAAGAAAGTCGTCGGGGCAAGAAGAACGAACGGTGTTCCGTCGATCAGAATGGCGACCTGCCCCTCCAACAGGCCCGCGGCCACGCTGTCCGGACGTTCCGTGTTGTCCAAGGTCGGGAATAAAGAGAACGGGTGATCCCGAATGAATTCTTCGATGATCCCGGATTCCAGAACGCCGTCCGTCTCGATTCCGTTAAGCCTCCGTTTGACTTCCTCCACCGTCTTGTCTCCGGCAATGCCCTTGATATACAGGATTCCGACGTTCGTCTGCGTAACGTTGCCGATCTTGAAGCCGTCCATCCATAAGTTCCGGGTTTTGAGACGGCGTCTGACCAGGGAGATATTCGTCGCGATAGATTCGGTAAACCCTTCTTTAGGACCGCGGATCAGAACTTCCGAGGAGGGCTCTTCGACGGAGCGATGTTCGCCTCCGTGCGTGCTGACGATGATCGCGCCGGCGTATCCACTTACGAGAATGGCCGTGTCGCCGTTCAGAACCGCGGAGAACAATTCGTTCCATTCCTTCGCGATGCTGGCCTCGCCCAGCGGCAGAATCCGATTTTTGATCGTATCCAGCACGTCGATATCCCGCTCCGAGGCATTCGATTCGGAACCCGCGGCTCCGCTCATGGTCGATCGAAGCACGAATTCGCCGATCATCTTCTTGTCGACCAGGTTGTCGATATAGACGATGGCGGCATCTCCCTGGACGTATCCGATTCGAAACTCGCGAACGACAAGATCGTTGCTATGTCCCATCGATTGCTTCATTCGCTGCAGATTGGCCTTTAAATCCGTTCCCAGGGGACTTACGGAATTGCCGGATGGCTGTTGGCTCGCTTGGCTTCGCAATTTCCTTCGTTTGATCACGACGCTCCCCCTCTTCTGCCATTTATGTACATTTAGCCCCCACTTAATACGCAAAAAAAAATAGCAGCCGGCCTTAAGGGCCGACTGCCGCTTTATCTAAGAACGCAAACTGGAATCCCCAGGATAGCTGCTCACCCCTCACGAACAGACAAAAGTCGATCGATCTGCCGCATTTCGGCCTCCGTCAAAGGACCGAACTCCATGGCCTTTGCGTTCTCCGCGACTTGTTTCACGGTTCGGAAGCCCGGGATCGGAAGCGTGACGGCGCTTCTGGCCCAAAGCCAGGCAAGCGCGCCTTGGGCTAGCGATCGTCCGCCGGAGGTCAGCACTTCCCGGATCGCCCGCAAATATGCCGTATGCCCGGTCGAGGTCGATGGGCAAGGGATGAACATTAGCCGGATCGAGCGGTCGGATCCCGGCGGATTGATCGTTCTTACGCCCTCCCATCAATATCCGACAGGAAGCATTCTCTCCATTCATAGGAGACAACAGGCCGTCGCGTTGGCCGAGGCTTGCGGGCATTATCTTAATCGAAGAGGCGTCCGTCAATTTTCCTTCGACGATTATGCGATGGTAAAGGAGTATGGAATCGCAGCCATTAATCTAAACAAAAGGAAAGCCACCTCGACAGGTAGCTTTAAGCGGATTGGCGGATCGGCGGGATTTGGCTAAGGCTTCGAATTCAGTCACCGGATTTGTCCTCCTCAAATGGTCTTACGATGAACGCGGGCAAGCCCTTGACGATATCGGAACGCCGCTCTTCATACCATTCGGGTAATTTCAAAGCTTGGCCAAGCTCCTCGTAAGATTCATCGCGGTCGAATCCCGGAGAGTCCGTCGCGATCTCGAAGAAGATGCCCCCCGGCTCGTAAAAGTAGATGGCGTTAAAATAGTTCCTGTCTTTGACGGGAGTGGGCTCCAAGCCTCTGTTGACGATTCGTTCTCTCCATACTTCATGCTCGGCGTCGTTCTTGGCCCGCCATGCGATATGATGAACCGTTCCGGGCCCGCCATGGCCGAGATCCGATGCGGCTTCCTTCAATTCGATTATGTTGCCGAGCTCTCCGTAGGAGCGGAAACGAAGCAGCCCATTCTCCCTTCCCACCTTCTCGAGCCCCAGAAGCTCCTGCAGGAGAATGCCCGTACGCTCGGGCGCCCCGCTGTTTAATACGGCGCCTCCAAGTCCTTTAATGGCCTTCTCGGCCGGAATCTCTCCGAAGGACCACCTGCTATCCGGCCCCTCTCTTCGTTCCGTCAGTTCCAGTTGGAGTCCGTCCCGATCCGCAAACCTCAGATACGTCTCTTCGAAGCGCCGTTCGCGTGTAAATTCGATTCCGAATCGGGTTAAGCGATTCTCCCAGAAGGACATAGCCCCTTCGGGAATGGCGAACGTGATCCATTCCACTTGCCCGGAGCCGATCTTGCCCTGACGCCCATGCTCGAAGGGAAAAAAGGTAACGACCGTTCCGGGCGCTCCCGTCTCGTTGCCGAAGTACAAATGATAGACGCTCGGAACATCGAAGTTAACGGTCTGCTTAACGAGTCTCAAGCCAAGAATGCCCGCGTAGAAATCGACATTGGCTTGCGCGTCGCGGACGAAAGCGGTAACGTGATGAATGCCTGCCGTTCTTAAGGTCATATGCTCCAATCCTCCGTCCCGCCGAGTTGTCTTGAAATCTGATATCTTAAATTAAAGATATGTGATTGCGTTGAGATTGTCAACAACAATTTAGCAGAAAAGGCCGGCCCATAAAACGGGCCGACCAAGAAAGCGCACATATCCGTCAAAAAATCGTCGGTACCATTCCACCGTCCATGCGGATCGGAGAGCCTTTAAAGGCTGAAGCGTACGGGCTGCATACGAATGCGGCCAGTCTGCCTATCTCCATTGGCTTGATAAACCGCTGGATCTCCGATTGAGGCAGGGTTGCCTTCATAAACTGTTTCTCTTTTGCGGAGAAGCTCATCGTATCGTCAGGGAATAGTCCCTCGATGATTTGCTGCACGTTCTCGGAAAGCGTCGGTCCCGGCAGGATCGTATTGACGGTGACTTCCGTCCCTCTCGTTAATCGAGATAAGCTCTTCGATAAGGAGAGCAGCATGGATTTCGTCACGGCGTACTGGGGCATCTGACCGGAAGGCATGACGGCTTCTTCGCTCGCGATGAAGAGGATGCGGCCGTAGTCGTTCTTCAACATGTTAGGCAAGTAAAACTTAGACAAGCTATTGGCGGCTAGAAAGTTCGTACGGAAGTATTTGTCCCATATTTCATCGTCGACGTCCTCATAGGACATGATCTCGTAGATCCCCAAGTTATTGACCAAGATATCTACGCTGGGGTATTTCTCGAACAAGGCGTTCCTTTGCTCGACATCGACTAGATCGGCGGTCGCATTCTGCGGAGAAGTTGACGGATAAGCCGCTTGGATTTCGGACACCGTTCGAGCTACCTCGTCTTCATGACGTCCGTTTATCAGTACATGAACCCCTTCTTTGGCAAGTTCGACGGCGATGGCTTTGCCTATGCCCTTCGTCGATCCCGTCACCAAAGCGGTTTTATTGCGCAATCCCATATCCATAAAACTCGACTCCTTTTCACTTCGGCAAGTCGACTGTTCATTCATTCGCAGACTTCTATGCCGGTTAGTGAACATAGTACCCTGTCCGGACGATTCCGTAACTAGCGCCGAACGCCATCCTTCTAGCATCACCCGCCATATCAAGAACTCTTGTGTTCGGCTCGCCAATTCGCGGGAGTATCCCCTTCCCACTGGCGAAAGGCGCGGTAGAACGAGTTCTGGTCTTCGTATCCGAGCAGGAATGCCACTTCCTTGATTTCAAGGGAAGAGTCTGCCAAATACTCTCGAGCTTGCTCTTGCCGGGCTTGCGTCATTAGAGTTTTGAAGCTTGTCCCTTCGTCCGTTAGCCGGCGCTGCAAGGTGCGGCCGCTCATTCCCAGTTCGCCGGCGACAGCCTGAATGTCAAGACGGCCGCCCGTTAGGCTGCGTTTCAGGATCCACTTGACGATCTCGCGGACAGATCCGCATTGTTGCTTATCCATAAGCGATCGGTCGAGCACGGGAGTCAGAATCTCCAGCAACTCCGCATTATAGGAGACGAAGGGCCGGTCCAGATCTCTTCGATGCAGTCTCATGCGATTCCCATCCGCGCCGACCCGGATCGGGCAGCCGAAGTAAGCTTCGAGCGCTTGCGCATCGTTTAAGGAATAAGACAACTCGACAGACGCCGCCGTCAAAGCCTGCCCCGTGCCCCGTCGCCCTAGCTCGAGAAGATTGGCCAGCGTGATCCCGACCAGCATCGGCGGTCCGGGCTGCCCATCGTCTTGCCATTCCAGTTCGATCGTGCAAAACTCGTCCTCTTCGGAGATGCGTAAATGTTCGGGAGGACACATTTGCTTATATCGGACCGTTCGCTTCAGGGCGTCCCGGTAATTGCGGGCGTGGTAAGTCGCCAAGACGGTCGGCGGGTACTGCGCCGTCTCGAAGGCGGTCGTCAGCTTGACGATTCCCGCGGAGACGTCGCCGACGAGATCGGAGTAAGCTTCCCAGATCGCGAAGTATTGGGCGGTTGTGACTTCAAGGGGTTCCATGGGCAAATGGAGCGGCAGTCGTGCCTTGCGAACGATATCGCGAGGGTCGACTCCCATACCGCGCAAGCCTGTCCAGAACCCTGGAGGGATTTTAATAAGTTCGTGGGAAGTCATGCTCATGCACCTCCAAAATTATTGTGAATCACGCTCGCCAGCGTCTCGATTCCTTCCGCGATTCGACGTTCCGGCACGTTCCCATAACCCATGATCAACTTATGTTCGTAATTCCCTTTGACGATCGCATACGTCTCGGCGGGATATACCCTTACATGCCGTTCATCCAGCAATGCGATTGTGCTCGAATCGAACCGATACCCCGGAAAATCGGCCACCAAGTGCAAGCCCGCCGCATCGCCCGATATCGCGACCTTGCTGCCGAACGCGCGGGATAAATGGGCAATCAGGCTCTCTCGCCTTTTGCCGTAAATCCGCTTCATTCGGGCAACATGGCGCTCCAGCTGACGTTCGGCGATGAACCGCGCCAGGATGAGCTGCGATAGAGTCGGGCTAGTGTGGCCCGATAGATATTTAAGGCGGACCAGAGGAGCCGCCAGTTCCTCGGGCACCACCATATAACCGAGGCGAAGCGCGGGAAACAGGTTTTTGCTGAACGTTCCGATATAGATGACGCGTTCCGCATTCAGCTCTCTCAAGGCCCGAACCGGGAGCCCGCTATATCGGAATTCGCTGTCGTAATCATCCTCGACGACGTAGCAATCGCGGGAACGAGCGTATTCCAGCAGCTGAATGCGGCGAGCGGCGGACAATATGCTGCCGAAGGGGAATTGATGGGATGGCGTCACGAAGAGAAACTTCGGCTTCGCTTCTCCAGGTATCTCGTTTATGCGCAAGCCTTCTTGATCCACCGGAACCGGAACGACGGCTGCGCCTGCCGATACGAAGATGTCATGAATGAACGTTGCGGTCGGATCTTCGGCGACGATCTCCTCCCCCGGACGAACGAACAGCTTGCACAGCAAGGCGATCGCCTGGGTGGCGCCGGCCGTTACGACGATTTGCGAAGGCTTGCATTCAATGCCCTTGGATTGAAGCAGGAGACGGCAAATTTGCGTTCGCAGCTCCCAATTGCCGGCCGGATGATCGTGGCCGAATTCCGAGTCTCCCGCCGCATCGAAGACGTGAAGAGCGGCTTCCTTCCATTTCTTGCGCGGCGCGTATTCCAGAGCCGGCAAGCTCGGACGGAAATCGATCCCTTCAAATCGATACCCGGATTCCGCCGGCTCCTTCCGCTCGGAAGGAACGGCCGTCCCAATCAATCCGGATAGGATCGGCTTGCCTTGCCCAAGGTCCGCTACGTAGGTTCCCGAGCCTTGGCGGCTCTCCAAGTATCCCTCGGCTATCAACTGCTCGTATACGTCGACGATGAGGGCCCTGGAGACGCCGAGCTCTTTGGCCATGTCCCTGGACGACGGAAGCCTCTTGCCGATAAGGAAGCGGCCGTCGATGATCCTGTCCCGCAAGTAACGATAGATTCGTTCGGTTTTGGAACCGTCCGCGTTCAATGTCCAAGACATGGGATCCGTTCTCGCTCCTCCCTACGATTGGTATGGTATTATTACGAGAAAAGTGGTACTTAATCATACCAATATAACATGATAGGATAAATCTGCTCAATGAAAGGAGGCAATCCGGAATGAAAGTGTTTGTTGCGGGCGCTTCCGGCGTCATAGGGAGGCTGTTGGTACCGAAGTTGCTGGCAGCCGGCCATGACGTGTACGGAATGACCCATAAAAAAGAGAACGAGAGGTTGGTTCAACGTTGGGGCGCAAAGCCCGTCCTTGCCGACGCATTCGATAAAGAAGCCGTTAAATCCGCCATCGGCAACGTGCGGCCCGATGCGATCGTTCATCAGCTGACTGCGCTTAGCGAATGGAATACGACCGATAACGCGCGAATTCGAACGGAAGGAACGCGCAATCTCGTGGAGGCGGCTTTGGAGGCAGGCGTGGAGCGGATGATCGCCCAAAGCATATCCTGGGCTTATGAGCCGGGACCGGAACCGGCCGCGGAGGATGTTCCGTTGGATACCGAAGCTCCGCTGCCCTATAAGACGACGGTTGACGGCGTGCTCGCCCTGGAACGATCCGTAGCGGAGATGCCCGAACACGTTATTTTGCGATATGGGCTCTTATACGGTCCCGGGACTTGGTACGACCGAAGCGGCCTTATGGCGGACAGAGTACGCCAAGGACAAGTTCCCGCAACCGAGGGAATCACGTCCCTCCTTCACGTTGAGGATGCCGCTGCCGCGGCCTTGCTCGCTCTGGATTGGCCTTCCGGACCGGTCAATATCGTGGACGACGAGCCTGCAGCGGAATACGACTGGCTGCCCGTCTACGCCGACGCATTAGGGGCGCCTGCTCCCGATAGGCAATCGGGAAGCAAGCGGGGCCAACGCGGAGCGTCGAACGCGAAGGCGCGCAACGAATACGGTTGGAAGCCGGTCTATCCGACTTGGAGATCGGGGTTGGCTCATAGCTTGAGCGTGCGACCGTCGGAAACCCGCCGATCTATAGGAGATGAAAACTTCGATGTTGACTAAGCCTGAAATTCAGACCTATTTAAGACGGATAGGCGTTCCGGACATTCAGCCCCCCGCTCTCTCCTATCTGTTCGAGCTTCATCGGGCTCATGTGCGAAGCATTCCTTGGCAAACCGTCGATATCGTTGCCGGAAGGCCGGCGTCGATTGACCTTCGAGAATCCGTACAGCTCCTCTTGAACGGCCGAAGCGGGTATTGCTTTCACCTGAACGGAGCGTTCGGCGAGCTCCTTCGATCCTTGGGATATTCCGTGAATTGGCATAGAGCCGGCGTTCAGCCGCTAGGTGAAGAGCCGCGAATAAATTCCTTTCACTTGGGCTTAACGGTCGATCTACCGGAGGAAGCGCAAAAGCAAGCGCGATGGATCGTGGATGTCGGCTTGGGAGACATGCCCTACGAACCGTTGCCGATCGTGCCGGGAGAGTATCGACAAGGTCCTCTCACGTATAAGGTAGCAGAGTCCTCTGTCGTTCCGAACGGCTGGCGACTGGAGCACGACCCGCTTGCTTTTTTTGCCGGAGCCGATTTCGATCCCCAAGCATTAGACGATTTGGATGAGTTTAAGCCTAAGCATGCTTTCTACAGCCAGTCGCCGGAATCCCCTTGGATGAACCAGCTCATCGTTCGGAATAGGTATGCCGAGGGAAGCAACGAGCTTAGGGGCTGCATCTGGACGAAGCGGGATCGGCAAGGTTTGGAGAAAAAGGAACTCGCGAGCAAGGCTCAGTGGTTCGAGGTATTGGCGGATGTGTTCGGAGAACGCCTAGTTGCGTATACGAGCCAAGACCGGGATGACTTATGGAATAAAGTATGGAGGTTGCATGAGGAATGGAAAAAAGCTAAAGCCTCCCGTACTTGATCCGTCAAGAAACAGGCACTCTCGAATGGAGGTGCCTGTTTCTTGATTTATATATCGCTATTGGAAGGAACTCCGATCAGAACAGCCTCGTCTTCGATCCTTACCGGGAACGTGCGAACCCGACCGGTATAGGGCTCTTGAACCTCGCCGTCCTCCAGGTCGATCTTCCAGTCGCGCAACGGGCAATACACGTAGCGACCGCTGACGATACCTTCCGCAAGGAGGCCGCCCTTCGGATGAGGCGTGCGATTCTCCAGGGCGTACAGGGCGCCGTCTGTCGTCCGGAACACCGCCAAGTCCCAAGCGGTGATCCGGACTTGCTTACGGATTCGCCGTAAAATCGATCGGCTCTAAACCATCGGCTTTCCATACCGTGCCCCTTTGCTCGTATTCGAACAAATTTTCCACGGCATTCGCGATTTGCGGTCCCAACTCGCGCTCTACCAAATACAATGCCACGTCGAGCCCCGATGTCACCCCTCCTCCGGTCACAAGGCGCGGATTATCTTCGACGACTCTGGCGTCGATCGCAAGAGCTCCCATCGAACGCAACGCGTCCATCCCGATTTGGTTCGTAACCGCGTGTTTATCTTTCAGCAAACCTAGCATTCCGGGCAGTAATGATCCCCCGCAAACGGTAGCTACCGTTACGTTCTTATTTTCGAAAGCCGTTTTTATCTTGCCTGCCAAGGATGTCTTGACAGCCCTTCCCAATATATTCGAGATGGAGTCCGCCGAAGTCCCCGCCGGTTTCCCCGCTGCTCCCGGCAACAGAATAATTCCCGAACGGTTCGGATCTAGCGCGGCTTCCGCTTCGAGCGCCGGCCCATTCAAACCGCTGGGAACGGAGCGCTTGCCTTCCGCGGATACCAGTTCGACCGTAACGGCGCCTCCCGAGTACATCTCCGCGGCGGCGAATACTTCGTAAGGCCCCAAGGCGTCCAATATATCGAACCCGTCGAACAACACGATTTGCACGTGCAAACGATTATCCTTTTTGGTTTCCTTTTCGTTTTCTTTTGCGCTGACCGATCCCTTCCATTAAATGTTTAGTTGATGATCTTCAGCCTATCTTGCTTGCGATCGCAGAGCCATCTTAGCAAACGAATATCTCTAAAGCGGGTATAAAAACATCACAAACCGATAACTTTCCGATAAAACAAAAAAAGCCCGATTTTTTAATCGAGCTTTGAACCATAGGTTATCATTGGTCGGGTTCGCCCCAGCCTCTGCCTTCGGCCGGGGATCCGGTCTTGAGCCGGAAATCGCCCCCGGCTGCGTCGATGAACTGCGGATCCTCAAACGAGGAGTTCGAATCGTTTCCGGATGATTTTCGATAGGCGGACCAGCCCGTATATTCGTTGTTTTTCCACACCCAGATCGCATTCTCCGCTCCTGATGCGGCGTAATAAACGTTCCGATCCACCGCGTTATCCGCGTTGCTCGTATATTCGTTATGGATAAGAACGCCCGACCTGCCGGCGACCAGAATATTGTCTTTAATCGTATTCCCGCTTAAGGAGGCCTGCAGATACAGCTGACCATTGCCTTCATCCAGCAGGTCGTTTGCGTACAGCGTATTCGAGATGATCTGACTGTCCGCCGTACCTCCTCGGTCTTCGTCATAGCCGCCCATGGCAATGCCGGCGAGTCGGTTGCGATAGATCAAGTTGTTCTTGACCGTGATGCCGCCGGTCACGCGCCCTGCATGTTCGGAAGCCAGTTCGATGCCGATATCGTTGTCGTATACGCGGTTATTCTCGATAAGCGTATCCCTGCCTCCATCCACGTAGATTCCGCCGGCCGAATGACTGTCGTTAGGCAGGTCCTTCCCGTAGGACGGATTATTATCCGTAGTAATCCGATACACCGCGTTGCCCCTAACCGTGCCGTTGCGAGCTTGGTCTACCGCATCGCTTCCCGCCGTCCCCTCGAAGCCGATCAGATCGATACCGATGTTATCATTGTCGTGAATTCGATTGTTCGTAATGGCGAAGGTGTCGACATTGCCATTCACGGCCAAAGATTCGCTGGAACCGAGCACGAGATCGTACAGCTCGTTGCCGTCGATCGTCAGATCGCGCAGCGGTTCTTCCTCATCGGTTCCGTAAACGGCGATTCCATGGGCATCCCTTCCCGACAGCTCGTCGCCTTCCGGTACGGCCGTATTGGCGATGGCATGAATCCGGTTATCCAGAAGGGCGATGCTCTCCCCGCTTCCATGAATATAGATCCCAACCGGCACCATTCCGTTAAGCGAAGTCGCGTAATTGCGGATCTCCAGCTGCCGGATCGTCACGTAGCTTGCATTTTCGATCTCCACAAGCCCTTCCATGCCGTCTACAGGCAAGCCTTCGCCGTCGATGACGGCCGACTCGTTCGGATACCCGGAGAAAACGATCGCCCCCTCCGTCTGCGATCCTCCGCGCGTAATGTTCAATTTCTGACGATAAACGCCCTCTCGGATATAAACCGTGCTGCCCGGCGAGACTTGTTCGGCCGCATGCTGAAGCGTTCGCCATGGCGATTCTATCGTTCCGGGATTTTGATCGTCGCCGTTTGCGGCGACATAGAATACAGACCCGGGATTCGGTTTCGCGGCCATGTCCTGCCGTTCTTCCTCCGTCGAGTCGGACATCGTATCCAGCTTAATCGCCGAATCGTTTGGAACGGCACAGCCGCACAAAGTAACTAGGCTAAACAAGGCTGCCAGCCGATGGATTCTTAGTATCATTAAATATCTCCTGCGGAAATGATTTTGGCCAGAGCGATGTTCCTCTTCCGACATTATACACTAGACTCTTCCCGTTTAAGGCGAATGATTCCTTAATCGCATGGGAACGGTATGGATGCACAAGGGAAAATTACTAATGAAAGGTGTGATTGCCACGTACTACTACAAAGAAGAATTGATAAACGTCATCGTGCCGGACCGTCCGGATCCGGCCGCGGCCAAAGTCCTGCAGGAGACTCTTGGCGGGCAATTCGGCGAGATGAGAACGATGATGCAGTACTTTTTTCAAAGCTCGAATTTCCGCGGCAAGGAGCTTCAGTATCGCGATTTGTTAAAAGGGGTCTTTCTCGAGGAAATCGCCCACGTCGAGCTTGTCCAGAACACCATCAATCAGCTGCTGAACGGTGCGGGACTATCCTCGCCCGGCAGCTCGGGGACCGATTCGGCACCGATCGACGAAGCCGTCAAGCATGCCAATCCGCACCACTTCATCATGGGGGCGCAAAGCTCGCTTCCGGTCGATGCCGGAGGCAATCCGTGGAATGGTTCATGGGTTTACAGCCACGGCAACTTGATTGCCGACATGCTGAACAACGTAATCCTGGAATCGACCGGCGTGTTGCAGAAAACCCGGATTTACGAAATGAGCTCGAACAAGACGTTTCGGGAGACGCTAGCCTTCCTCATCGTTCGGGATAACGCCCACCAGAACGCGTTCGCCAAGGCGCTGGAGACGCTAGGCGTCTCATGGGGCAAACTGTTCCCCATCCCCAACTACGACATTAACAAATACCCGGAATGCCGCAAATATGTCGATCTCGGTTACCATAACGTGCAATTCAACTTCCGGCTGGATCCGACTCGCATCTCCGAAATCCTGCAGGGAGCCAGCCCCAGCCGCAACGGCGGCCCATACACGGTTGCGGAACCTCCTGCCGGCTTTGCCGTTCCCGAATTGCCGGACATGCCTAACGAGCATAGCCCCGGACTTACGGATATGGGCCGATGATCGAGAAAAGGAGCATGGGAACTCCCCCATGCTCCTTGTTTCATGACGCGTCGGCTCACACTCCATGCCGAATCGTCGCCGAGCGGTGCACGAGCACGGCTTTGCGAAGCGCAACGGTTCCGGCGGCCAGCGAGACCAGGAAGCTCAAGCCCGCGACGAGCGGCAGCAGCGACCATTCCAGGATCGGATGTCCGTTCTTCGTCTGCCATCCGATCGCGATGAGGCCTAGCAGAAACGCGGTTCCGGCGATATGGATCAATGCGCGCCGAGCGGGAGCCTTCGCGTTGGTACGCTCCGCGAGCAAGGCGACGAGCGGCACCGCCTGAAGCGCATGGAAGCCCAGTCCGTGCAGCCAGATTATATTGCCGTCCGCTCCGGTATATCGGCCTTCGTTAGCGGAGATCCAGACGCCGGCCGCGAACGAGACAACCACGGCGATCATCGCGTAACGAACGCTTAGCGTCAATTCGGGCCGGAGACGGTAAGCCTTCGCCCGGAAGAATTGAACTCCCATGAATAGATAAAACAGAACGAGAAACAAGGCGACGAAAGTAAAGATATTGCCGACCGTCTGGTCGAAGACCGAATCGCTCTCCACGAACCTCGGATTGACGCCGCGGAAGTTCTGAATCGTCTCCGCCCCATAGGAATAAAGCGCGAGACCGATATAGACCCTTCGGAACCAAGAGCGGCTTCGCGTCCCCAATCCAGAGAAGGGTACGATCGCCGCGGTCGACAGGATGAACATGCCCAGCGCCGCGTCGAAGGAGAACGCCTTCGAGACGTCCCCCTCCGGAGCGACTTCCCCGCCGTTGATCAGCGTCCATACCCCGCACACCGCCGCCAGAATGAATCCGAGAAGACCGGTCAGAACAAGGCTCTTCTCTCCCTCGAACAATCGTACCCTTCGCGCAGCCTCTTGATCGTTATACCCTTCCATATTACCGCTTCCCTTCCCGTGAGAGGATAATCTCACTTTACCGGAAGGGACTAGGAGGCCGTAACGGTCCTCGGATGAGTTCTCGCTCGGACTTCAAGCGGTTCGCATGCTCCGTCGGAGGTCTATTCGATAAGAACGGGAGTCTTACTCCGCGGCTTGACCATATCCCTCCGGCGCGGGAATTCCCTTCTCGGCCGCCCGGCTTACCGATTCCCACTGCTTCCAAACCGCTATTCGTTCTTCATAGGCGCTCATAGCCGCATCGAATACCATGCTGCCAAGAATAAGGCGCGAGGGCGGGTTCTCGCTCTCTACTAATTTCATCAGAGCTTCCGCCGCCAATCGAGGATCGCTGTCCACGGAGCCCTCCGATTGCTTGCCCATATCTTCCTTGAGAGGTCCGTAGGCTTCGATCGAATCGCTTAAACGCATCGTTAGGTACATATCCGTCCAGTAGCCTCCCGGTTCGACCATGGTGAGTTTAATTCCGAAAGCGGCAGCCTCTTTGGCTAACGCCTCGCTCAAGCCTTCCAGAGCGAACTTGCTCGCGCTGTAAATGCCGGTCATGGGCCCTGCTACGAGGGCGCCGATGCTCGAGATTTGGATAAGATGTCCCGAGCCTTGCTCGCGCAGGTAAGGCATCGCCGCTTGACTCACCCAGAGAGCGCCGAAAAAGTTCGTTTCCATCACGCTTCTGGCATCGGCCTCGCTCAGTTCTTCGACCATCCCCAACGTCATGGTGCCTGCGTTATTAACGATGACATCCAGTCGTCCAAAATGCTCCTTCGCTGCTTTGACTGCCGCAAATACGGACTCCCTATTCGTTATATCGAGCGTTATTGGCAATAAAGAGTCCGGGTAGCTCTCTTTTAACGCTTCCAAACTCCCGATGCTTCTGGCAACGGCCGCAACCTTATCTCCCGCCTCCAGGGCGGCGAGCGTGAACGCATGCCCCAGGCCTTTGCTTCCCCCCGTTATGAACCAAATGCGATTGTTTGTTGTTGTCATGTTGAATCTTCCTCTCCGAAAATAATAAAAAGCACAGGCGTTGCTCTGCCTGTGCTTAGCGTAATCGAAAAGAGATCCCTTAAGAGTCCTTATAAGCGATCGTATAGAAAACCGAACTCCCAAAAACGTTTAGGAGCAGGTTTAAGACGCTTATACCTAAATAACGACTCACATGGACAGACCTATCCCGATTACTCTGCTATCAGGCAGAGCTGGCAAAAACCGCGATTCATCCGGTTCGCTTTATCGGGAACAATCAATCACACGTAAGCCTCCATTCCATTTGAGATGGTTTCATTATAGTCAGGAAGAAATTTCCCGTCAACTGACAAGCCAATCGAATTTGCATAATTTTCCCTATGCCTCGGCATCCTAAGCTTAAAATGCGCAGAGGTACGCCCATGATGCAACCTTCGTCCGATCCTCTCTTGCAGTCCGACGATTTCGTGCGGGAAACCCTCGACAACGGCCGGTTTCAAATCGAAATCTGGTATTATTCGACGCTATGCGATCCGGACTTGATCCGTAAAGAAATCGCCCATCCGTTTCTTCTGTCGGATTCTCCGGAGACGTTCGAGAAGGTGTTGTGCTCCGCTTTGACCGGAGTTCGGATAACGGATACCGTGCATTTATCCGAGGAGATGCTCCAAGGGAATACGATTATTCGGCTTCAAGGAGCGGACTATAAGCTTAAAACGCCTAAACCCGGCAATACCAAATTGATGCAAGCTTCGACGGAAACGACGCTGCAGGGACCTCAAACGGCTTTAAGCGAAGACGCCGATACCAGTCTCATGCTCGTTAGAAGACGTTATCCGCAACAGGATTTGATCTCGGAGCAAATGAATCTGGGCAGCAAATCGCGGACGAAAGCTTATCTCTTGTACGACAAGAACAAAGCGAACCCCAGAATCCTGGAGGAATTCCGAAGAAAACTCAAGGCGATCGATGCGGAGGTCGTCTTCACCGTCGGACAAGTTGAAGCTCTTATTACGGATACCCAATTGCGCTGGTTTCCTACCATGATCGTGACGGAACGTCCGGATAGATGCGTGCTGAACTTGTCCCAGGGCAAAATCGTGCTTATCGTCGACGGAACGCCTTTTGTCCTGATCGCTCCGGCGGTATTTCAAGATTTCCTCTCCGCCATGGACGATATCTTTCTGCCAAGCCTCATCACGAAAGCTCTCGTCATGCTGCGCTATATCGGCATCCTGATCACGACGACGCTGCCCGCGCTCTACGTAGCGGTAACCTCCTATAATCCGGAGGTCATCCGGGTTCAATTCGCGCTTTCGCTTGCGGGCAGCC